>Ga0182211_1000174_pt1 | contig 19533 bp, 14 predicted proteins | sample G5R1MG_20_FD_129660 | JGI IMG/M metagenome (GOLD analysis project Ga0182211, IMG submission 129660) | Switchgrass phyllosphere microbial communities from Michigan, USA - G5R2_MAIN_03OCT2016_LD1 MG | ecosystem: Host-associated > Plants > Phyllosphere > Phylloplane/Leaf | place: USA: Michigan... | reverse complement strand
GATTCGTTCTGTCTTCAAAGAGGTGTTGGAGGCCCACCACCAGCCACCATCCGCGGCAGCGGATCAAGTTAATGCCCAGCAAATTCGAGCCATTATCCATGATGCTATTGCATCTGCACCGGCTACAGGCCCTCAGCCCGCTGACTCTGTTCGATTTGATGACATTCGTTCTGTTATCATGGAAGCTTTTGCTACATATGCGCCGCAGCCAATACCACCGCCAGCTCCTGAGCAGATTTGGCCAGAAGATTTAAAGGCAATTGTTACAGAAGCCATCGCGCATCATGCTAGCCAGCAGCTCCGAGCTGACCATGTTCGTGAACTGATGGATCATGCACTTCATCAGCAAAGCCTCGAAACTGCTACTCGTGCAGAATCTGCGTCTATCCAAGATAGAGACGCCCGGATTGCTGATCTCGAGGCCCAATTGGAGAACTGTTCCTTCCGTCTCGACGCCGAGACAGAGACCCGCACGGCGGCAGAGGCCCGTCAGCGAGATACAGCACGCCTCCTAAAGGTTACTGAAGAAGAACTCACTCTTCTTCAACAGGTCGCTCGAGAAGATGGAGACAGGATACGCGCCCTCACAGAAGAGCGAGACGTCACTCGCAGCAGTCTTGACGCATACCAGACTACAGGCGATGATGTTCAGAACCGACTTTCTCAATTGGATGCCGAAAATGTTGAGCTCAAGCTCAGAAACATCGCGCTGGAGAGCTCTGAAGATGAACTCAAACAAAAGCTGGCATCTATCAATGCAGAAAATACGGCTTTGGCATCAACTCTTGAGGAGCACCGTCTATCAGCTAATAAGTGGCGGGACGATGTACAGGCTGCCCACATAGAGTCGGAGAAATTGCGTCAAGCTGTCGAGCAAGCCCGTGCTCAGGCTGAGGAGGCTACTCGCGTCCGGGAGTCCATGCGATCCAAATTGGACAAGCTACAGCAGGATATGGTGGCTGCATCTCAGCAGGTCGCTGCTGAACGTGCACAATGGCAAAAGAGCCAGGAGGTCGCCGGCTCCAAGTATGAGGTTCTCAGTGCTCGCATTGAGGCGGAAGGTCGGACACGCGAGCGTCTCGAGAGAGAGCTCGAGCGTCTAGAAACTCAGGAGCGTGAGGGCATGAAACTCCGTATCCACCTTGAACAAACTCAAAAGCACAACGGAAGACTTGAAGAGATGGTTGATCAGTTGAGGAGGGAGTCACTTGAGCATCAGAGGAATGCGGAGCGCTATGAACGTGATGTGCGAGAAGCCAGGGACGCGGCGCACGTCGAAATTCGCCGCATACGAGTCCTCATGGATGCCGACATTGATGCGGCTAACAATCAAGTCAATATCGTGCGGCACGAGCTGGAAACTGAGATTAGTCGCGTCCGCACAGAACTGGATCAGGTCCGCTTAGACGCTGATACGGCCAAAGAAAGACACGAGCTAGACCTGGAGGCTGCTTCAGATGCAAAGAAGCAAGCAGTGCACGAGGTATTGGAACAGAATAGGCTCAATCACCAGGAACAGCAACGTCGCTTTGAAAGCCAACTAGAGCAAGCCAAGCAAGAGCATGCTCGTGCCCTTGACATTGTCCGCGAGGACAAGGATCGTGCCCAGATTTTCCACAATGACAAGCTTGCGCTTGCAGACTCGAGATTGGATCACTTCAAGGATAAAATTGCTTTGCTTGAGGAGAAACTCCAGGTTGCCAAGGAAGCCGCCAGTGCTGCTATTGCTGCCGCGTCAAAGTCAGGTTCATCTGTGTCATCCTCGGCACCGAGCGGGGGTGACAAGATCTCGATCCAGGCACTACGCGAATCTATCTCTGTTTTACAAGAACAACTTCAAGAGCGTGAAAGCCGCATTGAGTCGCTTGAGCGTCAGCTTGAAGACGTTGATGTAGAGTCACCAGCGAAGCTCAAAGAGCGTGATACTGAGATTACCTGGCTCCGCGAGCTCCTTGGAGTTCGCGTCGATGATCTAAATGACCTGATCAACTCGCTCGCTCAACCCACCTTCAATCGTGAGACGGTACGAGATGCGGCCATTAGGATTAGGACCAATCTCCAGATGGAACAATCGGAGAAGGAGCGTCTTATTTCGGGTGGACAACAGTCTTTTCCCACACTCTCTACACTGTCCAATTTCGCCTCACCAAAAGCTGTTCAGCTTGCTGCTGCTTTTGGCAACTGGCGCAGCAAGGGTCGAGGTGAGACTCCGTCTGCGCTTTCGGGCAACCCAGCAACTGCGTCACGAAGTCAGACACCTTCCCGCACTGCTTCCCAGTCTGGACAGTCCTTTCTCTCTGGTCTCATGACACCACCAAAGTCTAGCATGCGCCGCGTTCCGGGCCCTGCGGCCTCATCTACCAAGCGACCACAAAACGATCGCTCAGACTCGTCAAGCTCGCACGCTTCAACCGACGCTGGTTTTCCAAGCCTTCAAAAGCAGATTCAGTCCGCAGCGCCCCGAACACCCCCGCTAATGAGGAAGGCAAACTACGATCAAGATGCCGACAATGAACCCTTCAGCGAGAGTGGGTTCTATGACGACGAGAGCACCGTTGGTGGTGAAGAGATAACACCTCTTGCCCTCCCCTTTGGACATGAGCTGTCGCGGTGATGATCATATTGTTGCATTCTTCCAGCTACACATACACACACAGAAATTTTCTTTGTACGCTTTCTTTTGTCACGTAGCTCAACCTAATCGTTTGTGTTCATTTTCCTGTACGTAATATATACCGTTGTAACTAATTTTTGCTCGCCGTCCTGTACTCTCCTTTTGTTAACTCGTGGCGCCTTTGGATAGGATACTACACCCCTTCAAGACCGATTGGACATTTCTCTCTACCCAAATTGCAATTATTGGTCTTTTCGTTTGACCGCAAGCCTTAATACATGAGAGGGTAGTTTTATTTTTGTATGTACATGGAGTCAAAATCAAATTGCAATGATTGAAACGAGCTTGTTGACATGCTGCGTTGACAATTGCGACTTGAATAATACAACGAAAAGCCATGGGCCTTCTCGATCAATGTTCCCATGATGTTGATCGCTCAAGTCCAGAGCCACTTGCGGCACTTGGCTGATCCGCATAAACACGGAATCGCATCTTCGCCAGGCTCATCCATCACGTCGCCCTCATCCCGATCGAGATAATCGAAAGTGAGTTCCTCCCGAGCCGGAATGAAACGGCACGCAAAGAAGGCCAGGTCATAAATCCTGGGATCATGCTTATTGTATGACACGGTGTACTGTCGGCAGTTGGGGTCGCAGGAATGGTTGATGAACTTGGTTGGGCCACCCATGAACTCGCCATCCACCACGTAAATGTCTTCCTCGGGAATGCCCTCGGATTCCGCAAATTTGTCCAAAGAGTAGAGGTACGAGGCTTTGGCTTTAGAGGACGACTCCTCGCGTCGGGTCGCCTCGGCGTCGGTGATGACCTCCCCGCGGTAGGTGTCAATAAATTGGCCCTCGTGGAGGTCGCTGGCACAGCGCAACCCCCACCCTCGTCCCCCGCTGGTGCGGAAGATTTCGAGTTCGACCTGGCGGCCGAATTGAACGTTCTTGTTCCGGCAGAACTTGCCGCAGTGGCATTTGTCATTGCACTCGTAGATGGGTCGTCGAGAGTTCAGGTAGAAGGGCACAAGACATCCCGTCTTCGCAATCCTGGTCCCGGACGCAAAGTACGGAAACTTCTTGGGGAATCCCATGGTGGATCCGCCAGTGGCAACGGCGTGGCAGTATTCTAGTCTCATCGACGGATCGGTGATTCTGGACTCGTCCACGGCCGCGTATTCGAGACAGTCGCATTTTTTCGTGTATTCACAGCCAATGTCACGGCCCATGTGAGGCGAGCATTGCGTACAGCCTTGCAGCGTCTCCGTAGAGGCGCGGTATACACCGTGCTGTTCGTCGAGAATGTATTCCGCAATGTAGCGAAATCTTAGCGAAGGCGTAGAAAGGTCCACCGTGTTCACCAGATGAATGGGTTTCCCGGGTACTCGTTGAAGTCTGCGCACATAGGCGCCCCTGATGTGTTTCAGAGCGGTGTCGACCTTGGCAGCGTATGCGTCGTTGAGCATTTCCTGCGTTGGCACACTATCAATGTCAATCTGAGCGACATCGGGCGTCAGAACATTGCGACAGAAGATGAATCCAGATTCGTCCGCATCCAGGACACCATTGTAGGCATCTACGGAAGTAGACAATGATATCACTGATGATGATCGTGATATAGAGGGAATGCAACTGCGCTCCCTGTATAGACGGTCAAACGGGGATAGTTGACGCTCGAGACCGACTCCATCATCTGGTGTCTTTCTCTTCTTCGTATTTAATGCCGGTTGCGACTGTAAGCGCAAAGATCTGGGCTGAACATTAGCTGCGTTTCCCCAGGCCCGAGATGATTTTACATTTCCCTAGCGTCGAGATAATCCTGAATCTGCTCGAGACAACGCAGCAACTCAGACAAGGGATGCCAACTGAGTGGCGGCCGGGAGTTATCGATCTCAGTGACCCAACGAACGAGGTATTGTTCTTCCTAGGATGGCCGATATCAGCATCATGCACGGACCATTATGCTTTGTCAGGGGATGGGATGGTGCACCACGCACATCGTTCTTTCGTCGATTGCAGACGATGGAATGAACCTAGTAGTAATGTTAAGATAAAAACCAGACTCTTCGACTTGTACCAAACCTACTTGATCAACGCGCACCCGACGCTTGTTGTGGCCCGTCGATGGCACGACGACCGAGGAGGGCATGCCTTTAGGGCGGTTGGTATTGACTTATAAGCTAATGAAACCAATCAGCACCGGTACCATATTCTTGCAGACAGACTACATTACCTGCCGAAAAGCTTGTGTACTATTAAATTAAAGAGAGCAGACGTACTAAACACGACAGATTAGGCGGTCACTAAGTGAGTAGCCTCAGGTCCGTTAGGCTGTCACTACCCTGGTCCCTTAAGGGAATTATTATATTAGTAAAATGTAGAAATAAGGATTAATAACATACTAGATAGCTAGTACGTAATCGATAGTAGACGACGTGAATATATAAGGTATGGTAGTTAAGAAGTTACTTTTGACTAATTTCTAAGCAGGTGCCAGGGATTAAAGTAAACAACGCTAAGAATACTGCACGGTCCTAATGTCGCACGGACCACCTAGCTGTCCTATTGTAATCTGTATTCAAAATATTTAAGAGATAGATATTTTTCTAGTCCTGTCTAAAAGATAAATTTACAAATGGTTATTGGTTTAATACTGAAATTGATCACAGTGTTGGCATAGACCATGGACCATAGTGTTGTTGACGTGAAGCTATTACGATTAGTCAGCCATGTTGGGGCCCGGTAGTCACAACCAATCGATAACAACCCAGAAAAGTTTCCCGCGCGCGTCACCTCCTCGGATGTCAGAAGACTACTGGTATAAGTCGTAAGAAGCTCGCATCTCCGTTTACAATGATGTCAGACGCACAGAACAGTCCATTCATCCGAAATCTTGCTTCGAGCGGTCAGTTGTTCCCCAAGTACCAACTACGCGTCAGACTCACGTTTTGCAACCAACAGACAAGCAAGTTCGCGACCAAGCGCTGAGCTCACTCAAAACATACCTTGGTGCACAGGCTTCCATCTCCGAGCTAGACCTCTTGAAGCTATGGAAGGGATTATTCTACTGTACGCTCCCGTTTACCCCCAAAGCGCCTTTGCACACAATCACACTCCTGGCTGGGGCCTCGCTTCCCCAAGCCATTGCTGACAACACCAATTAGGTCTTTGGATGCAGGACAAACCCGCTCTCCAGCAGCGCCTTTCCCGCGACCTCGCCTCCCTTGTTTCCAGCCTCCGCACCCCCGTCGTCATCCCCTTTCTCCGCGCTTTCTTCACCACCATGGCCCGAGAGTGGAAACAAATCGAAGCGTTGCGGTTAGACAAGTACCTCTACCTCATTAGACAGTACGTCAACGCATCTTTCACATTCATGAGCAGGAACGATTGGACGAAGAGTCTGGTCGAGCAATGGAACGAGGTGGCCGAGCAGAGCCCGTTGGAACCCCAGGATATGAGGATTCCGAATGGGCTAAGATATCATGTCTTGGATGTCTGGGTGGATGAAATGGAGAGGGTGAGTGGGAGCACGTGGCAAGAGGAGGAGATGAAAGATATCTTGGAGATGCTTGTGCTACCTATTGAGAAGCTAGCTAGGGAGGGCAAACTGAAGGTGCTGAGGAATGCGGCAAAGGAGTGTTTGGCCGACAGCAGGTTGCGATCCTGGAGAGGGCAACAGCATGAACCAATGGAAGAGACCCCCGAAGATGACGATGACGAAGAGGCAGAATGGGGTGGTATCGCAGATGACTGAGAGTTTGTGCACAAGGATATTGGGACCATTTTTTGATTCAGCGAGGCGTTAAGGGCAATATTCCCTGATAAGGACAATGCCACAGTAATTCCAGAACTACATTTGATGAAGATTTTATACATTGACTATCGCTGCACGAGCTCATTCATACTATCGAGCCATGCCTCGTGTTACGCCTACACTGAAAAAGATCCGTTTCGCTTCACAAGTTGCTATAATTCGATCAAAGCCATTTTTCGGAAGGCATGACTCCTGTCAATCACCTCGAATCACCTTCCCAGCATATTTTAGTTCCCATTCGCGCGAATCCTGCCCCAAGAATCGTGCATTTGCTTTTTCGTCTAACGCTTCCGAGGTGATTGCGATTCCATCGAACCAATTGCGGATCTTCTCGTCAACATCATCGTCCCAAATGGATAAAACACCATCTGTGCTGCGTGGCCCAGGCTTCGGAGGAACACCACGCATCTTGAGCAGCATATTGAGAATATCACTGAAGCGCTCCCCTTGTTGTGAGAAGGAAGCAGGCGACTTGTCAAGAGGCCATCGTGGGTTGCGCAAAGGCGAATGGGAGATAAGCCGCGTGGATGCGACTGGAGAGGAAGGCATATTAAGGGCTGCCGCTAAGTCTTGTTCAGATGAAGAACTTTGCTGCAAGAGCTCTATATTTGATGGTGGAGCGGCAGCGATTTGTACCTCCCAAGTTCGGAACAGCCAGCACATGCGCTCTACACAGGCCAGGAGGATCACGGCGACGAGGAAAGTTTCGAATGGATTTGCTTGTTGACGCTGAAGGAGACGACGTTCCAAGTCGTTCATGACCACACGGGCTAGGGATGATGCACGCTTTTCAGTGGCGCCCATAAGCTGTGAAGTAATGAGATTGTATGAAGCTTGACGGTGAAGAGCCGTTATCTTGACTCGGGTGTCGTCTTCCATGTCTGCAGCAGACAATGTTGAGGGGGCCACTGTCGGCGCAAGCGAAGGATTGGAGAACAAACTCCAGCTCAGATCGCGAGATGTAAGTAGGCGTGTGAGATTCCACAACTCTAACACTTTTGCAAGTAGCCCGTCCGGGTTGGAACAACTCATATTGGACGCAATTTGCGACGTGGTTTTCATAAAAGACGACTCTTCGCTATCGAGAAAGTATGGGCCCATCTTTTTAATATACAGGTCTAATTTGCCACTGATGTCGTCCTCGGTATCAATCAATTCAAGATCAGGCGAGGCGAGCGCAGCAAGAATGGCGGGATCAACATCTGTGGTAAGCGCCATTTGAGGGTGTTGACATTTGAGTGGGGTAAATGTTGCAAATACAGCGGCATCGGGAAAGTGGGTGGCCTCGATTCGCCCAGGAGTTTGATCGAGCCGTATTTGGCCTTTCGCTTGGTTGGTGGCATGGTAAGCGAGTACACTATGAAGACCTGCAGAGTAGAGACTAAACTCGTCCGCAATTCGTGTTCGTATACATGGTTGCTTCCAGAGCCTAGCACTCTCTACATTTTGGCAGGTATTGCATGGATTGTCCCCGGAGCAAGGTTTCTTGAGCATGCGACACCGAATACAGGCGCCTCTTTTGCGGACTTCCTGGACTTCTTTGCGCCTCGAATCGGAGAAGCGTCCCCTGACCTTTGGCTTTGCGGGCTTCTGGTTCATGCTGAAGTCAGTAGTGAAGTGGGTCTGAGTATTCGGGTTCATTGCAATTGGCCGTGGATGAGCCATGCCTTTGCTTGGATGATCGTTGTGAGACAGGGCCTGGTCCTTGCTATGTTCCTGTAACATGGGATCAAGTGAATTCTGTTGCAGATTCGGCCATTGCCCGTGAGAGTGAAACAGCTTCTCCGACATGACATGCATACCGTTACCCGACAGTGTCATATCAGAGTCCATAGCCATGCCGCTGGTTAGTGGTATGAGGTCATTAGCGGCTGACGCAGCCATGACCAAGGAGGGGACCATGTGCGCCATGGATGCAGAGCTTGAGAGCGGCATGTCGCCCATGTGAGGGGACGTTGTAGGCGAGTGGTGCAATGGCCCGTTAAACTGGTACATGGAGGGAAGAGCCGGCGCATTTGCCATGTCCATGGCCTGTGACATGGCGGCCAAATCGGGTCCGTCTGGCCTATCGTCCTGCACAAGAAACTCGTCCAACAGTCCGGCGTGGCTTGTATGATTGGTATGATTCGTGTGGCTTGTATGGGTTGAATGGCTGGTATGACTGGTATGGCTAGCATGGTTGTGTGAATGCGCAGGCGGTTTGGCGGCCAGGCGCTTGCCCGACAAGTCGAGGTGTTGCCGCGAGACTTCGGCCAGCGTCTCCAGCGCCGAGAGCTGCTTCAAGGGCGCATAAGGCAGGCTCACATTACGAGCACCGTGTATGGGTCCCACTGCGCTCGCGCCGGCGGACTGGACCATGCTGTCGGGAAGGGGCATTTCGTGGAACTGGAGCAGGGCGCGCTGGCGGTCGCGGAGGGGCAGCGCAGGACATTTTTTAACGAGGTGATTGGTGAGCGAGTCGATGCGGCCTTTGGGGAACTGCGCGTTGGCTGTCAGTCGTCGTGGCATGCCCGTGGTCGGCTGCCCGATTTTTCCTCAACACAGCGGGGTTGCAGCGCATTGCTATTTACTGCATGTACGCACCTTTTCGCCACATGACTTGCACGTATGCTGGTAGCGGTTGCTGGCATCTTCGAGCTTCGGGCCGCGTTCAAAGTACTCGAGGATCAATTGATTAGGCCGGCGACCCATGATGGGCCCAGCAGCGACACGGTCGCGGCGTTAGTGAATGTGCGAGGCGGCAGATTGGGGCGGTCCGCTGAGCGGTGAAAGAGCTGACATAAGCGAGCGAACTGCCCAACACCTCCTTTGGTGCTCATCCAACCCGATAGTACCACCACCGTACTTCTTCGCCTCCGAGCTTGCTGAGGAGAAAGGATAGAATGAGCCGTGTGTTGGTGATAAGAGAGATGGCAAAAAGATTCGCCCCAGCCTCGTCGACGACGAAGGGCATTGGGCGGCATATCAATTGGAGCACTAACGAGGTTCTAAAAGAACAATAGGAGATGCATACGATCAAGTAAAAAGATACATTGCATCATTTCCGTGACGAGTAGAGTATTCAATATGTAGAGTACGGTAAAGGGATCACGCTGGCGTCATTGTATGATTGACTGGGCAAAGTCTTCTGTCTCTCCGTCATGGTAAATCGCAACAACAGATGGAGGGTTCCAATTCAGAGTCCAGTCGCTCACGCCCTCACACCTATAATCCGCTTCCACGGTGCGCCGTGGCGGATGCTCCATACTTGGGTCAGCCGGGGCCCAGGCAGATGACAGCAAGGCTGTTGTACTGGACAACATAACCGACTCGACACGGAGAAAGACCGGTTGCTGAGCTACGGATCACCCTGTGTCACCGTAGAGGCGAAGAGGAACGGGGGCCGGTGCTAAGGCTAACAGGTGCTTGGTAGCAGCAACACATGCGTAGACAGATTGCACATTCATCAGCTTTTGAGCGCTTCTAGCCTGCCTCTCATCTGCGCAAGCAACTCGGCTTGATCCTCTTCGTCCTCTTGGGCCGTCTGCGGGGCGGTGGGTAGATCGTCTTGTTTGGCTGCACTCGCTGGCAGCCTGTCTTTCAGGACCTCGGATACGATCTTGTCGACCTCGTCTTCAGCCTCGTCAGCCTCGCCATCCAGCATGTCCGTCTCCATGAGGGTGTCGTCGACCATTTCCTCGATGATGCCAGCACGCATGAGCTCTGAGCTTAATTCGCGCATGGTACCGGTCAGCTCTGGCAAGTGTACGAGGCTATTCACGTCCTTCATGATGCCCGTGCTCGCCTTGATGCTGCCCTCGATCTTGCGCACCGAAAATGCCTCGTTGACCTGCATCTGGACCGAGTGGAGCTGCGCCTTGCTGGTTTGTAGACGCGCGCTCTGCTTGCGGACGCGGATCAGCTCGCGGGCGAAGACGCGCACCTCGTGGTTGGCTTGCTTGGCCATGGATGGATTGCGCTGGGCGCGTTTGCTCGACTGCATCATGAGCGTCTTAGTCTTCTGCTCGGTCGCCTTGAGCTGCTGCATGTCACGATCGAGCTTGCGCACGTTGTGGCGGACCAGAGCGTTGCATTTGCGCTTCTGCAGACGGGTTAGCGGAAGTGATCGGATGCTGGGCACGCAGTAGGGACCCATGGGCGTACCTGCTCTTCGGGAGTCGGCTTCCACAGGAGGCCGCGAATCGTCTCCATGGCAGGGCGAGGCGACGGTGCGGGACGGTACGGAGTCGCGCCGGGCACAGGATGGAGGTCGGCACATGGTTGTCTTGGCGGCTCCGATCGGTGACGTTGCTGGTGCCCCGCGACGCCGTCGCCGCACAACGGGCTGCTCTGCCATGTCCACCACGTCCATTGCCGACGCTCATGTGTACGATGCACGGGGCCCAGTCGCCCTGGGGAGTGAACACTTGGCGCCCTTCTCTTCGCGCACTACATGCAGGAGTGCTCATCGTCGTCGCGGGAAGAGCACTCGATGTTTCCATCGGCCTTCTATTGCTTTCCACGCTAGTCTCTCCACAACGCTGCCTGCATTTCTGCCTCCTTCAATTGGCTTCGACGACCGCCAAACACCAAACATCAAACACCTCCATCTTCCCTCCGTTGCCGCCTGCTCTTACATAGTACACTCACCTATTGTACACACCCCGCGCCCTGCACCCTAACCAACATGTCGACCGTCGTGCCCGAAGGTAAGCCCGGCCCGGCCCACGCGCTTCAACCCCTCGCAACGCCGCTCACAAAGCACAGTCACCTGGGCCCAGCGCTCGTCCAGCACGGACGCCGAAAAGAACTACGTCTACCTCACCATTGTCGCGGCTGATGTGCCCGAGTCAGATCTCAAGCTCGACCTCAAGGAACAGTCGCTCAGCTTCAAGGGCGCATCCACCTCCAAGAAGGTCACGTATGCTGTTGACCTTGAGTTCTTTGCCGAGATCGACCCGAGCCAGTCCAAAATCAGCCACAGTGGTCGTGACATCTCGCTGGTACTGCGCAAGAAGGAGCTCAAGGAGGAATACTGGCCCCGCTTGCTCAAGGACAACAAGAAGATGCACTTTCTCAAGACTGACTTCGACAAGGTGAGTGCTTTCCCCTTCTCCATCTAGCAGCCATACCGGACTCGCGACTAATGCGTGTCAGTGGGTTGACGAGGACGAGCAAGACGAAGCGCCAGAAGACGATATGATGAATCAAATGAATCCAATGGCCGGCGGCATGGGCGGCGCCGGTGGCGCCGGTGGCTTCGGCGGTATCGACTTCAGCAAGCTCGGCGCAGCACAAGGTGCCGGAGGTATTCCAGGAATGGATGGCATGGATTTTAGCAGCATGGGCATGGATGCCATGGACGGCGGCGACAGTGACGACGACGACGATATGCCCGAGCTCGAGAATGACGAGGACAGCAAAGACAAGGACACGCCTGCATCGGCGCCACCATCGGAGGACAAGCCAAAGATCGAGGAGGTTGCTTAAGTCGTCCATCTTTTCGCTACGAGTGTTTGATCGTAGCACGAAAGACTCGGGCATGACTGGCCGGAGTTGTTCACCCTCTGGACTTAGTCCCAGTCCAATGTGCTGAACAGACTGGGCTTTTGGAGACTACAGCATTACCTTAGAGCAATAGCTTGCAGCCAACGTGACAACGGGTTCATGACAAAAGATAATGAATACTACACCACCTTCCACTCATTGGGTTAGCTGCGTACATGTATCACTCCGTTCCAGTCTTGCTACGTATACAGGAAGACTATGCTAATCAAGGTGGGAACGGCAACGGCACGTTGAAGGCTCAAGGCTTATCCTCGCCCATCCCATAGCTCTCGTAAGGAAAGTTGGCCAGGCTGTTAAACAAGCGTGCCCAGCCATCGTCAATTTTCCCTGGCATTCCAGCCCTTTGCTTTCCTTGTGCTATCTCCGTCTCCGTCTCTTGCAACTGTTGCTCCTCATCATCCTTGTGTTCGCCCGTCAAGCCAGCAAGGACCTCCGGCTCCCGACCTTTGACCTCAGCCAAAAGTCCGGGGTGCGGACACCAAACCACTTGCATTCCCGCCCTTCGTCCCGACTCTACACCTAGAACACTGTCTTCAAAAACCAGACACTCCTCGGGCCGAATTGGTGGCTGACCTTGCGCCTCAAGGGTCTTGTTGAGAGTGGAGAGCGCAAGCAAGTAGATATCTGGCGCGGGCTTGCCTCGACCAGGCAGTATTCTCGGGTCATCGCCTAGGATTTGATGTTCGGGTGCAAAGAACTGGAACAGATCCCCTAGGTGACTGCTCTTGAGCTTGAAGTTACCCGAGTGACTGCTTGTGGCGAGCGCCATGTGTATATTGCGCTCTTTCAGCCCAGCAAGTAAATCCATAACACCATCCAGAGGTTTCGTGCTTGGAAATAGCTCTTCTTGTAAAATTTTTTGCTCCTTTGTAAATTCCTCGAGAGAGATGGGAAGCTGCGCCCACTCTTGCAAAATTTGGCCTGCCTGGGGTCCGGGACGACCCTGCAACTGCGCTTTGATCGACCAGGGCATTGCAGGCCGGCCGTAGCGCTGAAGAAGTGTATTTGTAACCACTGAATACAAGTCTTCGGAATCAATGAGCAGGCCGTCCATGTCGAACAGGGCTGCGCGAATCCGGGGTGGTGGGACAACACTCGACTCTTGGTCAGACACGCATATGGAAGAGTTGCTCGAACAACTTACGTAGATGCCATACTAGACTTTAGCACAGATGATTTATTGCTGGAATGGCGGCCTTATTTGAGCTTGCAGCAACTGGCCCTGAGGGCAATGTGAGATTCGGTGAATCCAAGCCAGCCGAGTACCTAGCCTATATAGAGTTTACTACCTAGCACCTAGCCAGTCGGCCGCCCCCACACGGCCTCTGCTTACGCCAGCCAACAATCTCAACTCGCTCCCCAACAATACTCCACGGTACACTCTGATAAGCCCAACTCCACATGCCTTTGCTCACCCCGATTTAGATTGAAATCTTACGTCATGCCCACACCAAAGGACTCCGACCCAGAGGGTGATGCTGTTGAGCTGTCCATACCAGACATGTTTTCTCTCGAGGAAGAAACGAAGTTTCTAAAACAATCACACACCGAGAAAACCTCTGCCAACAAGATCTTCGCTTTGGGGGAGTACCGGGGCGCCATACACGGTTATGAGAAAGCTCTTGCTGTTTGTCCAGCATACCTCGAATACGATATCGCCGTACTTCGCTCCAACATTGCCGCCTGCCATCTCAAGCTCGCTGAGTGGAAGGAGGCTGTTGCGACTGCAACTCAGGCATTGGACTCTCTCGACCGCCTCGAACCCTCCTTACCCGTGAAGCGAAACAACCACATCGAGACCAACGCAGGAAGTGGAAGCGTCATTGGTGAAGTTGACGATACCACAGAAGTCTACCTCTCTGCTCTTGTCCGCACCGGCCACACCCTCAACCACGTTCAAAAGCTGCGCACAAAAGCTCTGCTCCGCCGCGCCAAAGCGCGCCACGAATTCGGCGGCTGGTCATCCCTCCAAGGATCCCTCGAGGATTACACAGCCCTCTCTAAACCACCACATCAACTGTCCGATCTCGATCAGAAAGCTGTAGCCACAGCGTTAGAGCGACTGCCAGTGCATTTGGAAGAGGCTAAGAATCGTGAGATGGCCGATATGATGAGCAAGCTGAAGCAGCTTGGTAATGGAATATTGAAGCCGTTTGGACTTAGCACAGACAATTTCCAGTTCAACAAGGACGAGAGCAATGGAGGATATAGTATGAATTTCAACCAAACCCCGGGAAAGAGCTGAGGATCATGTCTCGTGTCGCCAGCTTCAATGCCATAATGGGTGCCCCCAAAATGACCACTGGCTGATTGTCCACTTTTTCTCGTCGTGAAAATGATTCGCCTGTCATCCCGCATCCTATATATAGCGTTGCAAATTCGAAGCTTATAGTTCAAAGGACCCTCAATACGCACATTGTCCAGGTTCGAATAGATCAGGCAGGTACTGCGTCAGGCTCTGTATCCTCACATGCACACTGCATGCGGAACCTGTGACAACAGGTTTTTATGTCGATGCTGAAGTATTTGTACAACAAAAGAGCCAGTAAATAGTGTGGACTGGGTTTGAGAAGTGCAGAGCATCACCGCTGATTGACTTGAACAACAATACGTCGACATGTTGTCTACTTTCTTACGAGCGAACGCACATTCTAGAGTCCGGGGAACCATTGGTGAATTGACGCCTTGGAAAATAAATCCGTAGATTACCGACTCCACTGTGAAAACATCGGGCCTTGCGTCTGCTAAGTCTTCGCAATCGGCTCAACGCCGCGTCCAAGTAATGACTGCGATCACATGCCCAGTCGGACGGAGGAGCCCTACCTTCTGCCAAACGCCGCGCTAGAAATTCGGACCCATACACTTTACAAAATATCTACATCATCCGTTGGATCCAAGAATGGGAAGTGCCCACTTTCAATCGCCGCCACCCGATCAATCTCTGCTTGGTACTCTTTCCTCAGCGAATCCAGTGTGACAATCTGCCTCTTCAATAGTTTCTTGCCTTGCCCAATCCCCCATTGAGGCGCAGTGCTGTCTATTTTCTGGTCGGCAAGAATGTATGCGTCTTCCTTGTTTACCGAAGCCAAGGTATTGATGATCATGAGGTAGCACTGTGCTAGCGATTCATCGGATGGGTCGTGGACCTTCGAAGATGTTGTCTTCAGTCGCTGCAAGCGTTCGTATAGAATTTCCGCGGCGCCGCGAAAATTCTGTCGAGAAATGCGAAAGGAATAAAGAATTTGATGGTAAGGAGGGCCAGACGTAAGGTTCAACGTTTGTTGGCAAAGAGAACTTAGAATTTCATCGACGTCGTTAGCAAGGCCAACGAAGGGAAAATGTAAGAGCTGTGTGATTTGTGCCTGGGAAATCATTCCGTTAATGAGAGACTGGAGGTTGGAGCGCTTCCTGTCAAATTCTTTAGTCGCATGCGTTTACGATTGGACGATTACACTCACAATGCTGCATCGCTAAGGCGGGTCATGGCCGAATAAGCCTCCCGAAATCGACTTGTATGCATGGAAGCGCTGAAGAGTCTCTGAAGGAGCTCTGTTCTTAGCTGTTCATCCTCATGTCCCATCAAGGACCGCAGACCTAGTTGAGCAAATTCTGCAACGTAGGTAAAGGATCTAGTCTTCTCGAACAGGCCTACCACATGACTATAGTAATGTGGTAGACCTTCCGAAAACGAGCTACGCTCTGTCTCGGGTACAAGGCCTGCTGCATCGATTTCCTCAATGCAGAAGATTCCTAAGCCTAGAGAAGAAAGGTTAGTTATACATTACGAGCTTATTACAAGGTCAAGTTAACTCACCAAAAGTATATGCCGGCTTCTGGAAGCAGATGGAAGCCAATGCATCTTCACCCAAAGCCAGATGCAGTCGGCCTTTCAAATAAGTAGCCCAATTGCTCTCGGTAAGAAATCTCGAAAAGTCAGAAGCCAATTCGTATTCCGGGTGAGCAAGTAATACACCCATCGTGTACTCAACAACAGTGTCGTACGTTTTCCCCTGTCCTGTGAATACCGAAGCTATCCAAGTCTGGCTCCACTGGGTGAGTAGGCCTGTCTTTAGACCTAGAGGCAAAGGCATATCACAGGCTGTTTGACCATAAATCCCCTCAAGAACAGTTTGCGTGAACGGAAGCTTTTTGCCGATCTTCAAGCTCTCACTAAGTGTCCGATTCATGACCTCCGAGGCCGGTCCAGTGTAACCTTGATATGCCCAAACTGTCCGAGCAAGCCATGCTACTGTCATACAGAATTTGTACTGCTTAGTAAGCTCCGTGAATACCACTGAAGCATCAAAGTCGTCGGGTGTCTCGCCTTCCCATTCGGCGAACATAAAAAGCACAAGCGCTAACAGATCTAGCAAGGTATTGTGCTGAGCATCGACGAATTCCTGCGAGACTCTGAGGAGTGCGCTTAAGCCATGACGTGCGATCTGCTTCCTTGGGTGGGGTCGTCCTTGGTCTTTCGGATTCAATAACTGGATGGCCGCCAGAAAGGTGTCGGTGCGGATCTCTTTGACTTCAGTTCCTAAATCCTCAACAAGTAGCGACAAGTCCTCATCGGAAACCTGCTGTACGAGTTCGCTGTGGCCTTCGATCCATTCCATACGATCGATGATGGTAAGAGATCGGTTCTGAAGCAAGTCAAGCTCCACATGTTTTTCTAGCTCCTGCTGCACGGATTGTGGCAAGCGCCGCCGGAATGAGGATGCAGCTTGGAGTAGTCGACCAACATCACAGTACTTCGTTTTGGTAAGTATACGGCGCAGGGGCTTACTCAGTTCATGGTGACCCGAAGATTTCGTGATGTTCAGTGTTGTAATTTCGAGTTCACTGCAGCTCCGTATTGCAGAGAAGTAGTCGCTCAATACAAGCCAAGGCATTGATGTCTTGTGATCGAAAGCGAGCGAAAGCGACTCTCCTCTGCGTTTGTGTAATTCCTTTACCAAGCCATAGTATGCTTGCCATTGCGAAGACAACGCGTCGCCATCCTGCTGCAACTGGTGGACCTCGGCCTGACTGCTGATAGCAAGGCTCGTAACGGTACTACATATGCGTTCCTGGAGCGAACATCTGTTTGATGACCGGCTCAATCGCTTCTGTTCGACTCCTCGTCTAAAAACGAACAGGGCAGTCTCCAATGTTGCTATCGTGAATCTCCCAGGATAAAACAGGAAACGAAGCCATCGTTCTGTTGAGTCAAATCCATCAAATCCCTCGCTGGGGTCGGATAAGCTGGGATAAGCAGCGTTCAACTTTAGAGCTTCAACTGTGAGAGGGCCCGTATCGACAGACACCCAGTCATTTTTCCATGCCAACGATAACGAGGTGGCATCGTCTGAGAGGTCGAACTTCAACGAGTAAACCCTACTGCTAGGCCCCGATCGTGCACGTAGCCAAATTTCTGACCCCGTCCATCCAGCAGGTCCTGGAATAACGTAGAATTCTTCCAGGGTCCACACTGTCGTGTCCATAAGCTCATCTATAGGCGGAATAAGCTCAGCATTCGTAGCAGCATCGTAGATACCCGCCTGGGCATCGTCTGCGTCTTTGACACCCCAGAATTTGAACTGGTGCTGTTTGGGTGAGTAGGTAATGACATAGTACGCCGGGCCGTTGATGGCACCACCTGCCACTTTATGTATAGCCATGAGCTGTGACTGCGTAGGGCTGATGGAATATGAGGTTGTGTTCTTTCCCAGCTCGCGTTCGCTGATACCCAGTAAATCAATATGCGCCCCAGGCTGCCCTGATGCAACATTCCAAGCTCTTAGTGTGTGGTCTAGGCATACCGAGAAGATGTGTCGCTTATCCGGCGAGAAAGCTACTGCGGCAGCAGCAGATATTTCGAGATCCGCATTCTCGAAACGGACCGTCGGCTGTGCTTTCCAGGACAAAAGGCCCCGGACAGACCAGTTGTGATGCTGATATCGCGAGCCATCCCAAAAACTGCCCATCTTGTCCCAAGAGAGGCGGCAAATGGCCCCATCATCCAGTGTTACCAGTAACTCGTCGGTATGTACGGCAACAAGTCTGAACGGTATGCGCCCGCTAAACAGTGCGGGCTCTGATCTCCTACACCAGTGCTCGATATCTTGCTCTGATGCAGCGGGGCTTGCGAAGAAGTCGCGATGAAGATTAATGGTGTAAAGCTCGTTGGCCGTGGTGATAGCAAAGACGGTCAGCGCGTCGCGGTCATTGGGTTCGGCGAATGCCACGCAGAATGGACGAAGCGGCGAAGGGAATTGTAGCAACAATGTTAGGCTCGCCTCGAATTTATCGCTGGCGTCGTGGTCTAGATCAATGGCCTGTATCTCCAGCATCTTCCTGTTGTCCAGGACCCGCCAAAGGAAGCTCCGCGGGTACTGGTGGTGTCGGCGGAAGACCATGGACCCGTCCGTGGCCAGATGCCGGCGTGTAAAAGCGTCTTCGTCTTGGTCTGCATATTGCTCGGTCATAATGGTGCGCTTGACGGTCGGGCGTCCACCGAAAGTGCTGAGAGCGCTCGATGGGAGCGTGAACGCGATGGTCGAGCCTGGGAAAGCAGGTTCAATGTTCAGCCGTGCCTCTTTGTAGAGGTAGTTGCCTCTGTGATTCGCCATGGTACTCGCATGCGCAGGTTTACTGGCGATTGGGGCGAGTGCAGTGTTGGGGTTTGCGATAGGCGCGCGCCGACGATGACCTTGGGAAAACAGAAGTCGCCATGGAAATGCGACCAAGCGCACGGACCTTATGAAGTACATGCATGGTAGGTTGTCACTCCACGTCGCGCCCTGGAAGAAGGTGAACATTCAAGTATGTCATGATTGTACGCGTCGCTACACCATCTATATACACATGCAACATAACACTCTATCATTCTAAACACATTAGTCCAGGCCATAGCCAAATTCACTCACCCCTTCATCACCTGTTGTTCCTCTCCTCCAAATCCTTTTCCTTGGGATCACCAATCCCGTCTTCGTTGATCGCGAACAAACAGTCGCTCTCAGGTAGGCAAGGGCTATCGTAAATCTTACAGACTCGAGTTTCCCCCCTCCCCTTCCTGAGACTCAGACGGGTCGTACTGGCGTGTGCTATGATATTTCCGCCAATAGGCTTTTTCGGGTCAGGATTGAACATGGCACTGGGCCCGCCGTCCACCTGTGCGACCACTTGGTTCGTGATGACTACCGCAATGCCAAATTCATCCGCAAGCCGTTGTAGCGTTCTCATGAACTTGGCCAGGTGTGTTTGTCGGCTGGAAAGCTCACCGCGTCCCGAGAAGTCTGTCCGGTACAATGATGTAGCGGAATCAACAATCAGGAGTGAGAAGCGTGTCTCGGTCATCATCTGAGCAGCCTGGTTCAGAAGTTCCAGCTGATGATCGGAGTTGTAGGCGCGCGCGTACGCAACATTGTCCAGGACCTCTTCGCCAGACAAGCCAAATCGATTTGCGACAGCCAGACAGCGGACTGGACGGAATGTACCCTCTGTATCAATGTATAGACATTTTCCCTCTCCACCACCCATATCAAATGGTAGTTGGCATGTAACGGCTAACGTGT
>Ga0182211_1000173_pt1 | contig 19547 bp, 15 predicted proteins | sample G5R1MG_20_FD_129660 | JGI IMG/M metagenome (GOLD analysis project Ga0182211, IMG submission 129660) | Switchgrass phyllosphere microbial communities from Michigan, USA - G5R2_MAIN_03OCT2016_LD1 MG | ecosystem: Host-associated > Plants > Phyllosphere > Phylloplane/Leaf | place: USA: Michigan... | reverse complement strand
GCCCCAGCCCCCGCTGCTCCCGCCGAGGCCCCAGCGCCCGCCCCCCGCCCCCCCAGCTACCAGGCTCATTCGCCCGCTGCTCCCTCGCCCGCTGCTCCCTCGCCCGCTTACTCTAAGCCCTCACCTGCCCCTGAGGCACCCTCCACCAACTCCGGCTACATGGGAGTTGTTGACAAGTGGCGCAAGAAGTTGGGTCTCAAGGCCCTTCAGCAAGACTCCAAGCTCCAGTCCAACGCCCTGAACTGTGTTACCGAGAGCAACGGCCAGATGGTCCACAAGCTTAACCCCGGTAGCTACGGTCAGGTCCTCGCTCCCGGCACCGCCAACGAGTTCGAGCACGTCTTCGTCGGAGGATGGCTCTGCGAGATCGCCACTCTTCCCGGTCTCGACGGTGCCTGCGACTCTCAGTCCAAGGGATGGACATACGAGGGCCAGACCGGTCACGCCAAGATTCTCACTGACCCGCAATACACCAAGATTGGTTGCGCCCTTTACAACGGCATCTGGGGCTGCGATCTGGGATACTAGACGGAGGCTCTGTGGATGGACACTCGTAGGAGAGGATTGGCCTCTGTGCGCGCTGGTCTGGACTTTCAATTCTCTGTATCGTACGTTGTTTGTACGCATTTATCCTTCACTGTTTATCTTGGAGCATTTCTGTCTTTTCGAATTAACGCATTCATGATGCTTGCTCCCCAAACCTGCCTCTCTTTTCCTTGCTCGCGTGATGCTGCCAGTCTTCGCAACGTATACTATGCCTACATGGTTCTGATCACACTTGCTCCCATAACTCTGAGAAGTCTGATCGCCCCTTTTCCCCCCCCTCCCCTGACGGCGCCGCTGTGGAAATTGGCGCCACGGTAGTGTTGGGCCTTTTTTCCTGGTGCCAAGCAGCGTTCCTGAACACTGGACGACGCTTGTAGTGCTATTTTACGTCCCAAGCCTCTAGTCAATCCTGCCCAGCTAGTTTCGCCATAATAGCAACATTCAATACAAGTGACTTGAGTCGGAATAAGGTTGGCGCGTCATGTCAGGGAGGAGCGCGGAGAGTTGTGCTGCGTGACATGTTCCGCGTTGTCGGTCGCACTGACTTGCTGAGCCAAAGGGGGGAAAACGCGCTTCGCTTGTTCCAGGCTACCGCAGGTAAAGCAAAGTCCCTCAACCAGAGAGAGAGAGAGAGATAGGAGAGGAGTATTGAGGACTTCTCACCGTGGAGGGAGCCCTCATTATCACGACTCAACGGCCCTTCCCGAATCGAGGCTTTCGATAAAGCTACGACAATCCGCATGCGCCACATGCTGATCTGGCGAGATGCCCTCACGGATCGGAGTGTTCTTGTTCAACAGTGGGCACACAGTTCGATCGACCTTGAGTCGTATTACCGCAATTATATCCTGCAGGTGTTCTCTCGTTCTACCTACATAGTACATAGGCAGCGAGCGCTGTGGCCACCATTTCCACGGTTTGCTGCCGAGTCATCCACCGGCATGTGCGGCGGCACAATAGGCCAAGTGCGACAGAAGGCGTGAGATGACACCAAGTTTACATAAGCATGGGCTTTAGTACCATGGACAGAGCTCTTCATAGACAAAGGTGTCGAGCTTCAGAGGTGTGCGCCTTCTTCAGTTTCTTCCATGACATGCAAATGTACTGTTGATCATCTTCTTTTCGACTGTGATGCTCCTCTGCCACAAACAAGAGAGAGATGCTACGAGCCAGTCACGACCCCTTTGTATTGAAACGTATGTACGTGCATTCATGGCCTGTCTCTCTTTCAGCTGTCTCTCGTGTATTGCAGTACGCGAATGAAGCACAGGTAGACGAGCCACGCGTCGTTCGTATCCTCAGAGCTGAACGTACATACCTAAACGAATGAATACGTACTAAATAAATCGCACGGTCTTCTCTTTCAAGTTTTAGCCGCATCGGGATTTGCATCACGTACGTCAATCTCACGAATACAATGCAAGTCTAGTGCAGCGAAAATGGAGAAACTGGGATATCTTGCAAGCCGCATTGCGACCGGTGACTTTCTTTCCCTCTGAAAGGAAAAATCTCATACATTCGTTTCCCTATGATGCAGGGGCCTTTGCTTGTCTGCGATCAGATTGACACAACCAGATCAGGAAGCATTCGAGTCTTGCTGTCCATTTCTACGTCCAACGGTTCCTTCAGCGGTACTATAGTCCCAATCTGTCAGCGCACGTCTTCTCGCCATCTCGCCAAGCGCTCGCACTCACCTTGACAAAGCCGATGTCTGCGGCGTTCTCCCTAAAAGCTTGACGGCTCATGTTGAGACCGTACTTGCGGATGAGGCCGGACTTCTTCCTGTCGCCCGTGACGACGCTGTTGCAGCGATTAGTCTCCGAAATATGGCACCTTTCCGTCGAAGTAGCCGTCGCCGAGACAGGCGAGAATTTCACACGTACCAGCTGCGAGAGCCTTTGCCGTAGGTACGGGGGCGCGAGAACCAGACTGTTTCGTGAGACATGGTGGTGTGGATGCGTAGGTTGTTGTCGTAGGACAGGGACGAGTTGACGGCAGGCGAAATTCGCTGGTGCGTGTGTGGAGACCGGGATTACTTTTTGGCGAGGCTCGGAGAGCCGGCGTGCCCACCCACCTATGTGCATCGTCCGCCAATGAGCTGCCGCCAACCCTGCAATTCCAAACGCAATCCGTTAGAAAACACTCGTAAGATTCCCGATAACGTAAGTAAGCGGGTAAGTTTTCATATCGTGCACTGCTTCTTTAAAGCCCACACATCCTGATCAAGATGATAACATTTTGTATTGGTGTACGTCGAACGTTGCCGCGCATAAGCAGTATATAAATCATTTATATAAGCCAGAGCAACTCACAAAAAACCACGGGTTGCTTTCTCAACCCTCTCCAAGCTCGTCTTACAATCACCACAGTATTCTCTAACCCAGTCCTCTAGTTGCTTCTCCTTACCTTTACCACCTGCTTCCTCGAGTAATGCACCTACTTTGCTGCACTTGTGCGTCTCGTCCAACAGCCAGTTTTCGAATTCTGCTTCCACTACTTCTTTCTCAATACGGTTCACGATACGTAGCGCAACGAGTAGGTCATGACGATGAGAGCCCAAATTCCGACGTGTTCGGTGCAGGCGGCGTGTGCTTCCCGTAGGTGGATTGCTAAAAGGATGAGAGGAGGAAACCGAGGATGGATCGTGCAGGAGGTGTGCGAATGCTTGTTGACTGCAAATGATAAGCAACTTCTTTTTCTCCTGCTCAGTGAGTACACTTACCACTTGTTATCGGGCGCCGACAGATCAAGGCTCGTGTCGTTCGAATTAAGGAAAGATTGTTCGATATCTTGAATGTAGATTGATCGTGTCATGGTAGTCGAAGTGCCGACTCCCAATTGTGACATGTAGTTGGCGGCGTTCCTTTCGTTCCACCAGGCCCAGCTATCTCTCGAGGTATAAACGAAATTTGCTCCTCCACTAACCAGTAGTAGGGTAATGAGAATCGTATGAGCCGAAACAACTTTACCTAGCCCAGCGATCACAGCCAAGATCCAGCTCATGATGGTAGATATTATGCTGATGATGATATTTCCGACATACTGCGCAATAAACGATCCCGTTGTTTGTGGATGTAGCTTGAACTTGCGCGGCCGGTTTGGTGGAGGGATGTCCTTTGCTTCAAGTTGTACAGCCTGCGTCTGAACCCCAATCTGGCCAAAGATTCCCGTCACCTTTGCCGTATTTCTGTTATGACCAAGCTTTGCCACTTGGTCGTTAACGACGTCGACAAGATCTTGCGCCTCTAGCTCCATATCCTGCAAGCCCTGTCGCTCAATGAGCTTCTTTGCAAACCGTGGCTCGCGATTCCAATCGACTTTTATATAGACAGCGAGCTTACAACGCGCTTTGGAGACATGGGTGATGACGGTTTTGTTGAGTAGAATGAAGCGATCGCTACCAGGAAGATACCATGGTGTCTTTCGGTCAGACACTACATAACAAAGGTGGTCATTAAGTACTTCAATGACCTGATAGTCTCTGATGATCCTGGTCCCACTCTTACCGGACTGCGAGACCTCGTATTCAAAGTCTCTGCGTTGATGGGTTTTGTCGCTGGACGTCCAAGGACCTTGCAAAACACGAGAAGCGCACCTCTCCCGGTAAAGTAATTGGAACACGGCACTCTTGTCTCCGAAGAGGATGTGGAAGAGCGCTTTCGCGCTGATATCGTACTCCTTTTCCACCGCAACCTGTGTCATGCCAGCCGGGCCAAACACTACAGGCTGAGACGGTAGTTTGAATTTGGCTGTGTTCTTACTAGCATTGGTGCCTAGTGGTTCGAATAGATTGCCATCGATGCGTAAGCTGGTTTTGATATTCTTACCGCCGTACCGTAAATCGACAGGTGTCTCTGGAGTCGTATCATCCCAGCCTTCTTCGCCCCCTGATTGGCGGCTGTCGTCCAATTCAAACCGTATCAGTCGCTTGATTGTTTCTTCTAGCGCAAAGTGCCCTGCCGCTGCATTCTTGACCAGGTAATTCAATCGCCTTAAAAGCAGTTTCAAGGGTTCTAGAAAGGTCTTCACGGTCAAGCGGGTTGCGCCGTCTTCTCTGGCACCGGCTTTGAAGTGAAGAAAGAGAAAATCGCAGTCTTTCCCAGGCGCCGCTGTCACTTCATCAATAGAAGACATACTGAGCCCTGTAATTAGGACAAGCCCGAGGTGATTACTGTAAAAGTAAATATTCCCAGGCGTGACATAGACGCGACCTGGGAATTCTTGTTGCTCTGTGGGATTCCAAACAGCGCGGAAGACTAGGACAACTTTCTCCGTTCGGGGTACCGTGGGAAAGAGGATTCGAAATTGCGCGTCTTGCATACGTAAAGCCAGTGGATAATAGTTGGGATATTCGTCACTTGTTAAGGTATTCTTGCCCGGGGATGGCGTGCGACCGCCCATACTCATACTCTTGCGATGAGCTGGCCCTGCCGGGGGGGCTGCATCAACAGGCAATGCACTTATGTCATCTTGGACGGTTCCGAGTGCCGAAGATGTCTTGACTGGACTGGGGGGACCAGACTGACTGCGATCCCGAGTGACTGTCGCGTCTTCTTGTACCAAGCGGTTCATGTATCCCCAGTTAACGGAACCCCACAAATTGGCCATGAGGCCACCAGGCGTATTGCCAGAACTGCCAATTCCAAGACCCCGTTCCCCACTCACAGCAACGGCGGCTTTGCTCAGATTAGTTGGTGCCGGTGGATTGGCTAGTGTAGACGGAGCGAGCGTGGTGTAGGGCAGTGTCTGTCCCATGACAAGCCTTGTATCGGGAAGCCCCGGCGCAGGTGCTGAAACCTGTCCAACCTGCACAATGTTATGGCTAGCCGAGGCAAGACTTGCAGATATGAGACTAGCAATGCCACCTGTGGCAGAAGAAGGATTGCTTCCACTTAGCTGAGGTCCTACGGTGGATTTGCGCGTCAAGTCGAGCTTCTCCATAATCCTGGCAGTATGATCCCGCCGACTGCTCTCGCCGTCGGTTGCAGTATTTCTTCGACTGACGTCGACACTGCCTCGAACCACTAGCCCATCTCCGCCAGGTACGCCAAGCGACGTTTCAGCACGATCTATGCCACCAAATTCATCGCTAGAATACGCAGCAGCGCCATCAGAAGTTTTCGCAGCAAACTCAGGTGCGACCGGAGGACTTATGGAGAAGGCAGCATCGCCTGATTTGCCGCCTGGTATGTCCTTGGAGGTGTCTTCGAGAGCCTTTCGCTTAGCCATTTCGAAAGAAGCTATCCACTCGGTGATATCGCCTTGAGTCTCCGCCTGGAGAAGAATGGTTGTGTCTTTGGTCTTGACCTCGAAGCAGAATCGGCGTTCTTCGGTGAAGGCCGGGCGGATACTACACAACAAGACGCCAATTTTCTCCGACTCCTCGACAGCACCGGATCGTGTGCCTTGTGTAAGCCAACCAAATATACCGTGCTTGACAAAAAACCATCTCCTGACCCAGTAAGTACGGGCAGGTTTTCCGATGATTGTCCGCTGGAATAGCCAGCCCTGCTTCTCAGCCCTGTCGCTCTCAGGATCCGATCTGGCAGGCGAATGGAGGTTGGCGGAAGAGGGGGCGGTTCCCAAGTAGGGAACGGTGGACGCAGCGTACGTGTCTAGATCGCGTGATGGGCGCGCATTCAGTTCGGCGGCGTCCTCTATTTGCTTCCGCGCCAAGTGTAGCTCCCGCTTGAAGACGCGCTCGCCGTTTTCCATCTCCTTGCTCCAGCCTCTTACGCGCTCGACGTCGGATGTCCATAGAGAAAAGCTTTTCGCTGTTGACTCGGTAGCAGCCTTCATATCGCGCCACTGCTCACTGACAACCTTGACCAGGATCTTATCCAACGTCAAGCGCACTTGTGGTGCCATGATACAGAAGTTCATGCTTGCCGTCAGATAGGCCCGCCTTGCCTCATGCAACTGGAAGGCATCTTCCCTTAGAGACGATGCCTCCTTGCTCTTAGCCTGTCCCGCATAGCGTGAGATGGCGGCATCAAATATGCGCTGCGAGGATTCGAGGTTCTTGCGCGCTTCTTTGAGCATACGCAGATCATTCTGGATAAACCCTTTAATGGGCTCGCACACTGTCGCTTCTGTCCTCCGCAGACTCCGTAGTGTGCTGTTCCAGAGTTCGCGTGCGCCTTCTCCAAAGCGCTTGAGAGCCAAGACAGTGTAGTCGTGGTCCAACACCGCTTCTGACAGCTGCAGCGGTGGATGTGATGCTGCTATGTACGCGTCAACGAGCGACTGGATGGTGTTTGTTTCCGCTGCGAGGCGTGAGGTGGCCTGGGTGTACGAAGTGAGCCAGCGCTCAACCAGCTCGATCTGGTCGCTGAAGTGGACGGCAGTCGCACGGAAGGTTGGCGAGTCGAGAGCGGCTTCTTTGATGACAACTGGGCTAAGGTATATCGCGTGAGCTCCTGAGAGAACATGGAGCGACAAGATATAGGCGCGCTTGAACGTACATCAGAGACAGTGGTTTTTCTACCGGCTCCAAAGCGAGCTGCGACGACTGTTCCTCTGCCATGACGTCGCTTTGCCAACAAATGGCTACCCTACAAGCAACGCGATTGGAATTAGAGGAAACACCAGAGACGATCACAATGGGCGCGGTGATGCATGGCGGAAGCGAAAGTTATATTATAGCGATGAAGGTGCTACACCATGTTGCCGCCGCGGTATGCGCCGCCAAGTGCGTGCGGCGGTCGTCGCTGCCCCGGCCGACGTCAGGGTCCACTAACCTAACTAGCGTCGTCCAGGCCCGCTCTCAAAAATTTGGGGAGTCGCAACCCATGCCCTTTTCCCTCGCACCCGCGACACTAGCCATGGCTGCCACAAAGGAAAAAAACTCCGCCAAGGGCGTCAAGCGCGAGATTCTCAACGGCGACTCCAGTTCGCACAGCAGCGTGCCAGAACGGCCTGCGAAGAAGGCCAAGCTGCTTGACCATACTGACGACGAAGGGTCTGATGAAGAAGAGGGCACCATCTCACTGAAAGTCAACGAGGAATTTGCGCGCCGCTTTGAGCACAACAAGAAGCGCGAAGAGAAGCAGAGGCGTATGTGCTGGCGGCATCGGCTATGCGTGATTCGATGCTGACTGCTGGCAGTGGAGGACAAATATGGCATAGGCCAGGGCATGGACGACGGCGAAGAGTCCGAAGACTCGGAAGAGGGCGTCGAGGAAGACGATGCAGCCGAGCTCCTTGATGAAGACCTCGACGACCAGGTCAATGCCACCCTACAAGCACTGCGTTCAAAGGACCCTCGCATCTACAACAAAGAAGTCAAATTCTACCGCGACATTGACGAGGACAACCAAGGGGTGGGAAACACGAAAAAGGAGAAACCGATGACGCTCCGGGACTACCACACTAAGAATTTGCTAGAGGGCAAGTTCGCGGACGAAGACGAGGACGCGCCGCCAAAAACGTATGCCCAGGAACAGGAGGAGGCAAGGCAACAACTCGTCAAGGAACTGCATGAGTCTGACGAGGGAGAGGGAGACGACTTTCTGGTTGCCAAGCCCAAACCTGCCTCATCGAAGACAGACCGTGTCAAAATAACCATTGAGGACGTAGAAAGGGCCGACCATGACCCCGAGACCTTCCTTTCCAACTTCATGGCGTCGCGCGCTTGGGTACCAACCGATAAGGCCCGCTTCCAGCCTCTCGAATCTGATGACGACGAAGAAGATGCCGCTGCGGACGAATGGGAAAACTCATACAACCTGTACTTCGAAAACACGGCTGGTACTAACGAAAAAATCATGACATACGCTCGCGACACAGTCGCAAGCACTACCGTCCGCCGCGACAACGTGAACGGCCGACGTAAGGCTCGCGAGGCTGCTCGCGCTAAACGGGAAGCGGAACGATTGGAGAAGGAGAAGGATTTGGCGCGATTAAGAAAACTCAAGATTGAAGACATGGAGCAGAAAGTCAAGCAGATCCGAAAAATTGGAGGCCTGAGCGGAAGGGACTTCAAGATTGAAGAATGGAAGGATGTTCTTGAGGGCGATTGGTCGGACGAGCAATGGGACGCCGAGATGCAGAAGCGCTTCGGCGACGCGTACTACGACGAGGGCGATACGGGCATGGGGATCGGGGGGGACGAGGATGCAAAGGGCAAGCAAAAGCCAAAGAAGCCCAAATTTGACGACGACATCGACATCAAGGACCTCATTCCAGACTTCAAAGACGACAACGAAGAGGTTCCGGACATGACACTATCTTCTTCGGATGAGGGCGGTACAGACGATGACACCGAAGAAAACGACGATGCGGGTGACGTCCGGACCGCGAAGTCTTCCAAGAAGCGGAAACAGGAGCGGGCAGAGGCCAAAAGCGCCGCGCGTCGTGACCGTCGCTTAATTGAGAACCTGGTCAACGAAAATTTGGAGTATGAGAAAGCTCTCGCAGCAAAGCCCAAGGCTACCACAAGGTTCCGCTATCGCGAGACGTCTCCCACCACGTTCGGCCTCACCGCCCGCGATATTCTACTCGCAGATGATAAGCAGCTGAATCAGTTTGCCGGCTTGAAGAAGCTTGCTTCTTTCCGCGACCCGGAGAAGAAGAAGAAAGACAAGAAACATCTTAGCAAGAAGGCGCGTTTAAGGCAGTGGAGAACAGAGACGTTCGGCGATGCTGAGGGGCCAAAGGGTGGTTTCGAAACGCTTCTGGGTGCCGATGCTGGTGGCGCAGCGGACGAGGAACCAAGTAATGTAGTTGAGGGTGACAACAGGAAGAAAAAGAGGAGTAGGAAAAGGAAGTCTAGTGCTGTAGTATGAAGTCTAGGGTCAAGCAAGTGCATTTGGGTAACTACTATTATACAGTCCCGAGCCGAAATCTGAGGAGAATCTAGCAATCTGGTATTACACGATAAACAGTGAAATGACAAGTACAAAAAATATGCAGTGTAATGAATCCTGATGCCTCCTCCCCACATGTTCTATGCAATTCCGCGAGTTCGAATACGCGAATAGGTCAGAATGACAGCCTTCATGGGCAGCCCGCTGATAACCTGAGGATTCGAGTTCAGAAACGTCTTGTCCCTGACTTGCTTTCCAAAGTGAGTCCGCTCCCGCGAAACGACATCAGCATCGTCCGCAGTGAAGATTCCAGTCTCTCCAGACACGGTCGCAACCCAGTGACCTTCATCTACCGTACCACCATGGCTCAACACACTGTCGAGTTGGTACTGCAGTGGGGCCTTGGGGCCCGCCACAGCCTGATAATCTGCAAGGTCGAGCTGTAGCGGTATGGCGACGGGGTTAGGATTGACAGCGGATGTACGTTCCACTACCATCTCGCCGTCTACCGTCTTTTGTTCTTCCAAAATCATTTGCACGGCGATACCGATACGAAGTAGCTCTGGGGCTACATTGAGGCGCTTGCGCTCGATGCGGCCCTGGCGATCGCCACACGTTGCGCAGTCGAACGTACCATCGAAAACTTCGTCACTGTACAATCGGCGAATGGCTTCATCTATGGAGTCGGGGCCATCGTCCGGGTGGAGAATTGGCAAGGCTGCGATACCAAGACTGAGCGGATCGTTCGTCATAGGCGGTGCGGTCACCGTGTTGCATTTAGCACAGATCCATTCCATTTTCAATTGCGTCTGGAACAGTGCTTTGAACTGTTCGGACCATAGCCTATGTGCAGTGTGATTAGCATTTCGCCTTGACGACTGGTGGAAGCATGGGGATCACAACGTACGTATCTTCTGTGGAAGCACAGCAGGCTTGTAAAATCCTCGCCTGGAACTCGCTGGGATCCTGTTGTTCGTAGTCTATAGTACCGCTGGGGACACCTTGTAGACTTTGATCTAGATTCCTAAGGAGATTCATTGCCCGAGAGCGATGCGGAAAGGATCTAGGGCGGTGCTCTGGCCTGTCTGCAGGAAGACCTGATGCGCGCGTCTTCTCAGGGAGCAAATCCGTTTGTCCCCAGTACATTTCCGCGAAGCGCTTGACCACGCAAGCGGGACAGTCTTTGAGTCGTACGGGAGATGCGCCTGTGTACCGAGCTTTATCTGCAATTGCTTGTCCCAGCTTTTCGAGAGGCCGGCAGGGGAAATGAATACTGGTAGTTCCATTTTTATTGGTAATCGATGTGTTATGCGAGAGGATCCAGTTGAGGAACTTGGGTAGATGTAATAATCCCTGGATACCGCTCAATCGGAAACAGCTCATGCCATGGCGTTCTAGACCCCTAGTCCTCTTACTGTTTCGTGTTATGGGCCATTTCTTCTTGATGCGCGAGGCTACGCGGTCACTCGCGACTTGTGCGTCGGTTTTTTGATAGACGACAGGACCAGACGCGAAAGGGCCACGTAGATCGTAGCGAGTGTGCCGTGTATTTCTGTGCCTAAGGTTGGCTGCCATTGCGTTCCGGTCTGATGATGCGCTGTAAGACGAGTCGTACGATGAGTCGTGAGATGAGTTGTAAGATGAGTTGTAAGATGGGTTGTAAGTTGTAAAAAGATGTAGTGTGTATACAATGAGATACAAAAATGAGAATTCTACATGGCAGTGAGCTACTCATATAGATGTACAGTTATCAAAGCCGTGCAAGGCAAACAATAGGCTTTGTTTTCTCAGGGCCCATTGTTGCTTTCAGCTTTCGAGACGCCAACGCCATCTATTGTATTGTGTATTGTGTACTGTGTAAGAAGACAAACCCACGTTTTTGACGCCTTTATACTTCCGCCCCATTCTGCGGTCATCTGGGGTGAAATGGAGTGGCGACGCAGGCGGAGAAAAGACATGTCCATTACGGGGTTTGTATGATGATTGACCGTTCTATTTCGGCCAACTACGGCGGGAAACTCCAACTCGGTGGAGAGAGCCTTCGCTTATCATTGCAAGCAGAAACACGTAAATGGAGAGAAGAATACCAACGTGTATAACGAAAAGAATGTGACACTAGTGGACAATAGCTGCGCCTCACGGACTGCAGACTAGTTTGCCACTTCACTTCACTTCAGCTTGCTGTAAACATTTTCCCTAAGGTACTACGAAGCACACCTTACTTCCAGCATATGTGCTTGTGGTGCCTATCTACTAGACGGGCAGTAGAAACGATTTGGTCACGTCGAGTCTGGAGGTCTGATATTGACCGTGAAGGAGGAAAAGCGGGTGGGGTGCATTTGCACCAACAAGACAAGCTTTAATGCGAGGTTGTTAGGGTCTGGGCTACAAGGTCTCTGCATTCAGCATCAAGACTCGCAGCCCATGTGTATCGTCATGTCGGATAGCCGTGTAGCTCACGTCGGCTTGGATGACTAAAGAAAGGGGCAGGACCTGCGTCGGCTGGCCGAGCCTCGGCTCACGATAAGTACAGTAAGGCTTGCACCTGATTGCAAGCGACACTAACGCAGCAGTATCAAAATAAGATCCTTATTCTTTCACGTCAGGTCGGTCCTGTTTGTTCGTACATTCAGTCATTACAGCAGTGTACTTGACTTTCTTTAATAGAATCATGGCGCAGATAGTGGGCCTTGCCCTGGCCGGCGTATCCGTTGCCACAATCGCTTCACTGCCTTCTCTGAGAGAAATTTTGGTGGCCGCTCTGTCGCGATATACTGGCTTCGATACGCCAGGAGGCATGTGGCGGATCGCTGCTATCCTCTTAGCGGTGGTAAACCTCAAGAACCTACCCTTCGTATGGCATGTATGTGCCCTCCACCCTCTTGTCAAGATTTGCAACGTTACTGACCTTGGCCGTAGATACGCTTCGTCCGCGCCTTGACGTATCAGATTTATTTGCAGCCGACCGCTATTCCTCCTCATGCACTGTTTCAACCCGTAATCACATCCACTCGTACTACGCTCCTCGAAACCGACTATAATCTCCACAAATCCAACAGCACTTACTTCTCTGATATGGACATATCGCGCACGCACCTCTTTACCGCCATTGTCCGGAACAGTATTCGGAAGGGTAGTCGCCAGGGTGGTGCAAAGAAGAACGCTGTTGGGGGTGCTGTCGGGGCTACTGAGGGCTCACGCGGAAATCACAAAATTGCGCTCGGTGGCGTTAGCATTCTCTTCAAGAGAGAGATCTTGCCTTACAGGAAATATGAGATGTGGACGAGGGTACTTTGCTGGGACAGGAAATGGTTCGTATAGTATCAATATCCATACCCGTATGCTTATCTATCCCTTTAGGTTCTATCTCATTACGCATTTTGTCAAGCCAGGTGTTGCGCAACCTCCAAGCTGGACTTTGCACCCCTGGAAGAAAACCAAGCCGGCAGACAAAGGCATAGACGCAGAGAAGCTTCTTGGTGCGGTTTATGCGACTGCCATTGCCAAATACGTGATCAAACGGGGACGAATTACGGTACCTCCAGAAGATGCTCTGGTGGATGCCGATATGGTACCACGGAAACCTGCGGGATGGTCATATAACGAAGAAGCGTCTGGTAAAGATGGCTCAGAAGGAGTCGCCAACGAAGTACTGCCGGCGGCTATCAAGGCAGAAGACTGGAACTGGGATGTCATCGAGGCTGAGCGGCTCAGGGGGCTGAAGGTGGCCTCCAAATTTGCCGAGATGGACGGTATGCATAATTACTTCGATGGCGGTAAAGATGGGGTTCTGGGAGAGTACGCAGATCTGTTCTTCTAATGGGTTGCTGCACAACGAGGATAGAGAACTGGTGACAATACCCTAGATCCTTGTCTATTGTAGGCTGACGGCAGAATGCCGCCGTCCCTGTTAGTCATTTTCTGTCTCTGGTCACTCGGGTGAGTCGAACCTCATACAGATAAATTTGTTCATCACAAGAAAAGGTGAACTCCACACTTTCTTTTCGCACGACGGTCTCGGGCTAATGAGGTCCAGCAATCAGCCACCGGTGTCGCGTGAAACCTGGGGCCATTTTAGCGTGCACATCAGCGACCTGGGCGCTAGGTATGGATTTGCTGTGAAGCCTTACGCATGTATGCTTGCACCACTCTCTTACGAATCTGTTCCGAACGTGGTAGTTTTTAGCAGACTTCTCAGCGTCGTAGCACGATAACGTAGTACAGCTGCAGGCACGAAACTGAAGGGTGTAGTAGCGAGGTAATCAGGTGTCTTCAATGAGGTATCTATACCGCATAGGTTAAAAAACATTACATGATGTTCCCGGTCGGTCTTTGACTAGGTTACTCCCTTATTGCCAGCGGTATCAGGAATAGCCAAGAGAGACGGTCTCGCAATTCGGGGATGACGTTGAGTACTTTAAATGTCTACAGATGTCAAGGCTGGGCTGGAACATGTAAGATTCCGTCATTTCGGGAACAGCGATCGGTGGAACGACGATCGAGGGAACAGGGAACAGCGATCAAATCGATCCCAGCGAACATCAACAATTTACTGTAATCTTTCGTTCTGCAAATCGCATTCGGCACGCATTCAAGGGCATTCGGAGTTCATGCAGTCCCTTGCCTTATACAAATACCGATGGTGTTCCTAGACACCTTTATAGTTAATAATACTATACAACCCTCCAAGCGCATAGAAGCAGTGTGATGGAACTACGACACCACAGTGAAAACACTACGGGAGTAAAATTGTGCAGCAAAAACAGGCCTTCTGATTGAGATTTGCATCTTCTGATATGATACTACTTCATCACATCTGGGTTTATCTTGCTATGCTATTCCTGGTACCTCTACGAAGACTTTATTCTTACCAGACAAATGCGCGTTCCGCACTAAAACGCATGGCCTTCAGATGTTTTGTTGGATCTTGTATTACTCTTGTAGTGTCGATTACAAATCTGACGGTAATAATGATACTCAATGGGGAGCCAGGCCGGATATGCTTCACGTGCTGCAACGCCGACACTCTGATCTGCATCACAGTTCTGCACTGGGCGACCAATAAGGAAGATCAGGACCAATCATCTACGGCTCGCTCAACGTGCGGCGCGGCAAGTAATAAGCCACGAGAAATAGGAACAGGCATGAAAGGAAGTGCAATGCCACGCAACAAACACATGCACCTCGACGACGATAAAGCTGGTGACAAACTACCCATGGATATGACTATGCATGTACAAGGTGCTGCGGCCGCCCGAGAAAACGCACTCAACAAATCCCTGGAGCCTGCTGTCATTACCATGGAGTGCATGAGCGACAAAATGTCACCCACATCGAATGCCTTCGCACACTATCGGCGAAGGTCAGAGTGGAATACCGAGGCGAAAGAAGGACAGATGGACGATGAGATCCAGTTACGAAATATTCATGTGCAGACAGTCCAGACGATGGAAGTGCAGGGGCCTGAGAGGGATAGGGAAAGGAGTTTTAGTGCTAGTGCGAGTACCGATCGGGAAGCGGACGAGTGGAGCCGGAAGACAGTTGTCGTGGAAAGGATGGTATAATTACCGGTGCTATTCGTCCAATCTTGACATGCTTTTTAGAGTACCCCACCCTAAAATTCCAACTTGAATTGCTACAAATTGTTCCATGGGGAGTTGCACACCAGATTCGAGAATGTACTGCGATCAGTGAGACTGTGAATGTCGTCATTGTCAGACGTAGTGTCAATCCCTACTGCGCCAGCAAGACCAAAAGGTTAGCAATCTTCTAACTTGTTGGAAGCTTGTGAATTGAATAGTATCTTATGCCCCTCAAGACCACACAGGTCAGGCCACGCTGGGCCATGTCGGCGCACCGCCTGACAGTCATTGGGGAGCCACCCAACTAAAAATATTCACTGCAGCAAGAACATCGAATCTCCTTGATGCTGTATTGGTCAAATACTCAGGATGAAGTTTTTCTGGTACCTACATTAGTAGCCTGACATGTACACGCGCCCCACAGTTGATATGTGAAGGCATGTGGTAATACTACATCAGGAACGTGAAAAGGGCTGTAGCTTCAATATACACGGTAAACTACCTCCACAGGATTTTCTTACAATGTCTTCAACATCTTCCCACAACCTACGCGTACACCGCCACCGCTCACACAAAAGGCGACATGGCAAAGGCCTTGTCCAAGGCACGTGACACGCCTGTCAAGAACAATCTTGAGACCAGTATAACGTACCTCAAGCGACCCAAGTTCCAATGGCTCACCATCCAGCGTCTTGGGACGCTGGGTGGCGGCCTCAACGCTGGCATTGCCACAGCGCGCTTCAAGCACGACCCGCTCGATCGTGTCTTCGTCGAGAAGTCGTTTAAAACAAGTGATGTCAAGGAGCGAATAGCGCACAAGGAGATTGCGCTACTAAAGCAGGTTGGAGATCACATGCATATCACGAGGATGTATGATCATTTCATTGATGAACGAGCAAGGAGAGCTTGCCTCTACATGGAGCACTGCGACAAGGGCAGCTTGCTGGATGTCATCATGAACTGTGGTAGTAACCAGTGCGTCAACGAGCACAACGTTTGGGACTGGTTCATTCAAATTTTGAGTGCTTTGGTCTATTGTCATCTTGGGCCGCGCCCAGAGGTCGAGTCTGAGTGCCTCAACTGGGCCACCATCTATCATCGCGACATTAGTAAGTGTGTTCCCTACAAACGGCATGGATCGCATCGTATGCACTAACCTTTGCTTTCGTTGGGTAGAGCCAGCAAACATCCTTCTCACAAGAGACAAAACAAAGTCTCGCATCATTGCCAAACTTGCCGACTTTGGATGCGCGACATCCGACGAATGGACCTTTCAAACAAAAGACAGGGCGACTGCTACCCACACGTCGGCCCAGACGCCAGGATTTGACCCTCCTGAATTTCCCAGATACTCCGGCTCCAGTGATGTCTGGCAACTGGCGCTTGTCTTTGTCTGCGTTTGTAACCGCGAGAGAGCCTCGCCTCGTAGCCGAAATAATCCGAGGGGCAAGCAATGGGACCGAGCACGCCCAGCAGGGGCCAATTACTCACGAGACCTAAGCCTTGCACTCGGATCATGTTTAATACAAGACTGGATAAGACGGCCAGGGGCGTTGAAGTCTTACCAATCCATTTCGGGGGCATACGAACGTTTACGAAGATCTGTCCCTGCAAATGCTCATCCGTGCGAGCTAGTTGAGCGGATTATTTCTCCAGTCACCACAGCGGGGAATTATTTGCGCCTCGATGGGCCTAGTCATGTCTTTCCAGGTCCCGGGGCAAGAAGAGCGGGACGCATGCTGTACAACTGTGCAGATGCGCAAAGATATGCACAGGATCCATCCTTGAGTGACCAGATTCTCAGAGGAGCTATGTACAGCCAAGGTAGCTGGGAGGATGAGCATGAGTTTGATGATGTGCCTGCGCACAGAGTTGACCTTGGATCACTCGGAGCACAGTATCAGCACCGAGGCTACTTTCCTCCATTCAACCCGCGTCTGTGGTAATTCGGCCGAAGGTATTGATTTTTAGATCGCTCATACGGTCCGCATGCATAAATTAAGTATTGTGCCAGCCCCAGGACTCCTCCAGTTGAACGATGGACGTCGTCGGCGGAAAGCCATGGGCTTTTTCACAAGCGTACCACAAGTCTCGTAGTTTCTCTTGGTCTTCTCTTACAGTGAAGCGGTCGCCGACTGCTAAGATTAGTTACGAGATGAGGATTGTAGTCGCTATCCGTCAAAATGGGTAGCTTACCTAGAGCAATTGCGAAACATGCAACGAATTTGCAGGGGAAAAATCTGGGATTCGACTGTGCAACGCCACACAGTGTCCGAACACTATCTTGAGCTTTGCGATCGACCATCTCCCGTGATTGCTTACGTGCCGGCCCGAGTTGCGGAATGGTTGGGTTGTGAACAGTTAGTAGCATATGGGCCAGTGTATTGTATTGTGTACCCATGACGTGTGACTTCTCGTGGAAGCGTATGTCTGGGAAGTTTCTTCCGCTTCCATCGCGGTCGCTTCGAAAGAAGAAGGGGTCAAAGCTTGATGGACGGCAAGTTCTCCACGAGGTATTTTCCTCCATGAGTTGATTATACCGCGCAACGCTGTGTCTTTCCTCGCCGAACACGAAATTGCTCACGTCTCCCAGGTGCGCTATTGTTCTCGTCGCCCAGACGGAGTCGTTTGCAGGCTCAAAGGAACGATCAGCTGGGAAGATGTGCAGCTGAAAGGCACGCTGTGTCATCAATGATATCCATAGCTCCTGACGAAAGGCGGCCCAGTAAATGGCTTGTCGGAAACTGGGTCCGCTCGTGGCAGCATATGACTGTTCAGCTGCGCGTATGATGGCTTGTGTACCGAACAGATGGCCTTGAGGATCCGATCCAATGACAGAAATGTTCATTTCTTCCAGGAGACGTAAGATTATGGTAGCCGCGAGCAGAGACTCCTCTTTGATAGCGATGCTATCGTTAAGCGCAGGAATTAGGGTGTCAAAGCAGCGTTGGTAGTAAGCATCCGCTATATAAGGATCAAAGCTGGAAGTCCGGCTCAGCTGGCGAGCAGAGAGTGCCAATATAGCGTTCATCAATGTGCTATTTTGCTTGGCTCTCTGAACGACGTGGACGCCGAAGTGACGCTCGTTGTCCATCATATCAAACTCGTGGAGATCAGTCGAGTGTACTACTATGTAGCATCCACTTCACTTACAAACAACGCAACGTTCTCGATATAGTGCTGCAGCAACATGGCTTCTTGTTCATGTTCCAACGGCCACAGAATTGGTGCGCCGGGAGGCTGTTGATGGACAAAGGTACTAGGTCCAGGTTGATTGTACGAATCCGTGCTCACCGGGAGGTTGTGCAGCGCAGTACGGCTAGACGATCGTCCAAGTCTTGGAGAATCAGCATTCAATAATGACAGCACCGTAAATCCCTCTGTTGGCGCCACGAGAGCAGCAGCAGGAGGTCCCCTCTCGCAAAGCTCATTGTTGATAGGAGCAGGTAGTACAGGAGAGCAAGGACTGTCATGCACACTGCGAAAAGGAAGATAGCGATCGTCTTTGTAGTAGGATCGAATCTCGCTCGACTCGTCCAGGAATTGGACTGCAATCACATTTCAGCGAGGTCAACGCCCTGGGCCGATGGTAGTTTACTTCGAGGGGGTAGCGAAACCCAGGGCTGGTCATCGCTAAACGATTCGGCGATGGAAGAACGACGGAATCGTCGACCGGTCTCATATGTGCAATCTTTCTTGGCGATGTCGCACCGACCGCATTTGGGCAGCTTGCCGTCACCTGGACCCGAAGGTATTATTAGTGTGCAGCTGTACTGATCGGGCAACCCTATTTTACATCGATAATGACGGGTGCGGCAACGAAGGCTAAAGCGGTCAGTGGTGATGTCCAAGTATGAATCTAGGGAGGTATTGATGACAGACCATGGCATTGGTGGCTGATTCTACTGGGCGGAGTTGCGTTGAAGACGAATTATCCAGCTAGGTTTTGCGCTTTCGATGAGAGATGGGCTAGGTAACCCTAGTATTGCCCTGCCCACATAAGCGAATGCGCAGAGCTTACAGCAGCGAGGCGCCTTCTATCCGAAGGAGCTCTGAAGCAGCGGCGTGCTCGTTGCAAACAAAGGAAAACGTTAAGCCTCTAGTCCACAGACCGGGTTTCGTTAGCGATCTCGGGGCTGTCTAGAAGACATGGTGAAGTAAGTACAGAAGGAATGGCTGAGTCGGGTAGACACGTGACAGTGTATGATACCATGTTTTGAAACACGGCATCTAGCCCCATTCTGGGCAAGCGTTACAGTGGCGCACGTCGCTGCCCTCGCTTATCTCATTTGGACAGGGGGCAGGACGTTGAACGTTCCGATTTGATTTGCAAGGTGCCGCCACGTGCACGCCGTTTACGGTTAGATCTGTCCTCTTGAACCGGGCCACAGGACTCGACTTCTTGGCACAGAGTTGGCAATGATCAACCATAGGTGACAACGAGCATGCGTACCTATTATGTGTGATGATGGCGTACGACCCCGGATCGATGGCGGGAGGATGTCGGTTGCGTGCAGCGGAATTTGTGGGGGGACAGGGATGGCTCGGAAATACAACCCTTAGGCTTTCGTCGTATCTTGACACATGCCCAGTACGAGCAGGTAGGCGCATG
>Ga0182211_1000172_pt1 | contig 19548 bp, 18 predicted proteins | sample G5R1MG_20_FD_129660 | JGI IMG/M metagenome (GOLD analysis project Ga0182211, IMG submission 129660) | Switchgrass phyllosphere microbial communities from Michigan, USA - G5R2_MAIN_03OCT2016_LD1 MG | ecosystem: Host-associated > Plants > Phyllosphere > Phylloplane/Leaf | place: USA: Michigan... | reverse complement strand
TAGACACCGCGCAGGTAATCGACAGAAACCTTCGTCATCGTTGATGTCTGGGTCGAGCGGATCAGGCTAAGAAGCGAGCCAGTAGCCTTGTATGGGTCGCGATGCACCCATACAAGTTGGGCATCCTGAAATACTCCGATCAGTTGCTCAAGAAAAAGCGCATGGCTCGGCATCTTGACCGACCACCGGCCGCCGGTTTTATGCTGCAGAACTTGCATGTAACGCTTTTCATATTTGTAGGCTAAGGTCAAATCCGCTTCCTCGCGCAACCAGCGAGTATATTCGGGAGCCGCTGCCAGAGCTTCCAGCATGCAAGACTTAAACTCATGCCCATGGATGAAGGTACATTCCGTAGGTGCATCGGCTGGCTCGAAGTGGCGCTTGGCCATTTCCGGATTGTTTCGTACGAGTTCCTCGTCTTTGGCCTTTGCCGCAAGACATCGTGGGTCCGTTTTGAGTGTCTCACGCGTCGCTGGTGGCACCGGATCATTGGACTCCCACGCGAGCATCGAGCGTCGGGCGGGGTCAGCTGCAAGCAGATTGCTCACCAGCGTCGTTCCCGTGCGCGGCATACCGAACTGGAACAGCGGGCGTTCCACCGGTGAGGACGACAACTCAGGATGCTGCCGGTGATATTCGTCGACCTTAAGCCGATTTGCGAGATTACGTGTCCAGTAGAAGCGCATTACGCCTCGACCCGTTTCGCTGATGTCCTGGCGCTGTCGAACATTCGCGGTCAGCAGGTCCAACCCCTCTCGAAAAGTCTCCGTGTCAAAGTCTTGCAGGCCGGTTTGCCTGCGGGCCTCTTCGATAATCTCTTCTGAAAACATGGATCCTCCCACCGGTGTCAAGGCACCATCTATGCTGTGCTTGCGGTTGGCGAGGGCACCTTGTCCAGTAACGCAGCGTCATTATCACGCTTATGCGGCCCCAGTGCGGATAACACCCGCGGCGGCCGATCTGCGCTTTGGCCGTTGTGCTCGTGACTTTCTCTGAGGTTTTTCGGTCAACCTTGCGCGGCAAATGCAGGTCTCGCACGATCGCCTTGATGGCTTTGCCCGACGCATGCTCGCGCCGGATCTTCAACACCGTCTCCACTACCAACATCCCGATCTCGCGGCCGACACACCGCCAAGCGAGCAGCCCGAACCACCGAGATGAGAGGCTCTCTTAACGCTGATCACCCCGCTAACGGCGTCCTTTTTCCACGCCGATCTACACCCCCAGGGAGCGGTGGGCCGAGCTTGGCCGCATCGCCATAGCTGGACTGGAAGTTAACTGATCTCTTCGGCGGGCTTGCGGGAGGGCGCGGCGGTCGAGAACGCCTTCCAAGGAGGTTAGCCCTGGGCTCGCAGCAGTTCTAACATGTGTCCTTCTGGATCGGCGATGTAGGCGACTTATGGCTTATGCTCCGGCACTTCAGTGGCTGGCGTCTTGACCTCGCCGCCAGCCTGCGCGCAAGCTGCGATGACCGCGTCGATGTCGCTGACAGTCAGCCCGATCACGGCCTCGCCGGGGACGGCGCAAGGACGGTCAAGATGTTGCAGCAGATTGAGTAAGGTTGCACTATCCGCGACTTCCAGCACGGTCTCGCGGATGACGTAGCCAGGCTGATCCACGGCGATGCGGGGGCGCACGGACATGCCCATGGCATCGCCATAAAAAAACGCTCCATCGCTGTGACATCGGCGACCATCAGCTTGTTAAAGGCAAACCCGGTGATAGTGCTGGCGCCGGGCATGGTCACAAGTGCAGCAGCTCGGCGGCGGACTTGCCGAAGAAGCTCTCGCGTGTCGATTGCGGCAGGCCTTCCAGCTGCTTGTCATAGAGCGCCACGGCCTCCTGATGGCCTTCGACATGCGGAAAGTCGGACGAGAACACGATGATGCCTTCGGGCACGCGTTCTATCGTGGGGCGCAGAAGATCCTGCTGGTGCACTACCGACACACGGACCTGGCGCTGGACATATTCGCTGGGCTTCAGTGGATAGGCGTAAGGCGCGAAACTGAGCATGCGCGGGCGCTTCTCGTCGGCTTCCAAGTCGATCGCTTCGAGGAAGTCGGGCAACCAGTCGATCCCCAGTTCCGAAACGATGACCGCGAGCTTGGGATAGCGTTCGAGCACGCCGCCGAAGACCAGCGACGCGATCGCGAGTTGCGGCACCAGGCGGCGCGACAGGTTGGCGAGGCGATAGAAGGCGGCGATGTCCCCACCGTTGTTCGCCCAGCCCGGGTGCATGGCGGCGCGCCCGCCACCGACGTGGAACAGTATCGCGACACCCAGATCCTCGCATGTCGCCCAGAACGGCTCGAAGTCCGGATGGTTGAGGGCCTTGCCGCCATGCGGATCGGCTTTCACGAAGACCGCGCGGGCGCCGCGTTCCCGTCCGGCGACGACCTGCGCGATCGACCATTCGACATCCATCAGATCGATGACGGTGGCGGGGATCAGGCGATCGGTGAAGCCATGCAGCTGTTCGGTGGACCAGCGATTGTACGTGTCCAGCGTCTCGAGCGCCAGTTCGGGCGCGTTGCGCATAGCGTGGCGATAGGGGTGGTAGCCGTTCGATGGCAGGATGATCTGCTTGTCGATCCCGCGCTGGTCCATCCAGCGGATCCGTGGTTCGGGCTGGTAGGCCTCGGGCGAGTAGGAGCCGGAGTCGATCGCGATCTGCGGGGGCTCGCCACCTTCCAGGGACCGGCGATAGGCATCGTCGATGTAGTCGGGAATGAGCGTGAGCGGATCGGGCCGCATCGCCGGCGGCACGGACGAGAACAAGTCGCCGACCAGGATGTCGATCAATTGTTCGGCCGCCGTCATGCGCGGCAATTTTTCCGCCAGCTTGGGATTGGCCTGCACAAACCAATCGGCCGGTTCGTTGAAGTGGCTGTCCACATCGATGATGCGCATGGCTCTCTCCTTGGTTTCCGCCGGTCGTACGTAGCCTGGCGAGTTGCCGCCATCTTGCTGGAATGTCCCCCGCCTGCCAAGATATTTTCATCGTGCGTTGCAATTGTCGCCCGCTTTCGGGCAAACAGGGCGAACGCGGATTCGGGATCGCCGGGCCGCGACTGGCGAGAGTGAGCGATGATGGCGGCAGACAGACCGGATACGCGGGGGCGCTTGCGCTGATGCGCGCGGCCGTATTCCACGAAGTGGGCAAGCCGCTGGTGATCGAACGCGTGAGCGATCCCGTCCCCGCGCCCGATCAGGTCATCCTGCAAGTCGCCAGCGCCGGTATCTGTGGGTCCGACCTGCACATGACCGAGAACCCACAGATGCCCTCGGGGATCATCCTGGGCCATGAGTTCGCCGGAACCATCCAGGCGCTGGGCGCGGCCGTCGCGGGCCCATGGAAAGTGGGTGATCGAGTCACCGCGCTGCCGCTGAACGCGTGCCTGACGTGCGAGGCCTGTGCCGCCGATCTGCCCGCGCTTTGCCCCGACAACCTCTTCACCGGCACCACGCCGCTCGCGCCCGGCGCTTACGCGCAGTTCGTCGCGGCGCGCGGGGGCATGCTGCAGCGGTTGCCGGCCGGCGTCAGCTTTGAAGAGGGGGCGATGGTAGAGCCGCTGGCGGTGGGTCATCACATCGTTTCGATGGCGCAGATGGCGCAGGATGCGGCAGTCCTGGTGCTCGGGGGCGGGCCGATTGGCCTCGCCGTCACGATCTTTGCTCGCCATGCCGGCGCTCGGCATGTAGTCGTCAGCGAACGCTCGCCGGAGCGGCGCGAACTGGCGCGTACCATGGGCGCCACTGGTGTCATCGATCCGACCATGGACGACGTGGCAGCGGCATTCGTGCGGCACACCGCTGTCGCACGCCCGCACGTAGTGTTCGAATGCGTCGGCGTGCCGGGCATGCTCGATCAGGCGATCCAGCTTGTTGCCATTCGTGGGCAAGTGATCGTCGCCGGCGTGATCCTGAAGCAGGATGCGTTCCTGCCGATTGTGGCGCTGGGCAAGGAGGTGGCCATCCGCTATAGTCAGGCCTACACAGAGAGGGATTTCGAGGCGGTGATCGGCGCCCTCGCGCGCGGCGAGGTAAAGCCTGACCCGATCCACACTTCTACGGTGAGCCTTGACGGACTGCCATCCGCTTTCGAAGCGCTTCGAAGCAACCCGCGCGAATGCAAGGTGCTGATAAGGCCGTCCTAGACGCAAACCATGGCCACTTGAGGATATAGGAGACGAGCAATGGCGACAGTGCTGGAAAAGACCACCGAACTGCAGGGTGCCCGTTCGATGGGGCACATGGCGATGCACTACAAGACCATGGAGGAGGGTCCGCTCGCGGCGCGGCTCCTGACGATGCTGGGCTATGAACTGACCCAGGATCTGGTGCTGCCCGATGGCGCGCACTTCTACCGCTTCGTGGTCGACAAGCGCCATTCGCCGCGCGGCGATGGCATCATCTATCTCTCCTTGCTGCCTGCCGCCCAGCGCGACCTGATGGAAGCGATCCACGACGCGCTGAACGTCGGGACCGACAACGAGCACCCGACCGTAGTCGCCATGCGCGCCAAGATGGAAGAGGATCCCGAGTACAGCTTCCACTACGGCACGCTGCTGGAAAGCCTTGAGGATCTGGAGAACATCTTCCTTGCCCTTGAAGATGCCAACAAGAACGATCCCGAGCTGAAGGGCCGCTTGAAGCTGGTCTATAACCGCTCGCTGCCCGGCAATCCGGCGGTGGACGAGCGGCTGGATGCCTCGCCCATCTATGCCGGCGTCACCCGCTTCGCTTACGGCAAGAACGGCGTTCAGGCGTTCCTCGAGACCGACCTGCTGTCTAGCGGCATCCTGGGCGAGACCATGATGCTGGAATTCGACTACGTCTTCCCTGGCTACGACAAGCACGTGCTCTCGATCGTTGAGTGGGAATGATCGCGGACTGAAACGCCGCTTGTTTCGTCGTGATCGCTGGAGCGGCGCCAAGTCGATGAACCAATGAGCCGAACTGACGCGCCGGTGCCCGCCCGGTCGAGACCGCGTGCGATGCTGTTCCGCGCCTTCGTGGCGCAGAACACCGCTGTGGGCCTGGCCTATGGCGGTTTCGGTGTGTGCATCCTGCCTTTGCAGGATCGGTTCGATGTCGGTCGCGGCATGGTGGCGCTGGGCCTGTCCCTCGTCGTGCTGATGACGGGGCTGACCGCGCCGCTGGTCCCAATACTGGCGCAGCGGTTCGGCTTGCGCGCGACGATCGTTGCCGGAGCGCTGCTGTGCAGTGCGGGCTACGGCGTCCTGAGTGTATCGACCAGTATCGTCGCGGCGCTGGCGGCCTATGCGCTGCTGGTGGGGCCGGGTGTTGGACTCTCCGGCACGCTGCCCGCGATCATGCTGGTCAGCGGATGGTTTCCCAACGCGCGGGGGCGCGCCACGGGTATCGCGACGATGCCGGTCGTGATCGCGCTGGCGCCCGTCATCGGGCTCGCGGCGATCGTCGAGTTCGGCCTTCCCGGGTTCTTCCTGCTGGCAGCGGGCCTGCACCTCGCCACCGTGCCGGTGCTGCTGGGCATACGGGAAGTGCCAATGACGAACGTTGCCGGCATGGGCCTCGCGACCGGCCGGCGATCGCAGGCGATGACGACGCGCGGTATCCTGTCGCAACCGTTGTTCTGGATGGTCATGGTCGGTGCCGGCTTGCTCAATGCGGCAGGCATCACCGGCTCCATCCACATGGTGGCGGTCATGATCGAGCGAGGGCTGTCGGCGCCGCAAGCCGCTCTGCTCGCGTCGCTGATGGGCGGTGCCAGCGTGATGGGCGCGCTGTTGTTCGGCTGGATCGGCGATCGCCTGGGTGGCGCCTGGGCACTGGCGGTAGTCGCGGCCTTCGTCGCCGTGAGTTGGGCGACCATCGCCTCGTCCGCTTGGCTGCCGCTGATGTTCCCGGCGATCCTGCTGATGGGCGCGGCGGGACCGGGTGTGTTCAACAGTGTCAGCCTGGTGTTCGGACACGTCTTCGGCGCGGCGACGATGCCGCGCGCAGCCGCCTTGTTCACCATGTTCAGCGTGCCGTTCACGTTCGTCCTGCCGCCGGCGGCGGGCTGGCTGCACGACATCGTCGGGCATTACGGCCCGGTCATGACGGTGATCGTCTGCGGCGGCACCGCGGTCGCCGCGTTGTTCTGCTGGATCGGCCGGGCCGAGCACGTGCGCGAACGACAACTCGCCTGACTTCATCGCACGGCGGCGTTGAGCCACGCGCGTCTTAACACCGGCCCCGCCCGAGCGGGGCTCCAGCAAGGGAGAATGCCATGCCGACCATCGAAGACCTCGCCGCCCGTCTGCAGGCCTTGGAAGACAAGGAAGCGATCCGCCTGCTCAAGTCGCGCTATCTGCGCGCCTGCGATCTCAAGCAGGTCGACGCGGTGCGGGACTGCTTCTCGCCCGACGGCGTGCGCATCCAGTATCAGGGCTTCCCGGTGTTCACCGAGCGCAACGACTTCGTCGCCATGTACGAGAGCATGGCTTGTCAAAGCGGCGTGTACGACATCCATCACGCGACCAACTGGGAGATCGAACTGACCGGCGCGGACGAGGCAAGGGGGGTGTGGTCGCTCAACTTTCGCACGATCCTCACCGGCCCGCGCCAAGTGACCCGCCTCGCGGTCGAGTACGACGACATCTATCGCCGTCACGACGGCCGCTGGTGGATTGCCGAGAGCGTCAGCCGCGTGACCTCGATGCTGTCCGAACAGCTGGGCGAAGACGGCTCGATCAAGGTGCTGGTCGCTGGCGAAGCGCCTGGCGCTTGATTGGATGGCCGAGGTCGCTGGCGTAGCGGGAGAGGGGCGCATGGAGCACATACCAACCCAACCCGGTTTGCGCGGTGGCGGGCATGTCGTGGCGCTGGCACTGGGAATCCCGGTGCTCGTCTCGATGCTGGCGCTCGCCATCGTCTCGGGCACGCTGGAGATGGCGCGTGAGTTCGGCGCGCTCACCGCGCAACTGGTACTCACGGTGCCCGCCCTGGTGATGATCGCCGGCGCGGCGCTGGCGGGATACCTGTCGGAGCGCTGGGGCCGGCGGGCGGTGATTGTGGCGAGCCTGCTCATCTACGCCGTCGCCGGGCTGGCCGGCGGGATCGCCCCCAGTCTCGCCACGCTGGTGCTGGCCCGCGTGGTCAGCGGCTTCGTTGGTGGAGTGCTGCTGACCTCGGTCTATGCGGTCATCGGCGAATACTTCGAAGGCACCCGGCGCGAAAGCATCCTGGGCCTGATGTCGACGGCAGCCTCGGTCGCCTCGCTCGCGTTGTTGGTCGCGATGGGGCTGGTGGTCGAAAGCTTCGGCTGGCGTGCGCCGTTCCTGCTCTATGGCGCCGCGCTGCTGCTGGTGCCGAGCGCGCTGATCGGCCTTCATCGCGGGCTATCCGCGCCCGGTGCTTCGCTGCGTTGGGGGCCGGTGTTCGCGCGCTGGCCGCTCTATCTGCTGCTGACCGCCTATACGATCGGCATGTACATGATGGTGATCCAGGGGCCGTTCCTGCTCGCCGCCAAGGGGATCGATGCGCCGTCCGTGATCGGGCGCTACATCGGTTTGTCCTCCCTCGTCGGCGCCTTGTGCGGGGTGCTCTATGGCTATGCGCGGCGCTGGCTGGATTTTCGGGGCATGTTCATCGTCATCTCGCTGGCGATCGGTATCGGCCTACCGCTCGCGGCCTGGGCGCCGGATGGCGGATGGATCGTGCTGTCGATGGTGGTCGTCGGGCTCGGAATCGGCATCATCGAACCGACAGTGGCGTCGGAACTGCTGCTGCGCACGCCCGAGCCGCTGCACGACCGCGCGATGGGCGTGAACGTCGCGGCGATGTTCCTGGGCCAGTTTCTCAACCCGCTCGTCATCGCGCCGCTCCGCGACGGTCCGGGCATCCTGTTTGCCTTCACCGCGACGGGGATGGCTTACCTTGCCGGAGCCGTGTTGTTCCTGCTGGTACGAGGATCACGCAAGGCTACGGCCTGACCGGCTCGGGAGCCGACTGCGCGCCGCGCACGACTCGTCCGGGTCGTGCGCCGGTGGCATGGTCATCACGCCGTATGACCTGGCCCGACACGATGGTGGCGACAAAGCCGGTCGCCGCCTGGTCAAGCCGCCGCCCACCGCCGGGCAGGTCGTAGCGCACCATGGGCGCGTGCAGTGTCAGCCGGTCCAAGTCGATGACGTTGAGGTCTGCCTTGCACCCTACGTGCAGCAGGCCGCGGTCGTTCAGTCCGACCAGCTCCGCCGGATCGTGGGCGAGAATGCGCACGGCTTCGGGCAGCGATAGCCGAGGGCCGGTGCGGTCCCGCGTCCAGTATGTGAGCATGAAGGTCGGATAGCTGGCATCGCAGATGGCGCCATAGTGCGCGCCACCATCGCCCAGACCTACGACAGTGTCAGGGCGTTTCATCAGGTCGTACACGGCATCGAGGCGGTTCTCGTGGAAGTTGCCGAGCGCGTTGTAGAGCAGGGCGGTGCCGTCACGCTCCAGCAGGAGATCATAGGCGAGCTCTTCGGGCCTCACGCCCGTGGCCTCTGCGCGCGCGGCCAAGCTGTCCTGCGGCGCCGGTTCGTAGTTGGGCGGATCGCCGAGCGGGAAGATCCACCGCCAGTTGCGCGCGCTGAGTGCGAACAGGTCGCGCGGATCGGGCTGCTCGCTGATCAGCGCCGCTCGTACCGCCGGATCACGCAAGCGTGCCATCCGCTCGGCGAAGGGCGAGGCTTCGAGGCCGGCCCAGCTGGGACAAGCCGAGAACGGATTGGTCGACAGCTCGAAGCCCATGATGAGGCCGACGGGACGGGGCAGGACTTGTGCGCGGATGTGTGCGCCGCTCGCGTTTGCCGCCGCGACGCGGTCCATCGCCTGCTCCCAAACCGGCGGACCACTGTTCGCGGTGCCGAGCGTGAACGTGGCCGGCCGCCCGCTCTTCTTGACGACATTGGTGAGGTGGTCAAGTTCGGCATCCCAGGTTGCCGCTGGCGCATTGAGTACGATCTGGACGATGCCCGAGCCCGCATCCGCGAGGCCGTCGGCAAGCGCCTGCAACTCTCCGTCCGCCGCCTCGAAGCTGGGGATCTGTTCGCCCGCCTTGGTGCGATGATACATCATCCGTGACGTTGCGACGCCCAGCGCTCCGGCTTCCACCGCTTCTCGGGTAAGCGTGCGCATGCGCTGCAAATCCTGAGGCGTGGCGGGCTCGCGATCGGCACCGCGCTGGCCCATGACGTAGACCCGCAGCGGGCTATGCGGCAGGTAGGCGCCGACGTCGATGTCGCGTGGGCGAGCCTCGAGTGCGGCGAGATACTGAGGGAACGTCTCCCAAGTCCACGGCAGGCCTTGCGCCATGACCACGCCGGGAATGTCCTCGACGCCTTCCATGACCCGGATTAGCATGTCGTGATCCTCCACCCGGCAGGGTGCGAAGCCCACGCCGCAATTGCCAGTGACGACGGTGGTCACGCCGTGGGAGGAAGAGGGCGAGAGTTCCTCAGACCAGATTGCCTGGCCATCGTAATGGGTGTGGATGTCGACGAAGCCCGGCGTCACGATCAGGCCGTCCGCGTCGATGATCGTGTCCGCATCACCGTCGAAGCGGCCGACGCTCACGATGCTGTCGCCCCGGATCGCCACGTCGCCCAGGTAAGGCTCGCCGCCGCTGCCATCGACGATGGTGCCGCCGCGCACCAGCACGTCGCAGCGCGTAGTCACTCGGCGGCCTCCGCGATCGGATCGAGGGGCGTCTTGCCGTCCGAAGCCCAGAACGCGCCTTCGCGTGAGGTATCGACATGCTCGGCGCCGCGCACGCCCAGCATCTCGCGCGCTTCGGCAAGGGGAAGAGGGAACGCGGGCTCCAGCTTCTTCATGAACAGTGCGTCGCTTTGCTGGCCGACCCGCATGCCGCGCTGGATTGCGTTCACGGCGGTCGGCCAGACCTGCGGATAGTGCAGCATGGTTCTCACCGTGTAACGCAGCGAGCCGAAGATCTGGATGACGTTCAGCTCGGCGGCGAGTTCGGGATCGCGTAGGTGCCTCGGTACGTTGGTCAGGCGGTACCAGTAGGGCACCAGTTCACCCATGAAGTTGAACCCGCCGCCGCACAGGATGTGCTCAAAATCGTGGGTCTGGCCGGAACGCAAGTTATAGTAGTCGAGCTGCGAGCGCGGCTCCTGCCAGGGCGTGATCTGGATCTCGTAATCACCGGAGGTCATCTGCTGGTAGAAGATCCCGCCGAGCGATCCCGGCGCATAGCCGGCGAAGTCCTCGATTTTGTAGGTGGAGATGAACCCTTCGTCGAACCAGGCGTCCAACTCGGGATTGACCTTGCGCTCGGCGGTGAACATCGCCTCTACCGCATCGAAGTCGCGCAACGTGTTGAGGATCTGCACGAACTCGTACATCTCGGCCGGCGGCGGCACGTCCGGGCCGTTGCGGCGCAGCAGGATCATCGCCAACCAATCGCGCAGGCGCGCATTGTTCAGGTATTTGGAGGACGATACTAACACGCTGCTGTCGGTGCCGACGGGCATGACGCCGCGCAGGAGATAGGGGGTGTTGTCGGCCATGGTGCCACTCCTCGAGAGTTCAGAGACGTCAGTCGAGCGCCAGTTCCTTGCCGCCCGAGCCCCAGGCACTGATCCGCGCGTCGCCTACGGCAAATTGCGGGAGCAGGTCGAAGAAGCTCTTGTCCGCGACGACGATGCGCTGCAGCCGGCGCGGTGTCATGCCGGTAAGATCGCATCGTGCGTGCTGGAGTGCGATGTTGTCCCAGATCACCAGGTCGCCGTTGTTCCAGACGTGGCGCAGGATCCGGTCATCGGCGTAGAGTTCGGCGAACAGGGCGGCCAGCGTGGCGTCGCTGCGTGCCTCGTCCATGCCCACGATCCGCGAGGTCTGCATGTCGCTGACGTAGAGCACGGGCTCGCCGGTACGTGGGTGAGGGATCACCACTGGGCGGACCTGGTGCGCGATGTCGGTTGCGGCATCGTAGCCGATCGCCCGGTGAGTCTGGATCGGCGCGATCACCGTCACTGCCTCGCGATCCGCGATCGTCGCCGCGAGATCCTCCGGCACTACGGCCGCTGCCTCGACGCCGTTGGCAAAGGCCGTCCAGCTCTCGCCATCGTTCACGTCGACGGCGTGGAGCGAGATGATCTTGTAGGGCTCTTCGGTGAACGCCAGGTCGCTGTGCCACGTCAGCGGCCCGGACCCGAGCGCGCCGTCGCTGGAGATCTCGCGGTATTCGCCATGCGCGCCGAGCACGCGGCCCAGGTTTTCGAGAAGTCGCACCTGATCCTGTTCGTCGAGCGACTGGTTGCGGAACACGATCAGCTTGTGCTCGTCGAATAACTTGACGAATCTTTGCGCGAACCCGGCCGGCAAAGGCCATTCGAGACGAAGATCGATCTCCATCCCGAACGGCGCGAGTGGTCGTTCCTGCCAGGCTGCAGCATTCATGGCTGTTCTCCCAAACCGCGCGATCCTTGCTGGACCGTCGCGGTGCAATCGCCAGATTAGCGGTCCAGGTGTACGAAGTCGAATTGGCTCGTCGGAATGACATCGATCGTGGTGAAATCGATGAAGCCCTGGCAGCTTTCCAGCATGTCCTGGGTGTTGCGAGCGTACTTGGGCTCATCGCCGACGGCATCGAAGAACACGTGCGGATCGGTCATGGCGTCGAGTGGGAAGCATTCCTCGACGAAGGCGGCATAGGCGGGCGCATTTTCGGTCAGCGGACGCACGACGATGTTCTGCACATATTCAAAGTTCGACTGAGTATCGATCGCCACGCGCGCATGGTGGCTGTGCCAGTGCTTGACCGAGTCCATCCAGCTCTGCCCCGGCAGGAACGAGATGAAGCTCGCTTGCGACCAGCCTTCGGTGCGCTGGCCCGCTTGGGGCGGATGCTGGGAATTGGCGATGATTGTCGACTCCGCCGTCAGCCATAGCTCGAACCGGCTGCCGTGGGCGGCCAGCACGGCGTCGATCGGCGCGCGAAAGATCGCGTTGGCGGACGGCAGCCAGAACTGCACCACCGCGTCCTGCTGCGGCGCCTGCCATTGCTGCTGCAAAGGCGCGGCCGGTTCCACCGTCGCGTCGCGCACGTTCAGCCGAATTCCGCTCGCCCCTGCCGCCTTGAGCGCGGCGGGCAGTTCGGCGCGAAGCCGCTCGGCGTAATCCGCCCGGCTCGTTCCTTCAGGCGCCCACAGCGCCCCGATGACCTTTTCCATCGCTCTCTCCCAATCTTGTTCTTGAATTCAGTCGAAGTTCGCCTGCCCGCCATCGAGCGGAATCGTAGCGCCGGTCAGATAACTGAGATCCGACCCGCACAGCGCGACGATGGCGCGGCCGATGTCCTCCTCGAGTTTGCCGATCCTGCCGAGCGGGATCGTCTTGAAGAACTCTTCGGACTCCTCGGGATTGTTCTCGATCCACGACTTGAGACCGGGTGACTCCGCATGCGGCGCGATCGTCAGCACCCGGATGTTGTCTCGGCCCCATTCGGCCGCTGCGGCGCGGGTGAGGACGCGCGTCGCCTGCTTGATCGCGCCGTAGCAGCCGAAGCCTGCCATGTCCCAGCGGATGCCGGCGGATGACGTGAAGTTGAAGATCGTGCCGCCGCCACGCGCCACGAGATGCGGATGCGCCAGCTTCATCAGCCGGAAGGTGGCGAGAGTGCCTGACTCCAAGCCCGTCACGAACGCTTCGTCACTGATGTCGTTCAGCCGGCCCAGCGGCGTCTGCTGCGCATTGTTGACGAGGATGTCGATACCGCCCAGCTGTGTCACCGCCGTGTCGACCGCCTTGGCGAGGTCATCGGGCGATTTCACGTCGCAGGCCACCGCGATTGCGCGCACGCCGCGCGCCTTGGCGAGGCGGGCCGTCTCCTCCACCTTCTCCAGCGTGCGCCCGGCCAGCAGCAGGTCCACGCCTTCGCTCGCGAGCGCCAGCGCGATGCCCTGGCCGATGCCTTGCCCGGCGCCGGTGATAAGCGCGATCCTGCCTGTCAGTTGTGCCATGTGCCTCTCCATCGTCTCGTAGCTTTTTGGCTGCGCTTCTACGCAACAAGTTGACTTCGTGGAAGGAGAAGTCACAGTCCGCGTGAAAAATGTGGGAGAGGACAGCGAACCTGCTTATTGGCGGGTACCTGTCTGCAGACCCTCGCAGATACTGGAAGCGGAAACGATCGAGCATGAGCAACTGGGACAAGGAAGTCGACATCCTCGTGGTGGGATCAGGCGCGGGTGGCTTGCTGTCGGCCCTGGTCGGAGCGCACAACCGTGCCGAGGTGCTGATCGTCGAGAAGGCGGATCAGTGGGGCGGCACGTCCGCCACATCGGGGGGCGGCATCTGGATACCCGGGAGCCACGTCGCGAAGGAAGCCGGCTTCGACGACAACCTGGACGACGCGTTCACCTATTTGCGCGCGCTGTCGGCGGACAACGTACCCGATGCGAACATCCGCGCCTATGTCGATAACGCCGCGCCGATGCTGCGCTGGGTCATGGCGAACACGCCGATCCAGTACATGGCGTTCCCCTATCCCGACTATCACGCGGAGAACCCGGGCGGTTCCGCGCAAGGCTATCGTACTCACTTGCCGTTGCCGCTCGACGGTCGTCCGCTCGGCAAGGAAATCCGCACTCAGCGCTTCGCCTCGCCGGCCGCCAGCCTGTTCGGCTATCTCAACTGGCATTTCAGCGAGACCACCGAGTTGCTCTATCGCCAGAAGGGCTGGATCAAGAACCTGGTGGTGAACATGAGCCGCTACTGGTTCGACCTGCCCTTTCGTTTCACCTCGCGCAAGGATCGTCGCCTGACGCTGGGCAATGCGCTGACCGGCGGCCTGCGCATGGCGCTCGACAAGCGCAACGTGCCGCTGTGGTTGAACGCGCCTCTCAAGGAGCTGGTGCGCGAACACGGCCGCGTCGTCGGCGCGGTGATCGAAAAGGAAGGCAAGCCGATGCGGATCGGCGTGCGCAAGGGCGTGGTGCTCGCCGCCGGTGGGTTCGACAAGAACCAGGGAATGCGGACCGAAAGCGCGCCGCTCTATCCCAAGAGTCACTACTCTGGCGGCGTCTCGAGCAACACCGGTGACACGATCCAGGCCGGCGCCAGCATCGGCGCGCGCACGATGAATCTGCAGTCCGCCTGGGCGGCGCCGGTGTTCTACGTGCCGGGCGAGGATCGCGGACGGCTGAGCACCATCGAGCGCGCTCTGCCGGGCTGCATCATGGTCAACCAGTCGGGCAAGCGCTATCTCAACGAGGCGGCGTCGTACCACATCGTGGGGCAGCAGATGGCGCGGCGGCAGGCGGAACATGGCGATGCCGATCCCAGCTGGATGGTGTTCGACCAGGAGTATCGCAACAAGTTCCCGATGGGTCCGCTCTATCCGTTGATGCCGATGTTCCTGCACAAGAAGGGCGTGCGCAGCATCGTCAAGCAGGCGCGTACCATCGAGGCGCTGGCCAGGGAAATGGGCGTCGATGCGGTGGCGCTGGGCACCACGGTGTCAACCTTCAACACTGGCGCCGCCAAGGGCGAGGACCCCGAATTTCATCGCGGCGTGGCGGCGTACGACAAGATGTACGGCGACTATCGCCACGCGCCGAACCCTACCTTGCGGCCGCTGAACAAGGGCCCGTTCTACGCCATGCCGATCTATCCGGGCGACATCGGCACCAACGGCGGATTGCTGACCGATGCCAATGCCCAGGTGCTGGACGATGGCGGCGCACCGATCAGCGGGCTCTACGCGGTGGGCAACAACGCCGCTTCGGCGATGGGTGAGAGCTACCCAGGCGCGGGCGTCACTTTGGGGCCGGCGATGACCTTCGGCTATGTCGCGGCGCGCCACATGACCGGAAGCAACGCCTGACGCCTCTGGGCTGCCGCGCAGCGGTGCGGCAGCCTCAGTGGCCAGTGTCAGTGGCCGGTGAAGGCGGTGATCCCGCCGTCCACCACCAGCTCGGTGCCGGTGATGTAGCGCGCTTCGTCCGAGGCGAGGAACAGCGCGGCATGGGCGACATCCCAGGCATCGCCCATGCGCGCCATCGGCACTTGCGCGTTGCGGCGGGCGACCATGCCTTCGAAGTCGCCGGCATTGTATCGCTGCGCCAGGCGCTGCACGAGCGGCGTCATCATCAGGCCCGGCACGACGCAGTTCAGGCGCACGCCCTTGGCCGCGTAGGAGACGGCAGTCACCTTGGTGAACTGGACCAGCCCAGCCTTGGCCGCGGCGTAGGCGACCTGGTCCTTGCCGACCCAGCGCTGGCCGGCGATGGAAGAGATGTTGACGATCGCGCCCGCGCCTTGGCCGGCCATGACCGGCAGGGCAGCCTTGCAGGTAAGGAACGCACTGGTCAGGTTGAGATCGAGCTGGCGGTGCCAGACCTCCTCTTCCATCGTCTCGGGATTGCCGGGCTCGGACCGCCCGACGTTGTTGATCAGGATGTCGAGCCGACCGTAGCGGGCGACGCAATCGTCGACGAGCGCCTGCACTTGCTCGCCGTTGGTGACGTCGCACGTTGTCACGTCGATGGTCAGCCCCTCGCTGGCGGCAATCTCGCGCGTAGATTCGGCAGCGTCGATGTCAAGGTCGATGCCCAGCACCGTGGCACCCTGGCTGGCAAGCAGCACGGCCATCGCCTTGCCGTTGCCCCAGCCCGGCGCGAACGAGCCGCACCCGGTCACGATCGCGACCTTACCGTCCAGTCTCAGCACACCGTCTCTCCTAACCGCTTGCCGGCCGCTGATGACAGCGCCATGGCGTAATGACAATCTCAGCTGTGGAAAGAGTGCCATGTCCCAGTCGCCGCGCATCATCCTGATCAGCGCGCTTGCCCAGTCGCCCGGCCCGGCGATGGCGGCGATGCGCGAGGAGTGGCCAGAGGCCGTGGCGCACAACCTGATCGATGACTCGCTGGCGGGGGACTATGCGACCCTGGGGGAGATCACGCCCGCGATCTACGAGCGGTTCCTCACGCTCGGCAGGTATGCCGCCGCCAGCAGCGATGGCGCGACGTCCACGCAAGGCATCCTGTTCACCTGTTCCGCGTTCCGCCCGGCGATCAAGCGCGTGAAGGCCGATCTCCCCATCCCCGTCATCACTCCGAACGAAGGTGCGTTCGACGAGGCGCTGGCACTGTGCAAAGGCAAGAACGGGGGAGGGCGGATCGGCCTGCTCCTGACGTTCCAGGGCTCGGTTGCGCCGTTGGAGGGCGAGATCCACGCCATGGCCGACGCGATCGGACAAGAACGCCCGACGATCGTGCCCGCCGTCGCCGAGGGCGCTCTGGAGGCGTTGCAGGCCGGCGATGGCGACCGTCACGACGCCTTGAGCGCGGCGGCTGCGGAAACGCTTTCCGCCGTCGACGTTATCGTCATCGGCCAGTTCTCGATGGCCCGCGCCGCGCCGCTGGTGAGGGCCTGCCGCCCAGAGCCGATCCTCACCACGCCGCAGATGGCCGCGCGCAAGATGCGCCGGCTAGTCGAGGGGTCGGCCCGCTAGGAGCCGCGCTCAGACTTGCGCGGGACGCAGGATCGCGTCGCTGCCTCCGTCGATGAAGATGATCTGCCCCACGAGGTAGTGGTTCTCCATCTGCAGCAGGAACCCGATCAGTTCGGCGATCTCCTCCGCTCCGGCGTAGCCTTCGACCGCCATTGGATTGCTCTGCGCGATCAGGGCGACCATCTCCGGCTGGTCGAACAGCGGCGCGGTCATCGGCGTAGTCACCACGCCCGGCCCGATGCCGTTCAACAGGATACCGGCGCCGCCCCAATCCGGGCTCACCGCCGCACGGCGGACCCAACGCGACAGTGCGTTCTTGGATGTCGAGTAGGAGGTCTGCGGCCTCTCGGCAATCGCCGCGACCGCGCCCGCCTCGTCGCCTGCCAGGCATTGGTCGACGATGTCCGCATCGAAGGGCAGGAAGGCGGCGGTCGAGCAGATGGCGACGGCGCGCGGATGGGCCGACTTCGCCAGCAAGGGTCGCAAGCCTTCCAGCGTGGCGACCGCGCCGAAGTAGTTGATGGCGATCGTCTCGCGCGGCATGTCGCCCTTGGAAATGCCGGCGCCGGCCAGCACGCCGTCAATGCCGTCGGGCGCCATCGCTTCGACGGCCGCGATCATGTCTGCCCGGCCTTGCGCGGTCCCGAGGTCGGCATCGATGTCCGCACCTTTCAGGTCGACGCCGATGACCCGGTGTCCTGCTGCCTTTAGGCGCGTGACGGTGGCCGCTCCGATGCCGGAGGCCGCGCCGGTGATGACGATTGTCTTGCTCATATCCATCCTCTCGTTACGCAATTCGATATCTGCGTTTGTCGATCTCCTAGCAGTAACTGGGCGGTATCGTAGAAATTTTCCGCTTTGATTACGCTATCCCGAAACGGTGTACCCGCCATCGACGGCCAGCGTCTGGCCGGTGATCCATTTGGCACCGGGACTGGTCAGGAACAGGATCGCGCCGGCGATGTCGTCCGGCTCGCCCAGGCGACCCAGCGGCGTGCGCGAGAGAGTAGGGGCGGTCCATTCTTCCGACGCGAAAGTGCCGGCCGTCATTCGGCTGCGGGTGATCCCCGCCGCGACCGCATTGACCCGCACGTTGCGCGGCCCCCACTCCACCGCCAGCGAGCGGGTGAGACCGAGCAGCCCGGTCTTCGCCGCGCCGTAGCCCGGCACGATCGGGATGCCGAAGAAGCTGCTCATCGAGGCGATACCGATCACCGAACCGCCGCCCGCCAGCTCGCTTTGCGCCAGAAGGTCGACGGTCCGGCGCGCCATGCGGAAGGCGCCGACCAGCAGGATGTTCACCGCGCGCGCGAAGACCTCGGGCTCGTACTCGTCCAGGCCCAGGCTGGGCAGGGCAATCCCGGCATTGTTGACCAGCACGTCGAGCCGGGGGAGGTCGGCCGCGACGGCATCGATACTGGCGCCGTCCTCCACGTCCATCTGCAGGTAGCGGTAGGCGGATAAGTCGTGATCGTAGTCGGCGGCCGCGCCACGCGTCCCGGTGATCGTCACCTCTGCGCTCGCCTCTCGATAAGCGGCGGCAGTCGCCGCGCCGATGCCGCTGGTGCCGCCCGTCACCAGCACGTGCGCGCCGGCGAAATCGTAGGCCACGCCGCTCATGGCCGTTCTACCTGGACCCAGCGACCCTCGGCGGCGGAAAGCCGCGCGGCGTCGAGCACGGCCTGACCGGCGGCGGCGTCGTGGAAGTCTCCGGCCGGATCGGGCAAAGGCAGGGGGCGCCCGTCGATTGCGGCCCGGACTTGCCCGAACAGCTTGGCATAAGGCGCGACGTCGAAGCCCTTCGTGTGCCAGCGGTCCATCTCGGTCTGGATCAGTTCCGTGATCGCGAACGGCTCTGGCACGGGATTGACCAGTTCTTCCGGCATGGCGATCCGCCGCGCGCCATCGGCGTCCTGTACCCAGACCTCTTCCGCATCGCCGAATGCCGCGCCGGACTGGATCCAGGCGGTGCCCTTCGTGCCCGCCACCTTTGTGGCCATGACGAAGGGACCGGGGAAGGTCATCGCCGCTTCGATCACGCCGCGACAGCCGCTCTCGGTGATGAACTGTTGTAGTAGTCGTCCGAGGTCATGTCGGGCCGCTCGGTCGTCAGCTTGCGCAGGATCGCGCTGACCGCCACGATCTCGCCGACGGTGGAGCGCACCTGGTCGATCATGTGAGTGCCGAACGCGCCCAGGAAGCCGCCGCCTTGATCGGCATCGATCCACCAGTCGGCGAGCGGCTCGCTCTCGTCGCCGCCGGGTTGCTGGTAGAGGCGGCTGAACATCACTGGATCGCCGATCAGGCCGTCCGCCACGACACGGCGCAGCAGCGCCTGCGCGCTGTCGAACCGGAACTCCGCGCCCAGCGCGTGAACGATCCCGGCATCCCGCGCGGCGGCCAGCATCTCGCGCGCTTGGTCGAGGTCCTTGGCGAAAGGCTTCTCGCACACGACGTGACGACCCGCCGCGATGGCCTGCATGACGGGCGTGTGGTGCGCGTGCGGCGGCGTGGCGACGGTCACCAGCGTGATCGCCCGATCGTCCGCCAGCACTTGCGCCAGATTATCCGAGGCCACCGGGATGTGCAAGGGCGCCGCACGCTCGATGGTCCGCGCCAAGTTGCGCCCGACTATGGCGCGCACTTCGAAGCCGGCTTCGCGCAAGGCGCGCACGTGGGTGAACAGGCCGAAGCCGGTGCCCACCACCGCCGCGCCGGGACGTCGTTCATCAGTCATGTCGGGTTCCTTGCTTGGGCGATGATCGTGTGTGCCGCATCCGCCCAGCCCTGAATGGCATCGGCCATCGGGCGGTTCGCGATGTCGGCGGAGAACACCTCGACGGACACCGGTGCCTCGCAGCCGTTGGTATCGAGGGTCTGGATCAGGCGAACGAGGTCGAAGCTGCCGGCGCCCGGTAGGAGCCGCGCGTTCATCGTCTCGTGCATCAGGTCGTCGGCGGGCAGGGCATGAGCGTCGTTGATCTGGACGGTGTGGATGCGCTGCCCGGGGAGGGCGCGCAGCAGTTCGAACGAGGAGCCGCTGCGGAAGAAATGCCAGC
>Ga0182211_1000170_pt1 | contig 19653 bp, 12 predicted proteins | sample G5R1MG_20_FD_129660 | JGI IMG/M metagenome (GOLD analysis project Ga0182211, IMG submission 129660) | Switchgrass phyllosphere microbial communities from Michigan, USA - G5R2_MAIN_03OCT2016_LD1 MG | ecosystem: Host-associated > Plants > Phyllosphere > Phylloplane/Leaf | place: USA: Michigan... | reverse complement strand
CTGTCGCGCATTGTAATTGCCCAGATCTTCCTGCTACTCAGCCAGTTTGGCCCGCTCAAGGACGAAAAGGACCGCTCCAAGTGGGACACCCAGACGGAGCAGATCCGCAAGGTGCGTCCCGGTCCCACACGTCGCCCACGCGTGCCCCTGCTAACCTGCGGCAGTTGGTCGACTCCAACGGCATGGAGGTCTTCTCCAAGTACTTCCGCCGCGTGCTGCAGAACAATGCGCCCACCATCTTTGGCACCGCCACAGCCACTACCGGTCCAGGCACACGCAGCGCAGACCCCAATGGCAGCTACCAGATACTCGTCGCCGAAATGCAGAAGCTGCGCAAGGACCCCGAGCAGGCCGACAAAATGGCCGAGTCGCTGAGCTCTAATGAGGGCGACCTCTTCCGCGACTTCGACTTGTCCACCTTCGTCGCTCACTTCCAGCTCGACCCCATTGCTAAGGCCATGCTTGCCTTGGCCTGTAGGAAGACCCATCTGCGCACCAAGGGTAAGCTCGCTGCCCGTACTGGCATTTCTGTCTTGTGCTAATCTTTGTCCAGCCGAGGCAATACTATCCACCGTGGGCGACGAGCTACTTATGGCCATTGCCCAGCCTGGTCAGCCCGAAGACCTCAGTCCGGACTACCTTGCCGTCCTCCTCGAGCGTTTGCTCCAAGACCCGCCCCAGAACTGGGACGAAGACAAGAAGCACAGTCTCGTCTACGCAGCGACGATGCGCTACCAGCAAGCGCACACCCAGATACCGGGCGTCGTTGAGTCTAAGTTCATTCTCGTCGATTGTGCGGACGCATCACGGCATCCGCTGGTCAAGTTGCTCCAGCGAGCAGGCCCACAGGCGACGGCTACGGTAGAGGCATGCAAAGACATGCTTGTATCGGCCGAGACGCGCGACATTAGCTATCAGCAGGTCGGCACTGCCTTGCTCTACATGGCACTCTCGAGTGGATACAATGCAAAAAACTTTGTCGCCGCCTTGCGCGAACACAAAGCTGGTCAACGACTAGACTGGCAGGATGTTGTCCACTCCTTTGACCGAGACGGTCTACGCATCGAGAAGCATCAGTTCCTCACCATATATGAGGCCTTGTTCCCAATCGCTCAAGAAATCGACACATTCGATATCCAAGCGCTGTGGGGGGGAACATGGCAGCACACGCTGACGCACCTCTACTTCCTCCTATGCTTCCTGTCATGCACCCCCCAGGAGCTCGACGTGTCTCAGATCCCACGGCTTCGAACATCGTATTCCATGGAGACATTTGAGGGTGCTACTGATGATGTTAAGGTCTTTGCTGAAAAGGCTGTCAAGCACCCATTCGTGTCTCTCGACGCCACAGGAGCACTCTTCAAGATGATTTTCCAGTCGTCTGAGACATATCATTCTGCGCAAATAATGGGCATACCCGACCTGGTGATTAATCCCCATACTGCTGAATTCCTCGTAGCCGCCGCTGCCGTCCCGAAGCCGTGGGGAGCCTTGCAGGAACAGGCGCTTAAGCAGCTCTTCGACCCCTACTTTCACAAGAAGCTCCCCATCTACAACTTTGTTCTCTATGGTCTCTGGCAACAGGACCTTCAGTGGCTCGTCGATAGATTCGTCGATGCCTATAATGCCGATTCCATGACCCTAAATCTTGTCCTAGAGCATGCAGAAGCAAACTCCTGGTTGGAACCTCTGATTCGCAGCAACACGGACATCAGTTTGGACTTGGCTGCGCAGGCACATGCCCGGGGTAAATTTGAAGTCGAGCCCTGGTTGCAACAGACATTTGAACAGGCTGGCGCGCTATTCCGTCGTATTTTGACCAACTTTCTCAGCGCGCGAGCTACTGAGGAGATGCAACGAGTTAGGGATGACCATCACCCTCTCAACCTACCCCTGGCTGTAAAGACTGTCTATCCACTCCTCTGGTTCCTCGCAGAGTGTGGTCTCCCCGAACAGGAGTTGTTGCCCTTGCAACGAAACTGTATTCAGGCGTATCCCCGTTTGATCAATTACGGCGAAGGTGTCGACGACGTCATCGATGCCAACGGACAGAACGGAAACGCGCTTCCTGAAGATGCCGACAAGAGGATGCAGGAACATTTCAAGAACATGTACAGTGGTGAAAGTGACGTGCGAGACATCATTTCTGTCTTGAAGAAATACAAAGAGTCTCGAGATCCTGCCGAGCAAGAGCTCTTCGCATGTATGATACACGGTTTGTTTGACGAGTATAACTGTTTCGGCGAATACCCGCTGGAGGCTTTGGCCACGACCGCGGTGCTGTTTGGTGGCATCATCAACTTCAATTTGCTCTCCCGGATTGCGTTGCAGGTCGGACTAGCAATGGTCCTAGAAGCGGTACAAGAATACAGACCAGAAGACTCCATGTACAAGTTTGGATTGCAGGCGCTTATCCACTTCTCGAATCGTCTCTCTGAGTGGCCGAACTACTGCGACCAGCTTCTCATTGTCCCTGGACTCCAGGGGACCGAGATCTTCGTCAAGGCTGAGGAAGTCGTTGGACAACAAGAAGAGGTCAACGGCGACGACGCCCACAACGGTACAGGCCTCACTAATGGAAATGGCATCGAAGACGCTCTGAATCAAGAGCCGGCTATTCCCAAATTTACTTGTCTCCATGTCGATCCACCACGCCGGCCGGAGCTGTACGAGGCGCCCGACGAAGACGTACAGGACAGGGTGTTGTTTGTGCTCAACAATGTGTCTGAACGCAACTTGCGCGACAAGATTAACGACCTGACCGAAGCCGTTGAAGAACGACACCATCAGTGGTTCGCCAACTATTTGGTTGAAGAGCGTGCAAAGATGCAACCCAACTTTCAACAGCTCTATCTCGATATGCTAGATCTGTTCAATAATCGAACCCTGTGGGCGGAGGTACTTCGTGAGACCTATGCCAGTGTGATTCGGCTGCTCAACACAGACGCCACACTTGGTTCGACAGAGCGTGGCCACTTGAAAAATCTGGGTTCTTGGCTAGGCTCGCTCACTATCGCACGCGACCAGCCCATCAAATTCCGGAACATATCATTCAAGGACCTACTACATGAAGGCTACGACACCGACCGACTTCTCATTGTTATCCCATTTACCTGTAAGGTATTAGTCCAAGCTGCCAAATCGACCATATTCCGACCTCCTAACCCCTGGATTACCGAAATGCTTGGAGTGCTCATGGAGTTGTATCACTTTGCGGATCTCAAACTCAATCAGAAATTCGAGATTGAGGTTCTCTGCAAAGGCTTAGATCTGGATCACAAAGATATTGAGCCCACCACGAGTATCCGCGCACGCCCACGGGCCGACGAAGAATTCCTTGGACCACTAGTCACCGATGGATTGGAGGCATTTGGTGATCTCTCCATCATGAGTCTCAACCGTACTCGGGGTCCTAGTGAACGGTTCTCATCGGCTAACATTACAGCTCAGTTGCCTGACTTCACCAATCAGCTACAGTATCCTCCGCCTAGTAACAGCGTAGTCGCGCCTGCAGCTCTTAAGAAGATCTTCCTAGCCGCTGTCAACCAGGCTATTCAAGAAATCATTGCGCCTGTCGTGGAACGATCTGTGACCATTGCGGCCATATCAACCTCACAGCTTATTAGCAAGGACTTCGCCATGGAGCTGGATGAGGAGAAGTTGCGTAATGCCGCTCACACCGTTGTTCAGGCTTTATCTGGGGCTTTGGCTCTGGTTACCTGCAAGGAGCCACTGCGCATGAGCATACAAAATAACATCCGGGTGACGGCAAGAGATCTTCCAGAGCATGCTCTTCCTGAAGGACACATACTCATGTTTGTCAACGATAATCTTGACCTAGTTTGCAACACGGTAGAGAAAGCTGCCGAGTTGTCTTCACTGGCGGAGATTGATATGCAGGTTGAGGAAGCCATCCGCGTTCGAAGAATGTTCCGCAGCACCCGTCCAAACGAGGCTTTCAAAGATGCTACTATCAGCCCATGGGCCTTTTACATCCCTGAGCCATACAAGCAAGCAGCCGGAGGCCTCAACAGAGAACAGTTGGCAATCTATGAAGATTTTGGTAGACAGTCACGGGGGCTTCCGCATGCCAACAATACGCCTCAAGACAGTGGACGGCAGGTTCCAGATGTGCTCCAAGACCAATTTTCAGCAGTTCCCAATCTCTCTACACCCGGTGCTGCGCCCGTAGAGCCACGCCAGCCAACCCAACAGCCTCGGCTACAGAACATGCCAGCAACACATGTCCCAGCACAACAGCAACAGCAACAGCCACAACAGCAGCAACAACAGCAGCTGAACGGTTACATGGATGGCCCCGGACTGGACCGAGGCCAGCGCAGCGCAGAAGATCTTCTCATTGAACTCACCCGAGCGATCAAAGAAGCTCCCGAGGAACGTATCGGCGACCTAACACCCGGAAGTAGTTCGATTCATCAAATATTTGATCAGCTCATCTCGACCATTGAATTCGCAGGGCCCAACAAAGACTCGTTAGCTTTCCGAATCGCTGGACAGATGACTACACATCTCTTCTCTGACTCCCTAAGTCGCTTGGAGGTTGAGGTACTGGCGCATCTGCTGAGCCACCTGTGCCAACTGTCTGTGCAGACCTCGAGACAAGTTCTGATGTGGCTGGCAACACTCCATGACGATGACAGGATCTTCAAGGCCACCGTCATGGTGGCCCTCATGGACGTCAACTTGATGGATATGCATCGACTCAACACAACCATTGCCAAAGGTATCCAAGAACGACGCGTTGCCGCTGTGGAAATGCTGTCCAATCTCATGGACGAAATGTTGCTTAATGAGCACCCGAGTGCGTTCCGGGCAGACTTTGCACTTTCGATTGACGCTCTCACCCAATGGCTGACTGAAGACGCTTCGTTCGAGCTGGGCAAACGTGTCATCGCCGATTTGCAACCGCCGCTGAGCGATTTGGCGCTCACACCACCTGCGCCGGGGCACAAAGATCAACTCGAATATGTTTTTGAAGAGTGGGTCCGTTTACAGCATGCCGAGACATCGAAGAAAACCGTGACTGCTTTTATCTACCAGCTCCATCGCCAGGGAATCATGGAGACCCAGGAAGCGTCGATTGAGTTTGTTCGCACTTGCATCGATACCTCAGTGACTGTTTATGAGCGCGAACATTCGCTTCCCTTTGGTACCGGAAATGAAGACATTGCTACCATCAAGGTTGATGCACTTGCCAAGCTATTGGTAGATCTAGTTGTCTACCAAGGTGAGCAGGACAGCGCAAAGAAGGAAAACAAGGCTAGATATATGGACCAGATTTTGGTCGTTGTGGTTCTCGTCCTTTGCAACCACCACAACACTCGTGGCGATACTTTCAACCAAAAGGTTTTCTTCAAGCTCTTCTCGACCATTCTCTTCTATCTCAACGACGCAGTCAAAGATGGAAGCTTGGCTGACCAGAAGGCTGATCTATTTCTTGCTGTTGCTAGGGCACTCCTCATTCTACAGCCGAGCAATTTCCAGCGATTCACTTTCTCGTGGCTGGCCCTCATTGCACATCGCATCTTCATTCCGGCAATGCTTGAGGGGAGTCAACAAGATGAGCGCTGGGATGTGTACGCTCGCCTCATGGAAACGCTGCTGATCTTTACTGGCCATTTGATCAGGCCCACAGGTGAGACACTGATGGCTCAGCAGTTCTACCGTGGAGTTCTTCGCGTACTGCTCGTAATCCACCATGACTTCCCAGAATTCCTGGTCGAGAATCATTTCCGGTTCTGCAACAGCATTCCTATGCATTGCACACAGCTCCGTAACCTCATCGTTAGCGCATATCCATCAACAATCCTTGAGATGCCCGATCCCTTCACCGCAGGTCTCAAGGTAGACCGCCTCGAGAACGACCTTCCGGCTCCAGTCATCCGCGCTAACATTAGCCAAATTCTGATTGATTCAGGAATCAAGAGCGCCGTTGATAATCTGCTGAAGGGCACCGATATCAAGAATCAAGATGTCGATCAAGTGTGCCAGGCAGTCTACTACCGAGACCCAAAGTCTCCGGCGTTCGAGCTCGTCCAAACTACCGCAAACCCAATTCTGATTCACGCCATCACCCTGTACATTGGCATCGCTACATTAGGCGAGGGCACAGTCAGCGCACCCTTCTTTGACGCTGATAGCACATCCACAAAAGTTATCGAGAGGCTTGCCAGAGACTTCCACCCGGAAGCGCGCTTCCACTTCATCAGCGCAATCGCAAATCAACTACGCTTTCCCAATGCGCACACACAGTTCTACAGCTACACGCTGTTGCACCTCTTCGGCCCCCCTAACGATGACCCGCAAGTCCTAGAGATCCAGGAGACAATCACGCGCGTGCTCCTCGAGCGACTTCTGGTCCACCGACCGCATCCTTGGGGCCTTATTATCACGCTGCTGGAGGTATTGAAGAATACCCACTATGCATTCTGGGAGCTACCGTTTGTCAAGGCAGCACCTGAGGTACGCAATCTTTTGCCGAATGCGCTTCTTCAAGAGTACAGACTAACGAGCAAAATCATAGGTTGAACGTCTTCTCAGCGCGCTCTTTGGCAATGCACAGCAGAGCCCGCGGCCCATGGCCTGAAATTTTTAGTTCGCATCTGAGAAATTTCATCGGGCCGTCACCCCCCCTCCCCCTTTCGTCGGGCTTGGCTCTTACATTCTAGGGCATTCTAGGGCGGAATGGTGGGTAAGACCCAGAAGATGTTTTACACCATTCACATGTGCATTTTTTTCCTTCTCTTATTCTCGACGTGCGAAAAAAGGGTGAGGGGGATGGGAGCATAAGGCAAGCACTTTTTCACGTCACGTGGATGAATGGAGATTGCTTTTTTTCTTCTTTTTCTGGAAAAGGGGGAATTGAGGACGAAGAGGATAAGGATGAGGAGGATAAGGTGGATTCTAACTGCGAGCATGTATCGGTGGAAAACAAAAATCAAGGCCAACAATGTCTTGGGGGAAGTCTCTTTCTCTTTCTCTCCTTTTTCTTCCCTTCCGTTTTCTCTTCTATCCAATCCTTTTCTTCCCGCCTACCTACCTAAAGAGTGGAGGGGGGAAAACAATACAATCTAATGTATGATTTATGTCGCTTACGTCTTTCCTCCTTGTCGTCCTCTCCCACCCTTTTCCCTTTTTCTCTCTTCTTTCTTCACCAGCGATTTGGCGGACAGGGGACAGGGTAGAAGAAGAGGAAGAGAAGGAAGGGGGTGGTTAGCTTGGTGAGATGGAGAGGAAGTTTAGACCCAGCTGACTGCTAGCAATGTGTCTTTTTATAGCTCTTGGGATACCTACAGAGAGGTAAGCCCAATCCTGCTATATCGGATGGTATCGGAGGTAGCAAGGTCCATTACTCGATTCGGTTATCTACTCCTATAGCATTCGGGATATTGTATCCTCCACGTCACCGAACGCGTTGGGCATTTTCCCCATTAAACCCCCTCGTAATGATTTGCGCAAGCCTGTTCCTTCCCGCCTCAGGGCGCAAAGCTGACTCGACTCCACTAGGTACGAAAATTAAACACTCCCTCTTCCTTTCTTGTTCGATGCCTCTGCACACTGGCGGGGTTCAGTTGCCATAGGGATTCGAAAATGCCTTGGAGGCATAATATCTTGGGCGAGACGTCCGCGGCCGAATTGGTTGCGCCGCGTCGACATCATCGCGTGTGATGCGTAGTATTTCTCGGACTTTGCCGTCGAAGGTAACGATGATGTGGTCGGGAACGGGCGGGAATTCGGGGGATGAGGTGAAGATTCGCGAACTGGACTCGGAAGAGGTTTGGGAGGATGTGTCCATGGTGATGTAGGTAGGTAGGGAGGCAGCTCGTGCTCGTCGTCGGTTGTACTAGGATGGAGGACGACCCACGCAGCGGCTGTGGCTTGTTGTGTGTTCGTCTACGAAGACGTTGTTGTCGGCGAGTTGGTAACGTAATACCCTGGTAGCGTGTTAGGGATCATGGCTCTGTCTTGGAATACTAGCCTGTGAAGGAACGAACCTACACGGGCTCCTTGTGGCAACAGTGGAGAAAATGCGTTGCGTTGTTTGTTTGCAGGAGTTGGACAGTGTCCGTTGGAGCAGGGTTTGCCTATCGTCTGGACTCGCCAATTGCCATTTTCCAGCAATCAAAGCTCGCCTGAATCCATTTTATGAACGACTCCACTTCCCACACGGCCGCGTCTGGGGGGTCCACGTCAGCGCCCGTTGGTCGTCCGTGAAAGCTCAGACATATGCCGATGGCCCCCCAGGGAAATTTCGCCGCTGACAAGCGGCTCGAGAGGGTTGAGAAGGTTTTCGCTTGCTATGTCTAGGCGGCCTGAGACGGCCGTGTCACAGATTGGGGAGGATTGTCGCATGTTCGGCGAGGAAGCGGAGAGGGGTGGCTCGAGCATTTCGCGCCCTTGCCGCGCGAGAAGGCTGCAACTTGCCACTTTGGGCTGTGCAGGTGTGGAGCTACGAGAGTACTACCATCGGCCAGGCTATTGCACGCGCACGCTCTGCTGCGATCGACTGCCGTGCGTGGCTGGTACGACAGCAGGAATCGAACAATCGAATCAAATGGCAGTACCCTGCGCAGCAACCTCCTGTACGTTACGGGCACCCCGGCCCGAGGCTGCGCAATTTCCTCCCGGTCTCCAATCAAGGGAACCCACCCGTATTCCACTCGGGGCTGTTTGGAAAAGGCTAACGAGTCCATGGCCCGTTTCATGACGCAATTTTTGCCTGCGGCGATGCACTACGGCCTCGTTTGAAAAGCCCACCGCGGCCAGCTTCGACTTCAGGCCACCCCCACAGCCTCACGCGCATCTCCACGAGGCACCGCCATGTCTGCATGCAGCAGGTCCCCTTCTTCAGCTGTGGCCGTGGGAAAACATCATCTCGCTGACTAGGCCGACACCGGTGTTGCCTAGTCCCATACCCAGACAAGTACATAATGGAGCTCTTCGTGCTTCACCGGCCCAGGGCTTCAACCGGCATCTGCCTACTTTGCCCTGCCTGCCGGAGGAGACGCTGACACCGGACCTCCAACATGGATCTAGGATTCTACCAGCGTGCAAGCTACGTGCCACAAGGAAGCTCCGCGTTGCAGACACAGAGGCGGCAGCAACAATGGGAGCAATATCGAGCAAAACAGCAAGCTGCATCCTCTGCACAACACACAGATGGCCGTGGTCACGAGTCACGCGGAGAAGCGCCACACAGGTCCAGCGCACACTTCAACGCTCCAACGGCCGTCGAAGTAGAGCGAGCCAAGGGCCACAGAAAGAGAGCGATGGGCATGGACAAACTAAAGGGCGTAGTCAAGGGCTTGGTCAGGCTGTAGGGACGCTGCACACGACTCGGAGCCATGATGGCATCATGCTATGACATCATCCACATGCGCTCACCAACCCTCGTCACCGTGTCTCTCAACGACCAAATCACTGTACTCGCGGCATCATCGTGCACGCCACCATGGTAACCGTGGGCGTGTCAGCCGTCTGGATACAGTTCTCTGATTGGCCACGCATCATGACCTGTTCGGGTCGGCTGTAAAAGGGTTGCTGGGCGGACATGGCGCTGGAATGACGTTGCGCCCTGTCACGCAGGTTGCTTAAAGGCCTTGTCCTTTTCTCGGCGCACCTTGGACCATCAAGAATCCGTGGTTGAGACGATCCGCCATCGCCATCCATCGCCATCCATCGCCATGGACCATCACGCAGCCGTCGACCTTCACAACCGCCACGCCTCTGCTTCTTCCGACAAGGACGCCACACCACCGTCACATAGCAAAAAAAGCACGCCAGAGCAAGTCACGGGATACACGTCCTTTCCATCGCCTTCTGCCGCATCACACCGCACCCACTCTGCCACCTCCCACTCCTCCTCCTCCAAGGAAGCATCACTACGCATCGAAGCCAAATACGCGCGGTATACAGACGCGCCACCCCAATATACCGAGCAGCAGTACCAGGGAAAGAGCGAGGAGGAACAAATCAGCATGCGGATTTCAGATTATGCCAAGGAAATCTCAAGAGCTATGGGCCGCCAGCTTGTCAGGGGCTTGAATACCGCACAGCGCCGCCACGCAAAGTGATAGATCGATTCACCAAGTCGATTTACGCCTTCCATGAACAGCTCGGTGCTCCTGGTTTGGGCGGGGTGTGGATTTTGGCGTCTTGTGGCGATTGCTCGCCCTCCTTTGCAACCAGTAGGCATAGGAAAAGCGTGTGTACGTTGCCTGTCGATGGACATCTGCGTGTTTATTGTTGCATCTGGGCGGCCATTGCAAGGCCTGTATGGGATATGTCACTGTACAAGAACCCATTCAAATCAATACTATCATGTTCGCCCCTCCAGCACATGCATGTCGTTGCCAATATTTCCATCCTTTCCATTCTGTTCGTCACATTGTATTCACGACGCATTGGAGATTTTTTTTTAATTTCACGCCGCAAGGACAGCAAACATGTCCGACGCGCATATGTATTAAAAATTGGGTATCTACGTAGCCAACGCCAACCATGCTGGATGCAATGCAAATCATGAATGCCAGGACCTTCCTACTCATACGTATTCTCGTATGGATCCGCATCGTCGATGTCGTCGTCATCGCCGTTGTCAAAGTACTGTTCGGCATTGTAATCATCGTCCGACTCTTCCGAGTCCGTCGACGCAGCAGACCAGTTATCCTCTTCGTCCACCGCATCAGGCTTGGCATCATCATCCTCTTCCTCTTCTTCGTCCACGTCCTCATCGAGCTCTTCCTCGGCACGGGCTTCGGCCTCGTTGATCCTATTCTGCTCAAACTTGATGAGGCGGTCAATATGCGAAACCGCGTTGACTTTGGATACGCCGAGCGTTCTGCGCTTCTTGGACAAGACTCCATCGCCTGTAGGGCCGCCGAGAACTGGGTGTAGCTCTACAGGGAACAGATCGGTGACTACGGAGAAATGAGTGCTGGCGCATGGACGTTGCCGCCTCGAGCACACTCACCGTATGGCCGCGCATCCAGCTTGGGTAGCCTTCTTCGTACTTTTAGGTATTTGGCTGAGTACGTCTGGTTGTCCGTAAACGGGTTGAACAGCGCAGCTTCCGTAGGAGCGTGCTCGTGGGCTTTCCTTTTGAGACCATTCTTCATGCCGTCATTCAGAATCGTGTAGAAAGGCCCTTCGTGTATGCGGTCGCGAACCGCCAAGTGGTGTTGCACGATGCTGGTCTCGTCGGCCGTCGGCGGCGGCGCCTGTGGTGGAGGCGCCTCCTGTGCATGTCTTAGTCGTGGTTGTTGGTTTAGGCCTACGCTACTACGAATGCTGACAGCGCAAGGTTGCAACTGGGATTTTGGATGCGGTTTCATGCTGAGGAGCGTACCAGGAACTCCCCAGGGCACGAGCAAGCGCCGCTCTCCCACAACCATGACACCGAGTGTGACAAGAAAAGAAGTTGCTCACAGGAAAGCGCTCGGCGGGCCCCTTCTGGATGTCCAGGCCGGTCAGGTCCCAGTTCAGCTCTGTGCCAGCAATCGTCACCGTGCCTCGCGCTGGATTGAACGCGCCTCCTCGGCCACCGCGTCCACCACCGCGACCTCCTCGTGCTGACATGATTGGTTTTGAAGGAGAAGTAGCGGTTACCGAATCGTGTCCATGGGCGGCGTGGCGTATAGGGAATGTTCACAGGCGTGGTGGAGTCAAGAAATTATTTGGTGCACGTCGAGCCGCGGCTAGTTAGTTGGCCAACTCGGGCCGGGGTGGGGCATCGATCCGCGAGCGTTCTCCACCACTCATCACCCGCGAGATCGAACCGTTGCCAGTACAGCCTGATGGCCTGAACTTAAACCTCCGCCACGCAGATCGCCGTGTGGGTGTTGGCTGTCTGGCGCGCGTCAACTACACTGTACATAGTACACACGTAGTCACCTGAGCAAAAACAAATTCGGATCCTCGACATACAGCAAGATACCAACTACGGCCAGAACCTCCCCACCAAGTCTGGGTCACGCTCACCATGACGTCCCCATCCAACGTTCTGAGGGAGCTGTCATCACACCTTCAACAGGTTGGTGAGGATCCCAACACGCCGTTAGACACCGCCTTGCTGGAGCAATGCGAACTTCTTACCAACACCCCTCAATACCGAGATCAGACCTGGAAAGAGACGAGCCCGCTGTTCCTTCAAATAGCATCTCTGTTACCCACACTCCAGCAAGACCCATCTCCACTTACCCATTTCGTCATCAAGCTTGGTGAGCCATATCGCTTCGAGGACATCAAAGACATTGACTTTGAGATTGGGCTCGATCTGCAAGCTACCCCGTTCCACAGTCTCATCCTCACATTGCTCGAGAAGGCCACAGCAAGTAGTATCGATGCGCAAGCACTTGCCAATCGGCCAACGGTCGTATCGTCCGTGGTCCGTCTATGGCTCTGTACCCAGGATGCTGGAGTAGCAACCCAAGCAGAAGACCTTCTCACCTCGCTCTTGAGCGTCTCCAAAAATGAGCCAGTTGCAACATCGAATGGTGCCCATGTTCCACTCCACACATACGGAACAGGACCCATGTGGCGACGGCTCTTCCGCGATCGGGACATTAGCTCACTATACTATCATTACACATCCCTCAAGCAACTATCCTCGCCGCCTCCACCCTTTCTCAACAAGCGTGACAAAACGATTGCGCAAGCCAGATTGCTATCTTGGTTACCTCGCATAGGAGCAATGGACTTCCACACCATTGTCTCGTCACATGGTATACATGTCGAACGTGAAGTCGGTATTAAGCAAGGACAGGGCCTGCTACACTACGCTGCCCTCAAGATGGTCGATACCGAAGACGATATGCTAATGCACATGACACTCCTCAATTTCTATAGCGCACTCATCACCATGGTTAAGACAAAGCCACATCTGACGTGCGTACTCATCAAAAGATGCAGCCAATGAAGAAGTCATGCTGACCCTTATGAAGACACTACGACTCAAGTCTCTCGCTGGACTTTCTGAAAGAAGAGGGTATACACAAGGGCGTCGTCGATTTCCATACCTCAGACCATCCCGGTCTAGAGAACTCCTTTCTCAGCGGTCGAACGGCGCAATACATCAGCGACTATGCATCAAATTATCCGGAGAACTTCGGAAGCAGTTCTGAGATGCCTGTCATTCGAAACTATGTGCACCATAACCTTCATCGATGCGAGGCTAACGACCTCAACATCATTGCCGCAATGCCTCGTTCAACGCTTACCCCACGTCTGTCATCAGGAATCGCGTGGGACGAATGCATATTACTTGACCTTCCAATTACACGGACAACTCCAGAAGCACTGAAGACACTCGCGACTGTCTTCCATGGACCACCGCAGGCATGTCATACCGACTAGCGTGTCGTTCAACTGTACTAATTCGGGAGATAGGAAGAAATCACATTCCCCAGGACCGAAAGCATCGGCTCGAATCCCAAACTGCGCACCACTGAAGCCATCTTTGCACGTCTCCTTACTGCACTCTTCTACCTAAAAAAGCCCACCATGTTCGCCGACATAACAACGCACATGGAAACCATCGCCATGAAAGAAAATGCACTCGCAGCCCTGTCTCTGATCCGCGCACTCATCACCTCAACATGGTCTACCGAGCCTCTATCCGATATCCCTGCACATGACCCGGTTTACGCCCGTCTAGACAGCTTCCCCAAGTCCGGTGTCGATGTTCTACTTGATCCCACGATCAGCGGTGGGGTCTTTCCATCTTTACTGAAGCCTGCAACCTCCTTCTCAAGCCTCGTCGGTGGACACGGAGATGCCGAAGATGCGGCGTACCAGGTGGCCACGGCGAAGTTCGAAGTGCTCAAGGCACTGGGCAGGATGTTGGAGAAAGACGGTGCGAGGCAAGATGTTTTGGCCATGGTCAGGCGAAGGGTAGGTGAGGGCGTTTGGGGCGTTAGTGGGACTGTTGGTAGTAGGATTGGGACGTTGGAGCTTTGAGATCCGAGTGCGACGAAGCTGGCATAATATACACATTGGTGGTATCTCGAAGTAGCCCACTCTAGCTGTGGACGACGTACAATATGAATATATAGGGAAATGGCCATGCGCAGGGCTATATATGCATATATGCGGTCTACCGTCTCGACGTGATTCTTCTTCTACTATATCAAAAAAGTACGCGTCTCTCTTCTTCTCGTAAATCTGGTTAAAATGCGCATCAAAACTAGATGTCGTATCTATGATCCATGCCTCATCGCATCTTACAGCGCTCTCGAGTCGGGAACAAAAAGATTAAAAACGGGACTGACCATGGAGGGCAGTACGCTGCTGCGGTCTCATTTGTTGGCGTCCGTTTGGCCAGATCCATCAATTTTCGTGGTACCGGCCGAAAAGGGTGATTCCATTGGCGTCGCGGCTGCTGCTGTTGATCGTGCTGTAGAACCAATGCTTCCAGAATCGTAAGTCCTTTGCAGTAGGCGTAGCTCAAGATCCCACTCCACACATAAGACATTGTGAAGGTAGAGTTGGAAAATGAAAACTGCAAAGTGAGTCACAAAGCAAACGGAAGCACCATCATCTCTTTCCACTGTAGTTTGTCCTAGACAAGCCCCCCCTCCCTTTTTTTTTTTTTTTTTTTTTTTTTTTTCAAAACGCCCGTTCACGACTAGGTAGCAGGCAGGGAATGTGCTTACAATAGCATGTCTCTGGATTCCTGCAACCAAGGCATACATAATCCAAGGCCACATGAGGAATGAAACTGGAATCCCCCGTTTTGTGTTCGGAGCTGTAGTAAGTGTGCCCTCGATGTGATTGGATTTGCATTCCTACGAGGCTTTCTGAACACACCAACACGGTGCTATATAGACAGAAGAAGTGTATTAAAGGATGATGAGTTTTAGAAGCTGTGGAGGGACACAAGGACATGGGTGTAGCGCCAAGGTACCCGGCCTATTCCGGTACTCATGTAGGTACGATACAGCACACAGCCGCATCGCGCTGTAGGTAGGTTTATTTTTTTGCGTTGGAAAACATACACATGGCAGTAGCCATAATGGCATTTTGTTTTTGTGTGTACGTGAGAGAGGAGGGAAGGAAAAAAGAACACCGTAAGTCTTGCGAGGTATATATATATACATCTCCGTCTTTCGCCACCCACACGCGCTATCGAGCAAAAGTCATGAGATGTGCTTTTCGGTATGATTTCGATCCAAGTTGATTACTCCTTTTCAGAGTCGATGTTTTCTACATGGGTTCTACCGAACGCGGTGGTCATATATGAGATGAATAGGTTGCAATAGAATTGGCCAGTTAAGTTTAGGGAGTATTACCATTACGTCGTTGCATACACCATTGCCCTCCACATCCATCTCACATTGCTTCCATTAAAATTACAACACAGCCTTTGATCCAATCATGGGAAGATCATGTCAGGCCTGCTAGGGTATATAGATACAACAACTGTGTCCCGACATTAGCACTCAGCCTGCCTGGTACAACCCAAGGGCCACAACATGAGGATTGATCATGCTCAGGTTGAAGGGCGTGAGAAAAGGATCCGAGTCGGTAATTGCAATAAACATGGTATCGTTGACAGTGGGGTCTCCTTGATAGACTTCGCCGGCAGGCTGGTATGTGTAGCCAGTGTTGTTGCCGGTGATTGTAAGCGGTGTGTAGGTCAGGTTGAGCTGGGCGACCCAGGCGACAAACTTGGGGGTGCCAGCCGAGGTGGCGGTGATGTAGCTGTTGTTAGGGCCAACAGCCTTGCCGGGCTCCTCCCATGTAAGGTTGAGGAGCCGGCCAGGGAAGGAGAGTGGCTCAGAACGATTACGGGTGATGCCGGGCGCACAAGAGTAACCGGGGTGCTCGGTGGCGTTGACGTTGACGCAAGACTGGTCGCTAACGATGGTGGAGTCGGCAGGGTCTGCGATGCGTTTGCCAGCGACCTCGTGAGGCGCGGTGTTGTTGGCAGCGATGCGGTTGGGGTTGGGCTGATTGTCAATGGTGAGTGCTGGGAAGTTTTGCCATGCGAGACGCGTAGTATTCTCTGGGCAGGAGCTGATGTAGGGCGCCAAGTATGTCCAGGACCAGGATTGGGGGATGCCGGCCTCGAACCATACAGGCTGGGGCGCAAGGCCAAGCATCTGGCGGAAAGAGATTTGTTGGCGGGCCTCGGTGGCAATGGATAGGGAAAGCAGGTTGGCAACTTCACGAGAGTCGAGATGGGCAAGGAATCCCCACACCCCGGATTCGCCCCAGCGAGTGACCTTCATGTTGAAGTCGATGAACTCACGTACAGTACGGTATGGGTAGTTGTAAGTGCACTGAGGAGGCGCGGTCTCGCCGAGCATATTGCTGAGTAGAGTGGCGTGCCCAGACTCCTGGATGGCCATGAAAGCAATGTAGGCGCGGTCTTCCGCAGTCAGACCAGCGTCGAGAAACTCCTGCTCAGAGAAGACAGCAAGGCCATTATTGAACAAATCAAGCTCGATCCACTCCTGGTAGAGACCGAGAGAAATGGATTCGTAGTCGAAGTCGCTGTTGACCATGTAGCGAGGCTCAGTGCCGTTGGTGCCGAGACCTCCAGCCGGAGCATAGGGGATGGGCATGGGGTTCTGCAGCTTGCCATTGGTGTTGTAGTAGGTTGCAGTTGGGTTTGGGGGCAGAGGAGCGACGGCGGTGCCGATGGTGGTGGGTGCCTTCTCCGCTCCAGTGGTGGTTGGAGTACCCGAATAGGGACCGTGACTGGTTGGGCCATCAACATTTGAACTCCGTCGAGGAGGTGCCACCATGGCCGGTGTCTGGATGGCCTGAACAAGTCAGATAGGAGTCATGGATCCAAGCAAACTGAACGTACACCAGGAATTAGTGAGCCAGGTCCGAAGAAGGTGGCAGGAGTCTCGGCAGGGTCAAAAGAGACTGTGAAACTGGCATCTGCATCAGTGTAGCCCGCTACCTGGGGCCTGGGAGCGGCTGCAGCCAAAGCTGCGAGCAGCGTTGAGGTAACAGCGGTCTGGGTGAACATGTTGAACTTGAAAGGAGATGCCAGTTTTGTGTGGACGGGCGAAACTGGGACATATCCAAACACTATATACATTCATGGTCGCGCTTGAGCCACCAGTGACCGCATCCAAAATCATCACTATGTTCTCCATGGCGCTGAATACAAGCATCAAAAGTGCTTCAACAAGTCTGGGGCCAATGACTTCATGACTGGACCGAAACAGACGTGGTACGGCAGCGGACATCGGGTTTCTATGACATGGTAATTTCGGGAGTGGCATCGAGATGCTTGCAACGAGCGAATTGGAAAGGCATCGGCAAAACCAAGTCCGCGCAATCTGCATACAGTTCTGATGCGTGGTTGCAGGGAATAGCGTCGTGGACTCCATCTCGGAATAAACGTGACGACGTGATGACAAGGTGACGTGACGCACTAGACAGTTCGTGTGGAGCCGGCGAGCCGCCCCTGGTGTCTCCGCGTGCACTTCACTCCAAGTTATTTGCAGCCTTCCGGCGTAACCGCTGTCCAATGTCCGTATGCGTGCTGGATAGTACAGACAAGTCTGGCCTGACTGATTCCGCCGAAACCAACGTAACGTCGCTTTACCGGCTCCCCTTCTCGTCCTGGTCCGCCTGTGACGATGCTTGAGCTCGTTGATGCATCTGCAGGTACAAATGCACGTCGTGAATGCTCGAGCTTCTTTTCAGACTTGCACAAGGCCGGGCAAAGCACGCCTGTAACCATCGCCCATAGACGGTATCCAAGTCGCGGTAGGGGTATCAGATGGGACGAAACGTGTTCAGCCAACGGGGTGCTTGTGCACAGCAAGAAACAACAGAGGAAACAGATTGTGCAAGGGAGAATGGTAGGCATTGGTCTTGGTTTAGATTATTTTGCGCGCGACATGGGGCCCCAGTTCTCGCGTGGTGCGAGTTGGTAGCGAACATATTTGCCTCTGTCATGGTCTCTACCCAGCTTTTCATCAAAGTCAACCTTGAACTTTACGTTGAGGTATGCAGGCGCATCTTCGACAGGGAGGGCAGAAACCTCGACATCCCCTGCATCATGGCGCACTCCTGACATGGGCATATCTGCTGTTACTTCAGTTGGTGCCCCGGAACTGCGAACCACTTGGGTGTGGCCCGTTGCGCTCGCTTTCGCCATGATAGCATAGCCAGCAGTGTCTTTTTTGAGTGCTTTCTTGAGTGGCGCCCGCTGTCTGGCCCATTCCAGCATAATGTGCCAAATGTCTTTCCATGATGCATCGGTCTTGATCGAGCCAGGCTTACAATGGCTCATCGTCACTCGAAATCCCGCGTGTCGTAATGCGCCGCGCAAAGCAGCGACAGGAGGTGACGAGACGTGAATAACTTTTGCGACAGAGCCAGGGACAATGAAAAATGGGTGGTGCTCGATGGCTGCCGGGTCCATTTTGGGGATGAGAGGATCGAGCACCTCGGTCTTCTGAACACCGTTCGACTTTTCCGACTTGGTGCCATACGTGATCTCTTCCATGGCGGTATGGAGCATGCCTTGTATGCGGTCCATGGTCGGGTATGTTTCGCGGTCAACCTCGTTCAACTGAGCTAGCACCCTTTCGATGAAGCCGACGTTATGCAGCGGCCCGCCGTACATGGGGCCTACAAGGTGGGTCTTGAAGCCGCAGTGCTGGCAGTGCTGATCCGTGGAGGGTGCCTGAGCATACCCGTGCTTGTAAATGGTTGAGCCATTCTTGTTCTCCATGGCCTTGTTGCGTGCGAGGAACTGTGTTGTCCAGGCACCACATCCACTCTCGCAATGATAAACAATCATGGTCTTGCCAGCAAGCAGCTTGACATCAATGGGTGCTCTTCTCACTCTAACGAACACTCGTGCGTAGTAATCGATGGACAATGAGAGCAACGGCTCTATCGCCATGCCATACCGAGCGGCCGAAGAGGCAATAGCGTGCAGAATCAGCCGCAATCCGCCCTCATGGCATGCTTCTCCTTTGAGCGGCAAGCCTCCATACTGCGAGTATGTCTTCTCCAGGTAGCCATGCGACGCGAAGATGGCTGAATCCGTACACGTCACCAGCAACATGCCTTCGTCGTTGATGGCCTGGAGAGCGGCGTCGAGGAAAGGAGCTGCCGTGCCGTACGGATCGAGATCAATGACATCGTACCCTTTCTTGTCGCAGTAACCGTACATGTACGCAATGGCATTGCCGGTATTGACCGTGATCTTATCTTGCAGCTTGTTGTGCTCGACATTGAGTCGGATGGAGTCGACGGCTTTATGCGACATGTCGTTTGACGTGATGGCGGTGGCAAAGGGTATTTCGTGGGCGTACCGTATGGCGCGCAGACCGGTGGCTGAGAGGGCGTCGAGGATCTTGAACGGAGGTGCCCAAGCTGTGCGCTCACCCTGGGTCTCATTGGTCTTGGGCTCTGTGGTGTTTACCTCTTCGGCTTGCTCATCCCCTCTGTTCTCAGCCACCCTCTGTTTCTTGGGAGGCGCTGCGCCCTCATCAGCAGCGTCGTCGCCCAGCTTCCTCTTGTGAGACGTACCCTCCTCTGCGTGCGGTGGTTCATCTGCCGTTGCTTCCTTGGTATTGGCTCCATCGGCGGTTGCCCTCTCGCCGGTGATGCACTCCTTTTGCATCCTCTGCTTCCTCCGCTCCGCCTTGGCTT
>Ga0182211_1000168_pt1 | contig 19768 bp, 11 predicted proteins | sample G5R1MG_20_FD_129660 | JGI IMG/M metagenome (GOLD analysis project Ga0182211, IMG submission 129660) | Switchgrass phyllosphere microbial communities from Michigan, USA - G5R2_MAIN_03OCT2016_LD1 MG | ecosystem: Host-associated > Plants > Phyllosphere > Phylloplane/Leaf | place: USA: Michigan... | reverse complement strand
CAGGGGGCGTGGTGGGCCTCGTGGCGGAGGTGGCCGTGGCGGAGGCCGTGGAAGAGGTCGGGGTTTCTAGGCGGCTGTGGCAAAACTGAGGACAGACTTAACGGACAAGAGATGAACCCTTGACGTGCATTGGACAGCATGAGGCGTCAGTGGGCAATCCACGCGAGATGACGGAACCTGCATACGAGTTTGCAGAAAACCGGGCTGGATTCGACCTTTATATGCGTTCGATTCACAACTGTGTTCATACGCGAAAGCATTACTGCGGGCTCGATTACAAGGCACCTTGTTCGGTGAAGCGGCGTTTGGTGATATAGTGGTCTAGGAGTAAAGCCACACACGAACAGAAGTATGATACCACATCTTATGCAATCGGCATCCTCTAAGTCGACGTCAAACATGGCATATTTTCAACATCTTTCATGGAAGAAGTCACTCCATATGCTCCGAACCCATCCTCTCCTCTCATTGCAGGCCTCATCAAGCACCTACTCCGCGTCCTCGGGTGCTATAGGCGGCGTGTCATCCACTTGAACACCACCCCTCTTCTTTTCCATGCTATCGTGGAATGGCAATTTCCAACCACCTTCCTCCTCCGGTGTGCTTAACCACAGCCTCATAAGATGTCTCCTGGGTGCTGGTGGCGCAAAGTCCTTGTACGCTGTCCTGGCATGTAAGACATGGTTGTTCGACAAGAACTGGATGTCACCGATTTCCAGAATCATGTGCAACGCAAGCTTCTGGCATGTTTCTTCCAGGATATGTGCAGCGCGATTTTGCTCCTCGCTCAACGGCGGGATTAGTCCCGCGTCTGAGAAGCGTGTGAGTGAGCGTATGTAGTAGGGATCCCACCTGTTTTTCTCGTTGTTAGCCATCACCCCTACCCTTACCCGTCACAAAACTTACTTCGAGTACACCCTGGGACTGTCCCCCGTCTCCAGATAAAACACGCTTGTCTTAATCCACTCCTTCTGCCCCTGGCTCGTCTCCCCCTTCCTGTCAAAATACCAAATCGGCTGCGTCAACAGACGTGCCACATCTGGATGCTCGCGCTGTAACGTATTCCACACACTATGGCTACTCACAAGATCGCTCTCACCCCCCTCCAATGCCCTTGCCACGCAAAGCAGCCCCACCAAATCCGCATCATCCGCATGGAAAAACTGCCGCGCATTCGTGCGGTAAATCCGCACTTTGTCAATCTGTGTGGCATCTTCGCCGAGATCCTTGACGTGTCCGAGTACATGGCCCCGACTATTCTGCGACACGAAGTAGCCTAGGTACGTGCCGAGACCCATGTATGCTGTCGCTGCCTTGCGGTTCCCCCACTCGAGCACAGGAAACCCCTTGAATAGGATAAAGCCCTTGCCATTGATGAGCTCCTTGCGCAGCGGCTCGAGGAACTGCGCGAACGTCTCGAGGCGGAAGTTCTCCCTTGTGATACCAGTCAGCGGCGTGCCGCTTGCGAGAAATGCGTCGGCGGCTGCGCTGATCTCGCTGATTTCGGACGTCGACAAGACGTGCGTCCAGCGTTCGGGATTCTGGGCGTAGTCGGTCTTGGACCAGGCGGTAGGGCCGCGGATCTCGATGGGAAAGGACGAGTAGGGCCGCAAGAGGGAGTAGATGGGCTCGTGTTGACCCGAGGTGCGGATTCCGTCTGGAAAGACGCTTTTGCTGGTTCTGTTGATGTTGGGGGTAGAGAGGCCGTGGGGCGCGGTGGGCGTGGGCGAGGTCAAGGCCGGTGCCATTGCGTGATGTATAAATATATGTCTGTATATGTGCAGGCTGCCCAGTATCGAAGACGAACCTATATCAAGTAAACTAACGACCTCTGAAATGGCTATGTGAAACAAACAATTCGAGCGGTGGAACACAAGTTAGCATTAGTTACCAAAGCCAGCCACAAACCAATGCCAACCATTCTTATATGTAAAGACCCTCTATACCCATGTGCCATTTCCCAAATCTACTTCTCGCCGGAGATAACGACATCGATGGCGACACCGCGATCAAGTTCCTGTTGCGATTTCTAGCCAGGATGACGTGCTCGGCTGGATAATGGAATGGCATGGTGGTGATTGACCCCACCCCCGTGACGAAATTATGGCGCCTCGGCAATCGTTTGAGCTGCTTACTACATAGTATACTCGTTGGCGGGCGGCCTGGTAGAATGTCATGTATAGAGAGTGAAGCCAACCTGTTGGAGCACGGGACATATGGTCTTACCGTAGGCACCCCACAGGACTGCATATGTACATGAACTAGATAACTAACAGAAATGCCAAACTACCCGCCCTCAAATGCTTCGCGCGCCGTGAAAATGCCGTCCGTGTCTTGGTAAGATGAAAATCACGCCGAACCGTGGCGTATTCGCAATAACGCCATCACTCTTGATAGCACGTCCTGAGTCGCACCATTCTCTAGAGACCATCCTGACACTCTTGCACAACGGCTTCCACCATCCTCAGCCCATAGAACCCGGCCACACTACTATACACCTTCAACCTCTTCCGCACATCAGCCTTGTTCTTCGTCCCCATCCACTCCCCTGCACAAGCGCAATGCTCCATAAACTCATTGCTCCGGAGGCGTTTGCACTTGCCGCATTTCAAATCCTGCGTGCACCATTCCAGTACCATCTTCTGGATCTCGGCGACGAGTTCTTCTTCAATGCGTAGCTTGTCGTAGCTTGCGTCACAGTTGTTGCACTTCCATTTGGGCAGCGGAGTGGCAGTCTCGGTGGTGCCATTCTCCAGTACAGGTGGAAGAAGCGAGGCGTCACGGCACAAGTCGAGATCTCGTGAGGAGGTGCAATCATCGCAGATAAGGCCACGGATCACGAGGGTAGCGCTGGGGTTTGAGAAGGTGGCTTCAGCGCTGAATTCGCGTATATCGAAGAGGTTGAGTAGTTCTTTGCGCAGCATCCGCGCTTCGAGGGAGATGGCGCGGTCAAGACTGAGGACTTGCATGACGCTCTTGACTAGCTGTAGTACGGGATTGGAGAGATTCAGATGAGATCCAGGAAGCTGCGGGAATATGTAGTCACCAGCCAACTCTGGATGTAGAATCTCTGCGTGCTGGCGACGCAGAAGTGTGGAGATCTGCTTGAAAAGGGGCTTGGTAAAGGTCTTGGGTAGTATCTGCGTCTGTTCGTTTGGATGAACAGTCAAGGGGCGAAGGGGAATTTGCGTAACACGCGGTGTCGATCCGTCGTCCGTGATGGCAGGGCGTTTGCGGGCATGCATGAGTTCGATGAATTCAACGACCCAGTCGTTGAAAGTTGGTTGGAGTGTTGCCGGCAGGAATTGTGCGATTTGCCAGCACATGATATTGTCGAGAGTTTGTTTCTCTTCTTCGACGACCTCGCTGCAGCCTCTCCCGCCATAGTTGAATTCATCGTACCAGACTAGATAGTCCCAATATTCTTTGATTTCGAGCTCCGTAAATTGAAAGAGCGGTTTCGCTTTTAAGGTCTTGATAATGTATTGGCTGTAGGCGTAGGCATTCCCAATTTCCGCCTTAGTGGTCTGGAGTAGCAGGCGGTTTGGGCTGGCGAAAACGACGTGTGACCCTACGCGTTTGAAGTCTGTCATGAGTTGCTGCAGCGTCTTTTTAGACATCATATGCACATAGTAGTGTAGAGACCTATCATAGAGGAAAGATCCGGGGCTGCTGACCCACCGCACTAGATGTTGGACCATCACATCTGCCATGCTGAAGCCATGACCCGCTTGTACAGCCTCGAGCCACCAAGTCTTGACCATCTCACGCAACACGATAATTCCTGCGCTTGCAAATGCACTATCAGAGTAGATTGTGCTAGACCCGTCACCTGCAGAGTCATGAGACGGCGCAGCAGGATTGAACGATACTGAGTCGGCACCCTCGAGCTCGTTGATCAGTGATGATGACAAGATCGTGTTGATGGCGAGATTACGTAGATTAATATCGATACACACGGAAGAATACGTCCCCGGATTGTTGATATAAGGCATCTCTACCGTTTCCAGCGGTGCAAATATGTCGTCTTTCTCATACCCAGCATGATCAGGCTTAGCCTGACCAGACCACCAGAGTATTACTCGTTCTCTCTGCAGGCGTCGCGCGTAAGAAACGTCGATAAGGAACCGAGGATCGTTGCTCTCGAGATTGCACAGCGGAATGTCGCCGTAACGGGCAAGTTCCATGAGATGCGACACCCAAGAGCCCAAGTCAAGGTAATGACTTACGAGTCGCTTTGCGATGAAGGACTGCCAGCCCAATGGGGGCAGCTGCTTGTCGGTCTCATCTGGATGGAGCGGCAAGATGGGTAGATCCTTCAAAATTGGAATGTCGTGAGACAATAGGGCCTGGTTCGGTGATTGCATGACCGCAACTGTTGGTCGACCCTCATCCACCTTCATTCGCTTAATCACGTCACCAATCTCGAGCAAAGCCTTGCGTCGTGTTGTGACCATGGTGATTTTGAAGCGGATGCTATTTTGGTATTCGATTGTCGTCTGCCACGGGTCGCCATGATTGTCATCTAGACGTCGCTGAAAGGCATCGCTATAAATACGGTCCACGTTCGGCATTCCTTGGGAGTCCTTTGATTTGTTTTGAATGATGACATGAGCATCGCTTTTAGAAGTCGAGAAAATGGCAAAAATGTGACGATCCCCACTGCTGACGTGATACAGGTAGAGGTAATTGAACGGTGCGCCCGCTAGGTATGCCACCTTCGTGGAGACCTTTTGTAGCGCACAAAGGTCAAAACCATGCTCAAGGCCCTTTCCAAGAACGCCCTTCTGAGACTCGTCAAACGTGCAAGCATTTCCTAGCTCCAGAATAGCACGGACATTAAGAGGCACCTGTGTTTCGTACCCACCTTCTACACTAGGGTGATTGAGTAGAGCTGAGATGCTTTCTGATTCATGAACGTAGGTTTTCTCTGGCATCTGCAGTTTGAACAGATGGATTGAAGGATGGCCGTTGGGCAGTGTGTGATTGACGACCTTTTCAACAGAGCAGCCAGCGATGGAGATATTTGGGAGGTCCTCGCTTCTCAAGTTGAGATACAACTGCCTTGGCACGATGATCTTGAGTATATGGATTTTCTTGTCGATTAAGACGAATGCCTTGACTTCACCAGGCGTTTCCGTTGGCCGCAGCTGAACGAGTTGCCATGTGCTGATGAAGAGCTGTTCAGCCTGATTTCTGAAAAAGCTCCCAATCGCGTCTGAAGCGTTCACAGGCTTCTCACCGAAGAGCTGTCGCCTGCGTATTCGTGCTTGTTTCTGGATTTTCCACTTTTGCTTCTGATACATTAACCACGCCGGATAGTCATTATCGATAGATGGCATGATCTTAGGTAACGCAGCATATGGATCAGTCTGAACTGACACTGTGGGCTCAGGCTCTTTTCGCTTCGTCGCTATCTTAGTGGCAAACCCCCTCTTCATCTGCGCCTGAGTCTGGGTTAATTTTGCAGCGCCAAAGTCCTCAAGATCCCCGGACAGTATGGTTCTTGCAATATTAGCGTCGCCATTTGAGAGGACCTTTTTCCTGAACATGTCCGTCATCTTGACTTGTTGAAGCTTATCTTCCTTTTGCCGTATCCTGCGATCTAACCAATCAGGATGCGGTACTCGCGGAACCGGGTTGCGAACTTTCTGGTAGGCTGCCGGTATAGTGATAAGCTTCTGTATGACAGATGCCAGGCGTTCGCGATAGTAGTCCCAATCCAATACAGTCCGTATATCCATCTCCCCTGGATCCTCCTTTAGCCATTTCCGGAGGAAGTAGCGCTTCACCGACTCTTCGGCAGCAAAAATCGACATTGGAACAGCGCGCTCTGTAACTGGAGCATTTCTCGGCGTCTTGGAGATGATGTACTTGCAGTTCAGACCCTTGTCCTTGACCATCTGTTCTCCCAAAAACTCGGCGAGGCGTTTGGCGGTGGTAATCGCCGTTGACTTTTGCGAGCCATACTCCTCCAAGGTTTTCGTCATGCTCTTGTTTTCCACAATTAGGTCAATGAGCTCCTCGTCTGCCAGAGTTGCTCCCCGAGTGTCCAGTATATCAAGCCACCGATTAGCAACCTTGGCAACCGCACCATACGTTTCTTCGAGTGTTGTTCCTTCTAAAAAGAACTTGAATATTTGAGACTGAAAGTTCTTGATGAGCTTTAGTTCGCCCCGTCGCTTGACCTCGAAGCCCTTCAGCTCGGCTAAGCTACCATCATGATTAAACACAGCATAACGTTTCTTCAGGTTCTTATCTTCTTCCTTGGACGTAGGCAAAATCATGGCCTTGTAGGGTCCATCAACCTCGAAGAAGATAGAATTGTCGCTATGCTTCTCGTATCGAAAAGTCTGTGGATCTTTCAACGTCTCGTACTGATGATTTGTGAACTGCGCATGCACAAGATGATTCAGCATGGTACAAGGATAGGAGATGGTTAGCTTTTTGCCGTTGCTCAGTTTGAAAGCAAAATTCTCTGGAAAAGTAGCAGGCAAGATTGCCCAGATGCCATCAGTATCGAGTTCCAGCGGCCGGCCGATGCGCTCCACGAGAGATCGAGCCAATTGAATGATGTGTGCGCCTGTCAAACAGGTCACACCAGCCATCTCTAGGGAGTACCATCGAGACCCTTTGCGCATCACGTATCCGTAGAAAGAGTTGAGAATAACCTTGTGGGCCAACTGCATCGAGTCGAATAGGACTATCATCTTTTTCGCGTTCTCAATCTCAGTTGCAGAAGCACCTGCAGCTTTTAGAGCCTCAGTCTTGCCCTTCCATACTTTCTGTTTGCCTTTGAAGTCATATCGTCGGTCACGGAAGCCGCTGACGGTATCGACATAGAAAGGATTCTCGCGCTGGCAGATGATAGCTTCACGTTCGATAGTGGTAGCATCGTGGACTTTGTGATATATCTTCTTGGAGTAGTCGGTCAGACGTTTCCTCACCTTCTCGGCTTGTTCGTCCTCAGACAGCTGTTGAAATGTCCGCATTGGTGAATTGGGGTATCTTCCTGGAAACTTCTCATTTTCCAGGGCGTTACGGACCATGTTGTATTCGTCTCGCTTGGCTGGTAGATACTCTCCTCTCCAGGCCCAGGGCATTCGACGATCACACGTCTTTCCAGGGCGGTTAAAATCGCATGCTGCACAATTTGCTTCTTTGATCATGGAATCAGGTTGCAAACGATTCGTGGTCATGATATTAGGATACATGGAAGCGACATCCAAATGGTAGATCGACGGTCGTTCGCTTCTATTTGGCGTAACTTTGAGTTGCATCAGCTTTTCGACAATTTCGGTCCTAATCTCGTCGTAGTTGATTATATCCTCTAATTTCTTCTTTTCTTCTACTTCGATGCTAAACTTCAGTGCTGCATCAAGATCATTCAGTAGTTCGTCGATTGCCTTTGGGTCGATTGCGAAGTTGTACGCAATATCACTTCGAAATACGCCTGCCTCCAGCGCCTCAACGTGACCACCGACATATGTTTCGGACTCAAGCAAGTGGCCTTCCCAGAATGCTTCCTTTGGTGCTTGATGCTTGTTGGGCAACACGATACCTTTTTGGTATGCCTGAACCATCAAAAGCATTTCGCATAGAGTACCGGTACCTTTTCGAAGTGCATCATCTGGGCCCAGCGGTAGAATCTTGCATAGCGCGAAAATGAAAGGATGTACATATTTCATATACAGGTAGTAAGTTGCAACAGCGTCAGAAACGGAGTACTCAGCCAGCGTCTGGGGTCGCTCGGCCGCATATGGTGTCATGAGTTCGGGGTCGAGTTCATCAGGATCGTATCCAAGCTTGGCCATCGTGACAGCTTTTAGGCCACGACTTCCTTGTGGCAGATAACTATCACGGCTGACCCACGAGAAGGCATCCATGTGTGCACAGTAGTCTGACCGGTATATGTCCTCACTGTTCTTCCGGAAGCCAATCTCTTGGTACATGTCGATACCTAGCACACTAGCTCTTGCTTCTACGAATGGCCAATCGAAGAAATCCCCGTTATAGGTAACCATTACCATTGGTCGAGCTTCCTTAATGTGTTCAAAGAAGCGCTCGATCAGCGATTTTTCGTCTGGTTCATTGAAGATCATAAACGGTCCTTGATATTCCGGTTTCGGTGTGTATTCGAAGTCCGCAATATCTTCGGATACAATCTCACGGTTCGTAATAAGAAAACCCTGACCGTCGATCATGTAGGATATCATCATGATTTGATCAATGACAGCATCGGGAAACTTCAGGGGTAGTTTTGTAGTCTCAATGTCGTAAGCCATAACGACAGGGTCCGCGGGTGTGAGACGATCTTCTATACAGGTGATGCTGATGATTCCGTGTTTTGCCTCGACAGTGTACCAATTTCCAATCCGGACGTCCTTGTCAATGGCCACTCGTACGTGGTAGGGAACGTCATACTCCCGTATGTCTATAATGAAATCACTGGCGTCAACTGTGGTCGTAAATCGTTTCTCGTATTCGTAATCCTCGTTATCGAAAAAGTCCATGCCGCCGTTACCACTGTCATCGTTAGCATGAAGCTGTTCTGATTGTATTCATCTGGAGGTCTCACCTGGCAACCTCTGCATAGGTGTCCATGGCATCCACGTTTTTCTTGTTTTTCTCAACTACTGGACTGACAGCTTTTCTTACAGCCAGTAGATCGTTTACATTTGCGAACGATAGCTGGAGGAATGTTCTCCGGTACCCAGTAAGATGATTTGGCATACTCAAATCTTCTTTCTCAACGCGCTTGATATTCTTAATCAGGCCCTCGTATGATCTCCGACAGTACTCCTCCACCTCTTGCTCCCTGCCCTTTTTGAAAGCCACGAGAAAATACGGGTCGTATTCCACTGTGGCCTTGAACGTGTCGCCCTCCTCGCCAATGAAGTAAAAGTCCACGCCGGCTCTGCCTCCCGGGACATTCTCATCTTCTATAACGGTTGAGTGCATATTGACGAGCCATCCCACTTTCTTCCTCCCCGACTCGAAGCGTGCAAAGCCCATGAACTCATCGATGCGGTTGGCCAGGCGCGTGGCCTCGAGCTTCTCGTTCTGTGATGTGCCCTCCCCACTTCGTAGCGAGGATGCATCAACTATATTCGGTTTCCGTAGGCCGTAGGATGTGTTGCCTTGCTTCCCCACTCGGCGAAAGGGCTGACCTGCTCGTCGTGGCGGCATTGTACGGGGTGGGGAAGGGATAGAGGCGCAAAGAAAGGTCTCGAGGGATTAAACGATCTATTAAGCAATGCGGGGTATCATCTAAGCAATTGGAAAGCACGGAAAACGGGTATCGACAACGGATGGCGGCAGTACAAAGTGGACATGCGCAGCAGCAGAGGGAGGAACCGACGCGTCGCGATTCGTGTGAGACGCTATACCCAATGCGCTAAATTGAAAGTCAAGCCACATAGGTGTGGCTCGGGACAGATCCATGATTCCATCATGGATCATTTTCGGCCCTTCTTCCGCACCACCGAGCGAGAAGAAACAACACTTTCAGTCGTGCTCCAGAGCCAATCTCACCTTGGGGCCAATATAAACACCCGCCCACTTCATTCCGCATGCGTATGAATCCGATAGATTGAAAATAACTATACACTATATCTCCGCCATCTGCACCTCACACAACCATGGCCGACGACACAAGGCAGACTGTCGATGCGAACGTACAATCCGCAGCGCCGCGAGTCCCTGCGAATACTATGCCCGGCGGCACAGCACACACGGCGGGCGGCGAGAAGACGACAGACGGAGGCCCCACATACTTTGAGGTCGTTCGAACCCTAGGACCTGATTATTATCTCAACTTTCACAAGCGACCCTGCGTTCGAGACGCCCAATTACAAGGAATAGCAGCCGGATTTGCGGGAGGAAGTGTGGCGGCTATAGTAGGAAGTTGGTGTGCTCTAGCGAAGATACATACAACTTTCACTAACAGTAAAGCAGAGCCTGTTTACTTGGCATCGAATTGGGCTGTAGCCACTTGGTGTGGGGTATCCGTTGTATCATATCAAGTCTGCCAGTACTACCGATCGAAAGAGAAGGCTGGCATCAAGCAAGCACAGGAGCTCATGGAGAAGAAGCGAGCGAGCATGGAAGCAAAGAAGGAAGCGAGACGGAGACAACGAGAAGAGTACGATAGGCAAGAACAGGCGCGTAGACAAGAAGAGGAGAGGCAAAAGAGTTGGAGGTACTGGTATGAGAAGAATCTCAAGTTTTGGTAGCACTCTAGTCGCCGCTATCAGGACTGGCTGTTGAAGACCAAGTATTCCTCTATTTGGCGGGTGCAATTCATTGCCACCAACTCTAATGCCGAATCACCAAAAAATGTTTGTTTAGTATTATGCAGATCAACATACGGATTTGGAACGATGAGTTACTAGGATTTTTGTCGTACTGTAATGAAGGATGAACCTACACCATCATCCCTGGCACCTAACTGAGGCGAAATGGATATGAAGATAGCCGCATGTGACCCTTACTAGGTTCTTATAGGGACGTTAATCCAATATCAATCCATCCATCCATCCTAACCAGGACCGTCCTGATCTAGGAATCGTCTGCAAGTTTTCTCGTAGCACATCATCCCTAGGTGCGAGCAGCACCAGTATCTTGAGTTACATTTGCGGTATGCTGCTGCTGCTGCTGAAAATCCTCTTCGTGATCGAGCTTGTTCCGTCTGCGATAGTCTTTAACCTCGTGGAATGAAGCGGTTAGAGCATGGAGAAGCGTGCTGATAATTGCCAGGATGAAGGTACCCCAGGGTAAGTTGCAAGATTTATCTTGCGCCTTGTTCTCTCCAGTGGAATCATTAGAGTTGCCGCCAGCAAGACGTCTGGGGCTGTAGCAGTGCCTCGCACCCGCCAATCCACCACTGGGACGCGTGAGAACCGTGACTGCGATAAACGCACCAACGAAGAGTAAGTCCATGACCACCCAGAGCCATCCAATTCGGGCACTCCCGGGGTTTGCAGACTTTTTAATGCAAGCAAGAAGCGTGGTGATAAACGTGTACAGCACGGCAGCGGCAAGGATGCCCTCGACCGCTCCCATGGAGGTGTTTACGCCGCGGCGTAATTTGATGCTGTTGACGAGTCGGTACACTCTATACAACCGTGATGAGAAGATGCCGAGGGAGATGACAGAAGAGAGGAATTGGAGAAGGCGTATAAACCGCAGCAGCCAATGGTAGAACGACGTCTTCTTCAGATTGTTGGGAACGAAGCGTGTGAGTAGGCCAGTATGATTGCGCGTTTCAGGGTTTGGACGGTTGTATTCAGTGACAGGACCATCGATAGGCTGTTGATGGCGCTCCATTGTTGTTCACGTTTTTGGTGGGCACCTAGGGAGAGTTGGAGGATAGTGTATAACGAAAATAAAACTCCAAGTGGGTGGCCGTCAGGGTTAAGTACAAAGGCATTGCAATCGAACTGATTGATAATGTCCCTTGCTCATCTAGTTGCTCAAATCGTTCGTCACAGTCCGTTATCAGCCTTTACCTGCTCTCTAACACATCATCCACTCGATGCAAGCAGACTTGTTGGGATCGTCGCAGCGATCAACAAGCAGTGCAACCATATATTCTCAATTATTATCCCTATGATACAATGGTAACCCGCCATTTGAATGGAAAACAGGAATCTGCAGCCTCGCGTTGCTGGACGTGATGACGTTACCTAAGTGTATCAGCACGTCACCAATTCATTATGCATGTGAGTTCCTGGTCTAATCATTGGGTGTGCTCAATGCGTCATATCCAACAATTTATAATACTAGTAGGGGATCCTATATATATTATATCCCGTGCCTAGGATTTTATATTATATATGTGACTAGGTATAGTTTAGCGAAATGTGTGAGTTAAGTATAACGGAGGCGATTATAAGTTTCATTCAAATGTTGGAAGAGATAGAATGACTGACTACTAGTTAAGTTTTGAAACATATCTGATTTTATGTGGTGTGCCGGTCGAGATAATAGCTGGGAGAGGGTAGTATTAGTCTTCTACAAATCGATCTATCAGCACCCACTATACAGCCTCAAGCTTATTCGAGGAGGTAAAGGGATTCTAGGGGCAGACCACTAGATCCCAAAATTCATCGTGAAAATATAGTAGTGGACGCAATATTGGACTTCATAATATGTTTATAATAACATATTGGTATTAATCACAAAGTTGCAAAGTATATAGCAGTAGTAATACATTAGTATATGTTGGTGATCCATTATAGAACTATCAAAACTCTCGACCGATAATATAGCAAGGCACACTCTATTCCTTCTTCTCTTTTGTTTCCCTGATAATTCAAGTGTTCTTTTAGCTTACCAGTAAGATAAATATTTTTCAAGCTGCGAGGACCACAGGGAAATTGATGTTTGGCATAACCTAAGAGTGCTTTAAGATTGAAAACGAGTGTCTAATCAATTTTCAGCAATCAATATATAAGGTTTTGTTATATAGGGGTGGCTGCATAAGTCAATACAGCAAGCAATTATCAATCGCTTTATATTCATATAGTAATTTTGACTCTATATACTATAAATATGTATCTGAAAGCGTAGCTGCTAAGCATTGGTTTAAAGTGTGGCGCAGTGTACACCTTTTAATTAGCGCGAATGACTCATTTTTGCTCATATAGTATGTGCATGGCCAATGAGCCTCACGACATTAGAGTCATCGTATATTCCTAGTTAGAATTTAGAATCAACTAAATCCGTGGAAATTAAATAAGTGCCTTGAGTTCCCTGGTTTGATTTATTCACTATCGTCGCGTATCTCACTTTCCTTCATACCCTCATGCTTATCGGACTGCCCTTTTCAAGAGTATACCGCCAAGAAGCAATGGAGTTCTGCCAGGAATCAGGTATGGATTTGCTATCTTCGACTTCCTACGAAACGGCCCTTTGTATTATTCTACCAGTCTCTTGTTGTTACCGCATCAATCGCCTTCGTGAACCCATACCTAACATGTCAGATCTTGCGACCTTGGAATCAATATTGCATAGCCAACGCATGATTCCCACCAAACAACAAATTGCAGCCCGACAGGAAGCATTTGAACTTCTTAAATACGCTGTCCTCGACAATTTCGATGATCAAATTCCCACGAACACTGGGATATTCCTACATATAGTTGCGGTAGGCTCGTATGCCCTGGGGACTTGGACACTGGAGTCAGACCTGAACTGTATCTGCATCGGTTCCATTACTTCTAAGACGTTCTTCAAGCTAGCGCGACAAAGACTTGCCAAGGCACAAGGAAAAGGGATACGAATTCTCAGGAAGGCAGAAACTAAGACAGGAAAAGTGCTTGAGCTATCAGTCAACGGCATCGCGACCAATCTACAGTACTGTCCAGCAGCAAAAATTGCAGAGAGGTAAGCCCTCTAATACTGTATACTGAATACACCTAACCGCGCTTGTCAGATGGTCGGACTTTCAAGATTTTGCGGCACAAGATATAATTTCCAATATCTCGTTGCTGTCCTTACAAATACTCAACCCGTACCGAGACATGCTTCATATTCAACGTACCACCCCGTCACTGTCCGTTTTTCGTTTAGCTTACCGGTGCATTAAATTATGGGCCGTCCAGAGAGGGATCTATTCGTCGAAATTTGGATACCTCAGTGGTACTTATATTACATTGATGCTTGACAGGATCTGCAAAATGGTTTCGTATGATTCAGCATCTTTTGGAACCGGGGATGTTATAATGAGTTTCTTTACCTATTACGCGAGATTTGACTGGGCGCAGGAACTGGTTTTCGACGCATTCTTCCACAAAAGTATTCCACGCTACCACCGCACATCAAGAGAAGCTATGGTTATCCTGGGTCACTACACACCGAATTTTAATATTGCTCACACTTCTACAGTCCCAGGCTTACATGTACTGATGAAGGAATTCAAAACCGCTGCTGAGGATCTTTCATCTTTAGGCATGACCTGGGAGAAGTTTTTTCGGGGATTTGATAGAACGTCAAATGGGACGCGTTTGGAGGCAGGTACGGTATTCCGTAATTCCTACCAAAACTACGTTCAAATCGACATCCAATACTGGGGCCGCAAATTGTCCAAGGGCAAAATCCTTGTAGGATGGATCGAATCATGTTGTCTTTCTCTTGTCGTTGGTAAGTCTGCATTTAGTTGCTGCAAATCGTGAGTATACTAAGTAATATCTAGACATCAATGATGTTCGGCCTGATCTAGAAATACACATTTGGCCCGCACGTTTCACCAACAGCGAGCCAAATTCGAATGATCTTGGGTACTACCACGGCTGTTACCTCATCGGTCTCTCCCAAAAAAACGGTATCATTGGGGATGGCGAGACGGAGAAGCAGCTTGAGCACGAAAATCTCGACAAGACGCTCAGTCGCTTCTTGAATGAACTAAGAACTGATGAGAGAAATTATGACTCAACAACAAGCTGTGTTGACGTCTCCCTTGTTGGAACAGCTGACATCAATTGTCTGCGGCTGGATGATCGTGAATGGGGGGATTACACAGATGAAGTGGCCCTGGATTCAGAAGACGAAGAGGAAATGGAGGAAGATGGCGGAGATTATGACGAAAACAAGCCTATCCAGCGCACAATACCTCAGAGGCCAAAGCCAAGCTCAACACCATTGTCGAGATCAAAGCTGCGTCCGGCATCAGATGTACTGAACCGTTTGCGCTGGGATCCGAGTCTCGACCCTGATGACTACATCATTGGATATGAAGACCGTTTCCTGGGAGCGAGAGAGACAAACTTAAACAATTGGAAGACTGATCAGACCGATGAGGAGTTCATTCCACAGCACCGGATTCTCTATTTCAAGAAGAAGGGTAGTGAGAATGGGAACGCCGAACTTGTTTGGGAACGACAGACCAGGCTTGATAAGATATTTGGAAGCGGAGCATGTTGTGTTCTGCCTGCCAATTCACTCTGAGAGCACCTGCCTTATGCCCAATATGGCTTAGGGCCTTGGCGTCCTCTCTGTAAATAGTCCGCCGACCTGAGAATAGCTGCTAGATCATCAATCTACTCCACTCCGTTGTTACAACAGGCTTCTGCTGCGTCTTTGGGGCTTTGCCCATAGCAGAGCAGATTCCCTTAATAAAAGTTGTGGTATATCATCTGCAGATTCATTTGGAATTTTCATCCCAAGATACCTGACTGACTCGTTATCGCTAATCACCAACTTTTTCAATTATATCGAGGGCGCATGAGTGAGTTCTGTTTCACAGGTGGCAATGCCTTTTGACTGTGTCAACCGGGTGTCAAGCGCCGCCAATTATGTTTTCATAACTCACCGCTCATTTCAATTTTATTATACAAGCAATGATATCTTCGGGGCATGCACGGTCCGATGTAAAGCGAGCTAATTCTTGTGTAATCTGAATGATCGCTCGAAATCTCTCCTCCAGTAGAAGAACGATTCCAAACGTGCACAATGTTTTATGAGATTGAAGCGAAAATAGTACTAGAACAGCTATATACTGTAAAATTCATTAGATCTTTTGCCGAAATGATAGGGGCATATGGAGAATGAGCATACTATTAAACACATAAGCGCACCTTCTATAATAAGCAAGATTTGGCGCCGTCATCTTACAGGACTGAGATGTAGGTTATGGTACTTGTATATCTTTTTGGGTAGCATTGGAACTTTGTCAAGTTCACCTATGTAAGTCAACATTTCCAAGTTCCGAATTCTCCACGTAAAGGAAAAAGGAAACTAGTAGGATTTAAAAAAACATATTTTCAATGCGCAGGGTATCAATCCTGATGAAATTCGAACTTGGTGAAGAGATTTGGATAGGTAGTTCACTATTCACTCCATATTCATCAAAGCAGTCCAAGACCGTCGATCGCAGTTTCAAGATTACCGGCAAACTGAATGTTATTTGTGACATGCAGTTGCTTGCCTTCGCTGAAATCTAGTATCCGTGCCGACAAATCATTCCAACTTTGGCCGCGCAGTATTGTACCCCGAATGCGTGCGTTATTTGCATCGATCGGAAGAGGCGAGGTGGACGCTGTATCCCGAGTTGCCTGCGAAAGTGCTGTTTCAAGTGCCAGATGAGCATAGCAAACTGCTTCACTTGTTTCTCCAGGGATACCAATATCGTCTAGAGGTTTTGTGACGACGGTTTCCGGTAGTTCTGCCTCGATGAAGTCTATTATGTTCAAGTTCTGTGCACTTGTACCGCAGATGAAGAGCTCGTCGACCTTTTGATTCGGCGGGAAGTAGTGCGACAGGAGCCGTCGGTATTGATTTACTATATTCTGTGCCGTTATTCGCGTGATGGTGGCAAGGGTGCCTGCTTCTGGAAGATTCGTAAACAAGCATTCATCGATAAGTCGTTGTCCGTCGTGGTCACCGAACATTTCCCGGGCTATGCTCAATGGTGGTGGGTTCCATAGGTAGTCATGTGAGGAGAGAAATCGTTTGACAATATCCTGGTTTACTACACCCGGTGTAGCAAATGTCCCATTGTCGTCTTCGCGATAGTTGTTCGATGTGCAGTATCGCATTGCGTAGTCGATGAGCAGGCTTCCGGGGCCGCAATCGTGTGAGATAGTCCCATTCAAATCACCATCAGCAAGACATGGAATAAAGGTAAAGTTTGCAAGCTCGCTGATTTGCAGACAAGCGCGGAATTTGGATGGATGGCGCAGAAACAGCTTTTCCACGAATGCGACCGGTGGAGTAGGCCTTGTAGAGCTGTCGGCAACCGCAAAATCAAAGATGGTAGTGACTCCTGTCTCTGCTGTGATTGTCGAGTTCCAACTGAACGAATGAAAAGCTGACATGTCGGGAGATCTTCGACGCGGCGCGACGTTGGAACTGTGTGTGCCTATAAGATCGATGGAGTCAAGTGTAATATCATGGTCTTTGCAGAATGTCTTTATCCCTCTGGAAAATTCTTGACCAAGCCGCGTATTGAACTCCGAGATTGCGGAAAGCTGTCTCTGTACATCGTGAAAAATGGTGAGGAGAGGTATTCGATTTCTTGAAGGAATGGGTACCTTGCCGTGCTATACTATGTCAACTTTATGTGCGTAAATCAGTTGAGATACATACCTGGAGTATATGTGCCCGCAGTGGGGCTTTGGGGGCATCTTGATGATATCGTACAAGGACGCAATTGAATTCGTCCAGCCCACTTCCAGTAAACACACCCAGGACGTTCACGTCGAGGCCAACCTGAGAATTTCTGTGGACGCGTCTGCTGTGGCTGCTCCCGGTATCTACTGTATTCATGACGGAATCCTTGCGGTAAAAGCCAGTGGGTGTGGTGTCGGGAGCCATGTGTGTGTCGACTTATGTCTAGCGAGGGACGCGAGATTTCATGGTGAGCCTAACTGGCAGACGCTGGCGGGTGTCATATATAAGAATATCCTCCTCGGAAATGAAGTTCTTTTGGTGAGTCAGAACGTATAAAGACAATTCCTACCTAAACTTAATGTCATTAGCTCTGACAGTCATTATTGCAGGCTTTCCAGAGACACATGGTATCAGTCACGTGTCGCTACCTGCGACTTCTCGTTACGAACTACGTGATAGAGTATAATCCTTGCAAAACCCTAGCAAGTAGATAAGCCTGACGTAGTTACAGGAACATTCCATCCTTGCGTAGATTACGAGGTGACTGATCAACTCTCCGACCTGAGGAAACGGGATCCGACGAGCCACCTGCATTGCCAGGCTGCGGCCGTCATTGAAAAGACGATGAAGATTCGAATATTTCCCGCCGCTGAAGGACGAATGCAAAGCCCCAAAGCGTTGCCACGGGTTGCTGGGTTGTTCGTACGAAGACTTGGGTTCTAAGGGAACATTGCTCGTCAGCAAAGCAGCATCAAGGTGGAGTTTTCCACGTGCGAACAAGAGAGTATCAGATTCATCTGATGAGTTTTGAGACTTGAAATACTTCTAATTTTACCTTGGTCAGGTCCTTTCCTTGGAAAAGGCTTACAGGCTGCGCTGATCCAAAATGATATCTAAGTCTTGGTCGCGCCCATGTTCTCGGGCTGGAATCCCCAAAGCGAATAATTCAAAGGCTGAAACAATGTGTGACAAAATCTCATAGTGAGTATATCTGGCCATTGGTTAACCATCAGCAACTTGGCCGGAGGTTTCCGTGTCATACTTGTAAAATCCACCGAATAGCTCATCTTCCAGCCATGGTACCAGGGTTCGAGACAATAGCTTATGACTATTCCCACTGGATCGAACAAAGATGAAGATCCAACAGTAAATGATGCGAGTAGGTGTATGTGCCAACGGGCAATAAGGGGATGCGTCGAACGTGTAAGAAGTTGCTAATTTCACAGGATACCAAGCCTGGAAAAGTGATACAGAACCTAGTACCTGTTGCTTGGCCACATGGATCAATCCCTATGATGTAACAATATAGGAAGATCAAAGCCGTAAGTTCGAAACTTTTGTACTACGGTACTAGGTAGCTAAATCGAATATGAAGCCGAAGGAATCCTTACACGAATAAGAAGATTTACTCCCTTCAGAAAGCCTCGGAGACTGACTGCCCCACCACGGCATATCCAGAACGCTTCTAGAGATATCTGCGTCATTCTTCTCTTTGGGTGATTAGGCAAGGACAAAGAGGTCGTGTTCAGAAAGCTGATTGGCTGCGGGAACCCTCGCCGACATTATCTCAAAATGTGCGACTTTATCAATGCACCCACACAGCCCAATGTGTCAACACCAATCTTGGCTTACGTTGTAGGTCACAAAGCTTGAGCTGCATAATTTTCTCAAAGTAATGCATGATCAGTAAAGAAAGACGTTTGTAGGTAACACTTGGTAACACCTCGCGGCAGATTTGTCGTCTGCTTTCAACCTCGAATATCTAAATACATACAGACCGATGAGATATAGCTGCGGTACATGATCTTTCGAGTACTTCCCGTGAAGGCCATGCAGTATTCTGTAGCTAGGGGCTAGGGAGACAGCGAGGGCTGGGTGCCCAGCACTGGCCATTGATCCATACCCCATTGGATTTTCATGGCACTGATGATCCAAGCAGTTGGCCAGAGGTTAGCCTCCTCAAAATCGGAAAGTAACTGTAGTATCTCCTCTTGCTCCTTAGGTTTGGTCACAAGTGGGGCCCATATGAAGATGGTGTGGCATAACATAATAGATGATGGTACAGTCTCTGGTGAACTCTTGCTGGCACCACAAATCGCACCAGCATGACTTAGGATTTGGCGCTGGCAAAGTCAAAAAGTAAGATATTATCTCGACTAAGGGAACTTACGTCTATTTCGGACAAAGTCCCAACATTGCGGATTGCAAACTTGGGGCCGGGCTTATGGCTAAGTAGCATAATGCACGAAAATTGATAGCTTATGAATGCTATGACTACAACATACGTCAACGAGACATCCCAATACTCGAGGGTTGCTCAAACTTACCGTGCCAGTCAGCAGTGAACCATATCTCACGGAACGCACTTGAATCGCTGGCATCTCCTTCAAAGATTGCGTTGAATGCTTGAGGCCTCTCATTTACCCACGCGTGAACTAAGTCCCAAAGTTTCTGCCATTTCTGAGGTCTACAGGCTCGCTCGGAAGATGGATCCACAGCCTCGAAACAGAAGTTGACGACGCAGGCAGTAAGCCAGACCATCTGGTTGGACCAAGCGGTTTCTAGTCTTAGTCGGGCCAAGGGGTGCGAGTCGCGCATCGAGTTCGGGTTGGGATTTAATTGTAGAGAGAAATCAATATCGAGGGGCTGTTGGTTG
>Ga0182211_1000167_pt1 | contig 19789 bp, 11 predicted proteins | sample G5R1MG_20_FD_129660 | JGI IMG/M metagenome (GOLD analysis project Ga0182211, IMG submission 129660) | Switchgrass phyllosphere microbial communities from Michigan, USA - G5R2_MAIN_03OCT2016_LD1 MG | ecosystem: Host-associated > Plants > Phyllosphere > Phylloplane/Leaf | place: USA: Michigan... | reverse complement strand
GGCCTGTACCTTCTAAAGGCTGATGAACAGTATGAACTGCCAAGCCACCGGTCTTACCGTATCGAGATCCACTCTGTCGGTCATCTCCGCCACCAGTCGCCTCCAACCCCATTTACCGGAATTGCCACCTCTCACACTAGTACAACATCTCATGCCACATTGCAATGGATTCTGGATGCCGAAATGTCTTTTTTTTGTGGATTTGCGGAAAGGAAGTCGAAGGCAGCACAGACTTGTCAGTTAGATAACCCCTCATTTATAGCATATCGCAACTGCTTACGCGTTTCAGATTACGCGTGGAAGACCCTGCTACGGGAAAGAAAGTTGCTGAATGCCATACTGCATCATCAACATGCGTCGATCAGGTTATCAGACAAGCGCATGATGTGTTCATATCTGGGGTCTGGTCCAAAGCACCCCGCCATATTCGTGCGGAAACACTGGACAGCATTGCGGAACTATTGACAAAGAACCTACCGCGACTCATCCAACTCGAAGTGCAGCAGACCGGAAGAGCTATTCGAGAGATGAATGCGCAGGTACCAACGCTAGTAAAGTGGTTTAGGTACTACGCTGCGCTCCTCAGGACTGAGGAGCGCTCTGTGTTGCCTACCGTTGGCAAACTGCATAACTGGGTGGATCGAAAGCCTCTCGGCGTCGTTGCGCAGGTAACTCCGTTCAACCATCCCTTACTAATTGCTGTGAAGAAGATAGCACCTGCACTAGCTGCCGGTAACTCTATCGTGTTGAAGCCGAGCGAGCTGACTCCGCTGACGAGCATCGAGCTGGGAAAGTTGATGAAAGAGGCGGGGCTACCGGACGGAGTGTTCAACGTGTTACCAGGCGATGGGGTGACCACTGGAAAAGCGCTCGTTGAGCACCCGCTCATCAAAAAAGTGGATGTAACAGGGGGTACATCAGCTGGACGAGCAATTGGGGCAATCGCAGGCCGAAATCTTGCCCAATTTACCGCTGAACTTGGCGGAAAAGCACCAGTCATTGTGTTTGAGCAAGCCCACCTGGACCTAGCCGTCAACGGAATAGTTTTCGGGAGCTTCATTGCAAGCGGCCAGACGTGTGTTGCTGCGACTCGAATCATTGTGCACAATAACATTTTCGCTCAGGTACTGGAGAAGTTGAAAGTTAAAGCACAAAGCATCGAGAGACGGATGGGTTCACCAAAAAACGTAGAATCCATGATGGGCCCACTCATCTCTGAAAAACAGCTCAACAGTGTCTCGGCCCTGGTGCAAGATGCTGCTGAAGCGGGCGTTGAGATTGTCACTGGCGGCCAGAAGATGAACGGCATCTCTCTTCTTGATGGGACCGACTTTAGCAAAGGCTATTTCTACCCGCCGACAATTATCACCAACGGTTTTTCTAGGAAAATCATCGACACACGGATCTGGAGGGAAGAGGCCTTTGGGCCAGTTATCGTTGTTGTTGGTTTCGACACAGAGGAAGAGGCGCTGGACCTGGCAAACGACAGCGAATTCGGACTTGGTGCAGCTATCTGGACCCAGGACTTATCGCAAGCTTTCCGAGTGGCGGACAGCATCGAGAGCGGGATATGCTGGGTTAACACACATCACCGCAATGATCCAAGCTCACCATGGGGTGGTGCCAAGAGCAGTTCAGGTGTTGGAAGCGAGAACGGGATTGACGCATATCATGCATATACCACTATGAAGAGCACGGTCATCAACTTCGCTACTGCAGATGAAGGAATGGCGACCGATGACTGGTTTCGAGAGGGAGCCGGCAATGTCAGATACGGTTAGATGCGTCGTTGGAAATGCATGTTTTTACTTTCTACTCACTACGATTAAAGATCACTACAATGTCCAGTTGAGGTGCAAGACCACAGTATAGACCTTCATCTTGTAGAATTGCAGGCGGCACGTCAAGTGTTAACGGTGATATTTTCAACGTGGGTTTTTGGGTCTGCCTCAACTTGCATGCTTAACACGAATCTCATCGTCTCCACTAGGACTCTATATTCAGAGATTTCTTGTTCTAATAATATTAGGCATGCTAGGTGCTGCTATATCCTACCCCACAATAAGTGAAGGGAACGTATAAACGATAATAAACTTAGCTTCTGATCTGCCAGTGTAAAGCAAGTGATTTCTGGTCAACAACAGCCTAACCACCTAATGTAGGTTAGCGTGGCTTCTACCTTCGGACCCAACTCCACACACAACTCCCCACAATCCTGTGTCAATTTTAGCGAGCTCCAAGAACATCACGGCAATTCCTTCGTGACCCTCACACCCTCTCTCAACCTCAACAGACGCGAAATTAAACACTTACGTCTATTACTTGCCCCTACTAGGATTTCCCATTCCCTCTTACCCATCCATCAACCGATATTGCGACAAGCGGCAAAACCGCGCCATGGATCCAGATCTGGACTGTATTGCATGCTAAGCGCTACATGGATATGTATAGCATTACATGCTTCGAAACAACTATATATATCACAGTACGTTGATACAGCCTTTCCTCTACTCAGCAGTCCTGTTCTTTTGCTATGCAGGCTCGGACAATCTAGCGATGTTTGCACATGGCATCCAACTCTACATTTTCAGCTAGCAGTCTTACGTCCAGATGTTCTACCACTAAAATTTCTGTAACTTCTTGATTAGCGAAGTGGGCATCTGTCTCATCAGTTAATTGGTAAATGTGTCCAGTGCTCACGCATGTCAGGCATGAAGGGTACCGAGGGTCTTCTCCATGGTCTACCCGAGTCCGGTGACGGGCTCGTTACGGCCACACAAAATTCTACAAAATTGGGGTTAACTATGAAACGCAAGTGGTCATCAAAGTTACTTGCTCCCACAACTGCCAAGAAGATGAAGCCAGTATTGCGCGAGCCAGTTCCATATTCCTTTGTGCGGATTGTGCAACAGTATGGTCTTCTCAAAAGCATAGTTTCCCATCTCCAACCCGAAGATCTTCTTGCACTAGCTCTCTCGGCAAAGGCTTTTTATCACGCTATAGTGCCAAGACGAAAAAGTATAGAAAATCTACTAGGAAGAATGCAGTGTCCTGGTAGGGGAATCCAGATCCGAAGAAGATGTCACCAAAAGTCAGTGTTCTTCAACATGTTTGAATGCACTGAGTATGTGACATGTGGCTCAATAGCTACTGATCGAGTTGTCAAAACTCGGCCTTGCGTGGAATGCAAGGTCGCAACTTGTGACGAATGCCGCATTCATTGCGTATATCAAAGCATATATGAGAAGCCTTGTGCTGAAGATGAGCTTCCCAACTTTAGTGGATTCATTATGCTTAATGCAAAAGAGGTTCCCATCCTGAGCCCACATCACCTACATTGGGAACATGTCGTCACCGAGCCAAAATGGCAAGATCCATCGACGAAAAAGGTTGGACCATATCATGACAGTGGAAGCATTGATAGCCCCTTGGAAGAGAGTGCCTATGGCCCACCTGAGAACATCAACCATATTCTTGACCTGGATCTTGGGCAGAACTCGCTCGCATTCTCTTCGTACTCGAACGTAGCAGATCCATCACCAGTCCTCCGAGATTTATACAAGACAACTGAGCAGCGGAAGCGTTGGTTCTGTGATGATTGCCTTCTTCATATCGGTTCCTCAGGGAAGAATCTCCTTCACAGACCATGCCATTGCACACTCAGAGGCCGCTACCTTGATCGATGGTTATGCTTGCGCTGCTATGAGGACGAAGAAGAAAAGCTTCAAGAATGCTGGCCTACAAATATCAACAAATGCGGCTGCGGGAATCAAATCGGGCGAGCTATCTGTACATGGTGCTGGGGCTCAGTAATGGGTCCTATTGAGGGATAGATAGCCCGGAATCTTTGGGAAAAAGTCCAGGGATGCCCGGAAATATGCTGTGGTAGGCGAACTACCTAGACAAGATGTGTAATTTTGACGTCCCATAGGCTGCATAGGTCTTGGGCTGAATGTTCCTTCCACTAAATCATAATGTGTGACTGAAAATTCATGTGACGAAGATACGCGCTACGACTCACGTGACTACGTGTTGAGGCTAGCGACCGAACTTGTATAACAACGGTCCGCGTCTGGATTCAAGACAGTAAGCAAGCCCCCAGTTTTGACATCACCTCAGCATCCCGCAATGGCCTATAGTGCACCACGTGTTCGTGTTTAAACGAGACAGCATGGAAGATGCAAACGCATTGTGACGACTTGTCATGCAATTACCGCGCCCGACAGAGCATGTCGCGAGTCGGGATGCTTACCTAGCGCCATCGTTCAACATGATAAGAACCGCCTTCCATCAGGAACATCTAAAACCATACTCCAGATCTGCAAAGAGCCACCATCTCTACGATGCACACAAGTTCTGCCAAGAATTTGCAAAGCCGTTCATTCGCGCAATTCTATCAAATATTGTTGGTGGCGGGCGAAACTGAGGAACCACGCTGACATGTTGCAGAGCCTAAGCCTGGTAAGGCAGGTGTTCTAGTGGTCATTCGGTTCATGGCTGGCGATGCGTGTAGTGGGACGCCTATCCCATACAAGGCGTGCTAACAGCGTCCGATGCTGGCCTAAAGAAGCCTCTATCGCCGACAGGATCTGCTCTAGAAACCCGCGGGCGGCGACAGATTCCAAAGCCTGAATTGCCTACCTAGGAGAGGCGGCCACGACAGGGCATAACGTCGTGGAACAGTCGTGGCTCTAAGGACCTGCCTTTTTGGGCTACGCCACATTAACTATGTCAGGACTTGGCGATCTGTGCGAGTTAGGAGCATGTGTACGTGTACCATACCGCGCGTGAGAGATGCAAGGCTTACCACGGCAAGTAGATCCGTATCGCGGAGCCATGCAGGGAGGATGGATGGATCAAATGTCGATAGAATCCGAAGGAGGCGCAGATATGCTTTTGTCGACCCATCAACTAAGCTTATTGGCGAGATCCGCTGCCCTAGTCTCGATCAAGCAGGAGATATGACAAGAAGTGTTCATTTTTGGCTTGTTAGGACTAGCGGCGACTCCAGGACAGGGACAGCATGATGCCATTGCAAGGTGAGCAGCAGGAACTTGACAGGTACTCACTGTACGACGTGAACCCCGCAGGGTGAATGCTGCATACAGGGGTCCATGTGCTCCAGGTACTCTAATAAGCTCGCTCCCGTACCCGGAGCTGTTCATCGTTCATTACCAATCTCGTCTCATCGAGCTCTTGCGAAGCTTGTCAAGTACACCATGGCTCGTTATCTGAGAATTGTGGCCGCGCTGCTTGCCACAGGAGCCTCTGCTCTTACCCCAGAGTATGTGAAGCCTCCACTTCATTACTGCCCTGTGCCTAGTTAACATGGCGACAGGCTTCTATTAAGCACGATTCGTCGCAGTGCAGCTGAACCCAGCCCTGATGGCTCCGTCGCGCTCTTCACCTACTCGCAATACTCATTCGAGAAGCATTCTGGCAGTTCCGGTTTGAACCAGATTAACTTGAGGACTGGCGCGATTTCAGACTCGGGATGGAACGCCAGTGAGATCAACGAACTTGTCTGGATTCCTGGGTCCGACACAGGTATCCTCTACATCAACGGCACCAACGAGGAGGTTCCAGGAGGTGTCACGCTATGGATTGGTGATTTAAAGAGCCCGAAGTCCAGGTGGGTTGCGCTGCACGTATCCATGCTCTTTGTCCATACTGACTTTGGTCAGCAAAATGGTCGCTTCGCTAGATGCTCCCTACTCTGGCCTGAAGGTCGCGAACACTTCTTCTGGTGACTTACACTTCTTGGTCAACACGATGGCATACCCCAACGGCACAGCAGTAAACCCAGAGACGGAGATCGTCCCACACAGCACCGCGCGTTTTTATTATGACACCTACGTCCGCCACTGGGACACTTGGTTGACCAAGAAACGATACGCTGTATTCGCTGGTGCTCTCTCAGTAAATAAGAGCTATGCCCTTGCTGGCGCTGGTCTTCGTAACTTGAACCACAGAATCAACTTCACCACTACCCAACCCGAGACCCCTATCCAGCCATTTGGTGATGCCAGCGACTATGATATCAGCCCCGACGGTTCAATGTACGCTTTTGTAAGCAAAGCTCCTCAATTGAACAAGGCCAATTACACCGCTAGTTACACATATGTTGGATCCTTTGCATCCTCTGAGGCACCAGTTGCTTTCAATGGTCCTGACTCGGAGGCAGCTCACGCTGGCCATAAAGGCGCGTCCTGATTGCCGTCCTTCTCCAACGACAACTGCAGGCTTGCGTACGTTCAACAGGATGAGGACTACTATGAGTCGGACAGGTGGATTCTATACACAGTCGAAGTAGCTCTGAAAGGCAGCGGCGTTGCCGTTAGCAACTGGAAGTCTTTGAGCGCTGGATTTGATCGCTGGGTACAGGGGCCTCTCATCTGGGCTGAAGATAGCACTTCAATCTACGTCACGGCTGAGGATTACGCCCGTGTCAAAATCTTCAACATCCCTGTGGATGCTAATGCGACCTTCGTCCCGGAACCCTTGACATCAAACACGACCGTCTCACATTACTCAGTCCTTCCTGACGGCTCTCTTTTTGTCACGGGTACTGCTATCTGGACACCTACGGAGTACTACACTGTCACCAATGGGAAGAAGAAGACTCTGTTCGATGCCTCGCTTGTCGACCCCAATCTTGCAGGTCTCGGCGCGCACACTGTCTCAGAGGTATTTTTCAACGCATCCAATCCTGCACAGAAGAAGCCTCTGCACGCTCTTGTTGTGAAGCCTACCAACTATGTTGAAAACAAGACCTATCCGCTTGCTTTCCTCATCCACGGTGGCCCCCAGGGCTCCTGGGCTAACGGATGGTCAAACCGCTGGAACCCCCAGGTCTGGGCTGACCAGGGCTACATCGTCGTCGCACCTAACCCAACTGGTTCTACTGGCTTCGGCCAGGCTCTCATTGACGCTATTCAAGGACAATGGGGTAGTTGGCCATATGAGGATCTTGTCAATGCCTGGAACTATGTCGATTCTTCTCTGAAATGGATTGACACTGCTAACGGTTTCGCTGCTGGTGCTTCTTACGGTGGATACATGACGAACTGGATTCAGGCCAACGACCTTGGCAACAAGTTCAAGGCCCTCGTTACCCATGACGGCATTTCCAACACTCAAGGTGCCTGGGCAAGCGAGGAGCTGTGGTTTATTCGTCACGATTATCACGGAAGCATCTGGGACTCAGACGCATACAACAAGTGGAACCCGCAAAACCATATTACTAATTTTTCAACACCCCAGTTCATCATCCACAATACAAAGGACTACCGTCTCCCCGAAAGCGATGGCATCAGCCTCTTCAACATCCTTCAAAGTCGTGGCGTTCCTAGTCGCTTCTTAAACTTCCCAGATGAAAATCATTGGGTGCTCAAGCAGGAGAATAGCCTTGTCTGGCATACGGAGATTTTCAACTGGGTCAATCATTACTCTAAGGGCGAGGCTCTTGACGATGTGCCCGTAGGCAACTAAGCTATCTTGAAAGTAGAGGTTAGGATAAGTCGTTGGAGCGGCGTTCTCAGGGTAATCAATGAAAAGTCACGAATAAAGCTAATGCAATCAAATACAAAAGTCCATCGTCCCGAAGCCAACTATATGCTTGTGAGCCTGATGACGGTCAAAATGAGCCGCCAGATTTGGGAATACAGCCTGCCCTCGATTTATCCTTGCACATTGCGCAATCGCTGGAGGTCTCCACAAGTGAGGGATTTTGGTAGAGCACGTCAGCATCCAATTGTGGATACAAACCACTGATTTGAAATGATTGATCAAGCAGGAAGTAGAGGGCTTGCTGTATGACCCAAGCGGAGCTTGTTTCGTGTTTTCGAGAAGAGAGGCCGATGGAGCCGAGTCGCAGAGCACACATTGCCTGTACTTGGTGGAATCCACTCAAAGCTTGGAGCTCAACGCAACGAGCAAGCCCATCTGGCGTCGGTGTTAAGATCAAGGCAAAATACCAATGAAGATGGAACTTGCAACACAACCAACCTTGCTTAGTTAAGCCAGCAAAGAGCAGTGGGCCTGAACTGTGCCATACCCTCCTCTGACTACTTCCTCACCAATCAGCGTGAAGCTTTGCTCATCAATCTTGACTAGATTGGTTGGGTGGATACGCCCAGTAGCTTGGTGTTTCAACTTTCTAGAACATGGCTAGAACTTGGAACTGCAGGGTGTATCCGTATGCGATGGATCGCCCAGACAAGGCAAACGATTGGAAAGAATTTTGGTCCAATGCCGGTTCTGGATTTCTTGTCCGTTAAATATCCATGAGATTCGTCTTCAATGCCCGCCTGCTGTGTGGTGCTGCAGCCATAGGTTAGACAGACACGCCCCGCAAGGTGGAGACACTCGGCGCCAAGTCGGAGCGGCTTTTCAACAACGGATTGGGTCGTTGGATCTCAAGGTTTGCATCTTCCACCCGGAAAACTCACCTCGCTCAGATCTTTCACGAGCACGTAATGCGGTAGCGGTATTGCACGACCTGCTATCTAACCAGGATATGCATGTCTCGTTGGTTTCTGCTGCGCACGACCAGCGGGGCAGCCAAGTAGTGCAGCTGCGGATGGACGTCGCCGAGAGCGGGCGGGCCAATATACTTTCCAGGTACTGTACAACCTTGGCTTTGATAAGCTCGACATGCGGGATTTCAAGATGATGATCACGCAAGTCGCTTGACTAGGTAGACCATTTCAATGGACGGCGTGCTGCTTGTGTAGCCAGGAAAACATCCCTGATTAGCTTACGGTGGAGACTTACCTCCACTCGATTTAGAGCACGACCAGAATGCCAAGGCACGCATGTAACTCGGCACCATTGTCGCCGTCTCGTAATGCTTGAGGACGAGTAATAAACCCGAAGGCCTGCCCTCAGTAGCATGGTAAAAGGCATCTTTACGTTTTGTTCATCCGCTTGTCCTTGGATTTCAGCCAAGTTTTCAGATATTCTTTGTTACCTAGAGAGTCGGTGCCCTGCCACTGATACCGCGGCCTGCAACGTAGTCAGCATGGCCATGCACAATGAGCCCGAAATTGCAAAGCCTCTCTACGAGGTAGAGGAGAAAAATACATTATCTTTCTCTCTTCACAGCAAAGGTCATCAGCCTGTTGAGTTTGAGGCTGATCTGCTGGGGGAGGAGCCTACTCCTGAGGAGCTGAAGACACTACGACGTGTGTCCGGGAAGATTCCATGGACTGCTTTTACCATTGCCTTCGTTGAGCTGTGCGAGCGTTTTGGATACTATGGCTGCCAGGTGCTCTGTATGTCAATGCTCTGGACACCGTGAACTGACAATCATACTAATCCCTTCGAGACACAAACTTCATCCAACAGGACCTGCCAGTCATCAACGGTGTACCCTCGCTAACCGGCAGCGACCCACGTCCAGAAGGCCAAGCAGGAGCTTTGGGTATGGGCCAGCGGGCCTCGTTTGGCATCGGAACATTCAACTCCTTCTGGGCCTATACCACGCCTATCATTGGTGCCATCATTGCCGATGAATACCTCGGTCGCTTCAACACCATCTTCATCGCCATCGCCTTCTCTATTGTTGGCCACATCTTGCTCATCATCTCGGCCATTCCCACTGTCCTCACTGGCGGCAAGGCTATCGCACCCTTTATTATTGGAGTCATCACGCTCGGCCTTGGAACCGGTGCATTCAAGGCCAACATCTCGCCCTTGATTGCCGAACAGTATCGCCAGACGAAACCGCGTGTCATCAAGGACCCAAAGACGGGAGAGCGTGTCATTTCCGACCCCAGCATTACGCTCTCACGTATCTTCTTGTACTTCTGTAAGTTACCGAGCATACATCCTGCTAGTTGTGAGCATGCCCTGGTATACTGCTGCACACAGCTCGAGTTATAGGTTTCGATGATGTACTCATGCGGACGTACATTCGACACTGCTATCAAAACTCTCCACACGATACAAATGCTGACTCAAAGATAGACATGTTTATCAACATGGGCTCGCTCACGGGTCAACTAGCCATGGCGTTCGTTGCAAAGAACATTGGCTTCTGGTTCGCACTATACCCAGTTTCTGGATGAAAGTAGTTCGCTTACAAGCAATAGGTGCGCGTTTCTTCTGCCAACCATATTGTACTGCATATGTCCCATTGTCCTTTGGTTCTGCCGCAACAAGTACCATAGGAGCCCCCCTACTGGCTCTGTCTTGGTCCGTGCCATGAAGCTGCTCGGCCTTGCAACGAGGGGCAAGTGGTCCATCAACCCCGTCCAAACACGCAAGAACTTCAAGAACGAACTCTTCTGGGAGGACGTCAAGCCCAGCCACCTCGGCGCGAGCAAGCCAGACTGGATGCAGTTCGACGATGCATGGGTCGATCAAGTCGCCCGAGGTCTGCGTGCTTGTTCATGCTTCACTTGGATCCCCCTGTATTGGCTCAGCTATAACCAGATGAACAATAACCTAACTTCGCAGGCCGCCACAATGACGCGGCATGGCGTGCCAAACGATGTCATCACCAACCTGAACCCCATCACCCTCGTCGTCTTCGTCCCCATTGTCGACAATTTCCTCTACCCTGCTCTTCGCAAAGCCAATATCCGCTTCACGCCCATTAAACGCATTACTTCGGGTTTCTTGCTTGCGTCCATGGCCATGATCGCCGCGTCCGTAATACAGCACTACATTTATGCCACGGGCGAGTGTGGCAAATACATGAACGACAAAGGCTGCGCGCCCGCGCCCATCAATGTGTGGGTGCAAGCCGTGCCCTACTTCTTCATCGGCTTCTCCGAGATCTTCACTGCCATTACTGGACTGGAGTTTGCCTTCACCAAGGCACCCAAGAACATGCGATCGCTTGTTACCTCGTACTGGCACTTTATGAATGCCTTTTCCAACGCGCTAGGCCAGGCGTTTGTTTCGCTATCGGAAGATCCCCTGCTGGTGTGGAACTATGCAGTCATTTCTATTCTGGCCTTTGTCGGTGGTATCCTGTTCTGGCTGCATCAGCGCAAGACAGATGCTCAGGAAGACACCTTGAACATGTTGCCAGACTCCAGCTATGTTGGTCGCAAACGCAGACATAGCGTTACCGGAGAAGTTGAGGCCCTGGACGAACACCTCCCTCATGCCCCGCGTGCCTAGGCTATTGTCAGGATTTCTGGGTTGGCGTTAGGTGTGATATCCTAGATGTTCCTGCACGATTTAAACGGTGGCCAACGAGCGGTACGGATGTTGCAATAGATACCTATTTCCTTGCGGTTGTGGTTATTGGTTGATCTTCTAGCCCGAAGTACTTGATGCAAAAATAATCACAAAAGTCGAATTTCAGCACACGACCTTCCAAGTCCATCGTGAGCTCAGTGTGGTGTAATGCTTACTCTCCAACGAGTAAATGCAACGAATCAAAAAGGGTCGCCGGTACCAATTCCAGTTGTAAGACTCCAAAATTCCTCCAAATGGATTCTTGCTCTGCGTCATTTCTTCACGATTCGTGGCTTCCTAAAGCCTTGAGCGTCGAGGGAAAATACAGACAGGAGTCTAGGTTGGTTTCTGAGGGATATTGGATTAGACTCCGTTCGCGTAGGCAGAAGCGGTTGAAGAAGAAACAGAGAGGCGGCAAAGAAGCCCATAGACCAATTGATCTTTGACCAGACCAACATTCAATTATCTAGGAAGTGAATATCATCACTATCGTCTCTTAGCCGTCCACAACCTCAGGTAGTACAAAATAACACCCACAGACCAAATACAAAGCAACACCCCTGCCTGCATGGGAGCGAAGACTGCACCCCGAATCACAACAAATCCACTTATCACTGCAAACATGATTGGAATGAGAAGAAACGGCTTGACAGGTCGCGGTAGGTTCGGTTCACGAAAGCGCAGGATGATCGCACCAAGCACGGTGAAAAAGAAGAAAGCATACTCGGCAAGGCCATTGAGAGTAAGGAGAATGCGCATATTCCCAAGAAGGATATAGAACGCACTGAGGACAGTGTTGAGAACGAGCGCGTTGATGGGCGATTCTCCCTTGTCCATGGCTTCGTCGACCGAAGAATCATGTGCATCGCGGGATGAAGAGACTTTGAGATAGCCGATTTGGCCTACGGTGCCCAAGACGCGGGGAATCCAGGAGTTGTTGGCCGCAGCGACGGTCATGCGTCCGGCTACGAATGAGTTTCCAAGCGCGGAGCCAGCAATCACGAGGCAGATGAGGCCGGTGGCGAGATAGGCTACGCCTTTTCCTAGGAAGTGGGTGACTGCTGTCACGGCAGCGGCGTCTGTGGTCGACACAACGTTCCAAGGCAGCAGAACGTAGTAGACAGCATTCGCGGAAACATAACAAAGAATGATAGTGGGAATGGCCGTGTTGATAGAAAGAGGCAGCTGCCGACTGGGATCGCGAAGCTCCGCAGCGACGTAGTTTGCCTTGTCCCATCCCGAGTAGGCCCAGAGCGCGCCATACAAAGCTGTGCTGTAGAATCCGAGCGACTCCCAAGCGGTAACCCTTGTCCAGTCAAAGCGATCACCATTTGGCAGCACCGTATCTCGAGGGGCAAACCAGTTGTGCTTATGCCAGTCGTTTCCTCCAAGATCTTCATCGCCACCTAGGAACACGAAGACGACAATGAGGCCTGCAACAATCAACAGGAGAATGGTGAGGAGTTTGATGGCAACGAAGAAGCTGGAGAGTCGCGTACTCGTCCTTGTGCTGATCGAGTTCAGCGTCGTAACGACGACCAACACCAGCAAGGACAGGAGCTTGTGTGTCAGGGGTGGGTCTGGCTCGTTGATACCCAGACTCGAGTAAATACTTTCCACAAACACGATGCTCAGAATAGCCAGAGTAGCTGGCATAGTTGCTACAATCCAGGACCATGCTGCCATGTAGCCAAATACCTCGCCATAAATATACGTGAGATAGGGCTGGATGCCTCCTTCTCCGGGAAACGCTGTTCCCAGCTCAGCCATGGTGAGCGCACCCGTCCAGGCTAGTATCCCTCCTAGAAGCCAAATGATAAGCCCGGCACCGGGAGAAGGGACGTTCGCGTCAACGGGGCCTGGAGAGGAGAAGATGCCAGAGCCAATGACTATGCTGATGAGAAGGGCAAAGCCATCGAGTGCGCCGAGATTACGAGCGAAGGTCGCGCGAGACGGTGCTGAGCCTAAGTGTTCTTCCTCTTGGATGTGCGTAGGCGTATCCTCGCGCTGTAGAAGCGGTGATGTCTCTGAGGTAGGCATGGCGAAGTCCAGTGTGAGCACTGCGGCAGCCCGTAGCCTAGAGGCTCCGAGTAAGGCTATTTCTGGACAGCACAGAGTCCGGGACAAGCGCTAAGATGACGCTGGGGTGAATGTTGGAGCTGTGACGCGGTATGCGACCGATGGAGCAATACTGGGCATAGGTAGTTAATCACGCTAGCCCCCATCCAACCAACCGTGTCCCGAGGTAATTTCGTCTCCTCTGCAGCACGACACGATCCTCAATTGTCGACATTTCGACTGATAGCTAAATTGAGTTGTTGTATATTGTCTTGAGCTTGGCGGGAGATATACGAGGATATCTTCCCCACTCATCATGGCAGTACTCGCCCAAAACACGACAGACTATTTCAATTATGGGATAATGGGTTGCCTTCATGCCATATTATACGTGTACATGTACAAAACCAACCACACCATTGCCCATTCCAGCCTTCCACTGCAGTAAATCGAGATATATGGGGTATAAACACGCCGTGCCACCTCCCTAGTCTCTCTCTCTCTCTCTCTCTCACATGCAAAAAAAAATCCAACTACAAAACCATCCACGTCCACTCCCTCCTCACCACCTCGACCCATGGTCCGAAAACGCCGCGCTCTGTAGCGCGGGAATACTAAACCCATACCCGTCCGTCTTGCCCTCGGGATCGCGATTTGAAATCTCTACCCGCAGCGTAACATCCAATCCATACGGACCACACAGGCCCGTGCTCACCAGGCCATTGGCAGCGGGATGCTGGGTGCCTGCATTCTTCTCGCCCATGTGCATGGGCAAGCGCGGGTTATCCTTTGTACCGGGAGGAGTAGAGAGGGTGGACGCAGCGTCGCCGTTTGTGTTGATGGACGGGGCATGGCCTGGTGTTGGGGCAGGGGCGGAGAGCGTGGCTGCGGGTGGGACTGCAGATTCGCAGAGGATGGCATAGTTACGCGACGGCATGGTGGCGTGGTTTGCGTCCGAGGTTTTCTTCTCTGGTTTTTCCTTTTCCTTGGAGGTGCTGTTGGCTTGGCTGGGGGTGCGGCCGTAGCCGCCGTGGGTGCCCGGTGGGCCGGGGTCGCGGTCGAAGATCTCGAGGAGCGTCTCATCGGTGTCGTGGTCCAGGTGGTGGATCTTGTTGCGCCTTGCGAGGAGGTTGGCAACGGCCTGAGGCGGCGGCTTGTTGGTGATGGCCGAGCTGACGATATTAGGGATATAGCGCCAATCTTGTTCTGCGGATATTTTGAATTTGGGGTTGGAGTAAAAGCGCCCAATAGCTGCGAGATGGACGTCGCCGCCCAGGATAGTGACACGGACGGAGAACTTCTTGGAAAAGTTTTGCAACATATGAATAAGCTCTCGACGCTCCGTCTTGTGCTGTCTCGCCGTATAGTGGTCGTCCAAGTCATCGAGCAGATCGACTTTGCCATCAAACTGATTGAAGAAGCCACCAGCAAACCCAAAGCGCTTGTTGAGGAATTTAATAGGCGCGATGAGTGGAGATTGTAGAATGTTCTCCAGCCATATGAGACGCGGATAAGCAATGGGGACACCGAGTAACAGCACCAAGTGCTTGAGATCCGTGTTTGCTGAGAATTCCTTGTCGAGGCGGTCAAACAGCATCTTGTACGTCTCTGGGTAATTGATCTGGTGTCTGGTGCGCTCCGTCCTTGCATCGATACCAGCAAAGGCAATGCGCGCGCCCAACTGACAGTAAATGCTACGACTGCGTTCCTCGACATATGGCCCAGGCTTCTCTCCAATGAGGTATGACGGGTCGCCCACGTCGTCGGGCATGACGAAAGTGTTCTTCAATTGCACGTGGTCCACGGACGCAGTACCATCGGCGCCCGCTTCGGTCGTCTGCGGCGCATCGGTGGTGAAGGTGCTCTTTGGGGGAGCAAGATGGTGCTGAAACAAAAGGTAGTATTTGTGCGCGACGCCACCAATGCCTCTGAATACGGAGCACCTCATGAAATGGTCGGTGTAAGAGCCGAAGCCGTCGATGATGTCGTGGTCATCCCAAATATTGACCTGAGGAATCTGGCCGTTGGCGGTGGAAAACGGCTTCTGACCATACCACCTCACGTAGTTGTTGAAGTAGTATTCGTCACATTCGGCGCGCATCTGCTCGCCAAACGGGTATTCGCGTCGTTTGTGCGGGCTGGAGATGTCGGTCCACGGCTTCAACGGGCCGTCCACTCGCACCCCGTCGTTGTAAATTTGGTCGCCTCCGCCCAGCATGACATGGAAGGGACGCTGCTCGTGCATGCGCAGGACGTCGTTCCAGAGCGCAGGGCCAGACCAGGCGTCCACATCCGTGCCGACACTGAAGCCATTGCACGAGTGGAACATGATGCGCATCGACTGGGTAATGGAGGGTATGACAAAGTTCTGCGGCTTTGCCATGTTCTGGCGGTCGACGTAGACAAGATTCTGTATCTCATAGCTCCACCGCGACTCGAACTGCTGCATGGGCGCCTCGATGATGAAGCGCCAGAACGCGCGCTTGGGATCCTCGTACAGCTTCTCGCCGTGAAACGTGGTAGCTTCTACGCTGAACCGCGCGTGGTCGCCGAGACTTGCATCAATTGCGCCGGCTGGCGACAGCACGAGCTGCGGGCTCTGCTGGCCGGGTGTAGTGACGACGAGGACGCTGCCATGCCATACTGGCTGGCCTGTCTGCTGATTACTGGTGCGCCTATAGTTCAGCAGTGGCCCAGCAATGACGTCCAGTGTGTCTGATGTGCCAACGATCTGGGGTCCTTGGCCGACGCCGACGGTACCACTGGCGTCCTCGTGCGGTTGGACATGGTGGTCGGCCATTGCGCTGGAGATATGAGGCTGACACGTGGGACTGGAAGAGGTGCGACGCGTTCAAGACGTCTATGTACGTAGTCTGCAGGACTGTGCTCGGTTAGCAAAACAGACCAGTCAAAAGAGCGTGAATAGTCCAGCAGGAATGGCTCACAACTGGAATGCGCCTTGGCAAAGGCTACTTCGCAGCTCTGTCGCAAAAGAGATGAATTGCGCGAAGGTATTGTCGCGCTCCAAAGATGCCGGTGGGAGAGCGTCGAAGGTCCGACGGAAGTCAAGTCGACTCCGGCGCGCCGTGGTGTTGAGATTCTTTGCCTGCCTTGCTTGCACCAGTGACCACAGGACACAGAACACCACCACAACAGGGATCCTCTTGCCGCTAGCCGGTAGCATGCCATTAGGAACCTTAGCAAGTATGCAATCAAGGACGGTCAGCAGGGGCTAGCTGCGCCACTGTGCGCCTGCACCACGGGTAGACATGATCAGAGCATCATAGACGACAAGCATAAGTCTCTAGCTTCTCGATTCGACCCGAGGAGTTGAAAGTGTGGCGGTGACGCTGATCGTGTGGCTGGGACCGCTCCTCACCGGCTCATTTCCGCCAGGTACGTTATGTATACAAGTCATGTGGTTCAAGTACACCTGCCAGCGCCATCCATATGCAATGCGCTTCTCACAGCGTCCCAAAGGTTTCATCTCATCCATCTCCTAACGCCCCTCACATTTCCCCCCCTTCCTCCCCTTCCTCCCCTTCCTCCGCCAACACCTCTCCCCTCCCTAGTCCCACAGCCTCCCCCACTCGTCTCACCACCTCTCGAATCGCCTTGCACGCGGGACTACCCGGATACGCGGCCAAGAAGCTTTCTCCATAGTCACACGCCATCCCGACTCGCGGATCCAGGGGCACAGCGCCCAAGTAGCGAATGCCCTGCTCTTCCGCCAACCGCTGCGCACCGCCTGTGCTCGCTCGGAAAATCTGACTTTGGTGTTTACACCCGGGACACACGAAGCCAGACATGTTTTCCACAATGCCCAGAATGCGGATGTCGGCCTTGCGGCAAAAGTCAATTTCTTTGCGGACGTCGAGTAGACTGACTTCTTGTGGCGTGGTGACGAGGACTGCGCCGTCGACGCCGCTCGCTTTGAGGTAGCTATTCACGCTGAGATGTTCGTCGCTCGTCCCCGGCGGTGTGTCGACGACCAGCCAGTCTAGTTCTCCCCAGCTCACGTCCATGAGGAACTTCTTAATGAGTCCATTCTTCTTCGCCCCCCGCCAAATCACCGCGTCGTCGCGCCCAGGCAGCATGAACTGTACGCTCATCACCCCCAGATTCTCACTCACCCATACGGGCTCCCATCCATCTGCTGTCACGTGTATGGTTTCGTCCTCGACGCCCATCATCTTGGGGATCGAGGGTCCGCAAATGTCCGTGTCCATCAGCCCGACGGTGGACTGTGGATTTGAGGCAAAGCCGTGGGACAGCATCGTGCTGAAGGTGGATTTTCCGACGCCGCCTTTGCCGCTCAGGACGAGGATCTTGTGCGCGATCGAGGTGAGACGCGCGGTTATGAGGGGAATGTCTGGGTCAGGCCCTTTGGGTGCCGAGGCGCAGATGGCTTGATTTGGACACCCCGCACACGAGTCGGCCTTGCCTGCTTGTTGCGATTCGGGGCCCGGACAGTGCTCTGAAGGGGCGCGTTATTGTTATTAGCACTTGTGTCGGCATGGGGTGGACGGGTGGCGGGGCGGTGGCACCTGGTTCTGGCGCAACAAGCTTAGGTGCTGTTTTGAGAGGCGCGTCGAAATCGACCTGTGTTGTCGGCTCTTCTAACGAGGGCGCCATGTTGTGTGGGAAGTGGGAACATTGTTGCGTAGACGACCAAATCATGTCATGGACGCTTGATAATCAGTATTCGGGACTGGGCTGAAGGAGCTTGGCGTTGATTGGCCCCCACTGGTTCCGACGCTCGGAACGCTCTTCACAACAGAGAAGTCAGGAGTGGGAGTTCGCGGTCTATTCGTGCCACCGTACCCATCTACTCTACTCTATCCTATCCGTGCTCACTCAATCTCGTCCACCCACTCTCTGTGTCGCTTTCACTCAGTGTCATGTGTTCTGTCCCCTACTTCAGCTTGACCATCACGTACGGAATCTCCACGTCTTCCTCCGCCGTATCCTCCGCCGTAATCTCGAAGATGACATTCTTCTGGTGATCTGGCACCGCTTTCTTGCTCACATGCTCGACAAGCTTACTCATTCTACGCAATGTTAGTCTGCTCCCAAATCAAATTCTCATAAGAATAGGAGGAGAAGCATACTTAAGACCCATTCGATCCTTCAGCTTAGCCGGTGGGTAGAATGACGCATACAGCAAGCTGACGCCTGAGCTAATCATTTGAATCGATAGACCCAGCTTCTCGAAGTGTTCAACAAATTCCCGTAGAGTAATGTCCTCCACCTCGAACCGGTCCCACAGCTTGTCAATCGTGACAGTCTTGCGTCCGGGTCCTTGGTAGGTGCCCTTTGGACTTGCAATCGGCTCGCTGAAGCCAAAAAACGGCAATGCTAAATTGACGAATCCGTTCTTGTACTGCTCAATATCGGTCTTGCCGTCAATGACCTTGTACAGCTCGAGGTTGACCAGACCAGTGACCAAGGCGGTGGTGGTGGCAATAGCGGGGATGATCTTGCCAGCAATGAACTTAGTCTTGTGACGGTCAGCTTGTTCGATCTTGTAGTTTTCGGCGCGGAGATTGCTGGCCGCTGAGATGAAGTCAATGTGATGGTTGGTGTCGTCGTCCTTTTCGAACTCGACAGGCTCCAGCTTGAATCCAGCCAGGGACTTGGGTGCGGGTAGCTGACTGATGATATTTTGGAGCTCGTCGCTGTCATCGCCGCCAGCGGGCTGTGCGTTTGGATCAGGCTCTTTCTCATCTGCCTGAATCTTTACCGTGGGATCTGGCTGGAAATCCGGTACAATCATATCATTGAGCACTTCCACATATTGTTCGCGACTCGCGTTGGGCGTGATCCCGTAGTTGAAGGCATGCAAGATGGCCGCTGCTTCGACGTAGGTGAAGTGGGTCTCGTTGGACGGGTCGAATTTCAATGGATCCGGGGCGCGCTTTGGTCCTGACCAGAACGGCTGACCAGAGCCGGTTGTGGAGTCTTTTGGGAAATTGTACAACAGCTGCGCGATGGCATGATTGTAGTTCTTTTCAAATTGGTGGCGGGCCCAGATGATGCAGTCGTCAAACGACAGTGGCTTCTCCGTGACAAGGAAGTCTCGTAGCGTCTCCAAGCTCTGCTTCTCGTTGCCAGACTGCTTCAGCGATGCTCCCAGGTAGTCTGGCTGGGTAAGATAGAGGTTCACAGTCTCCGGACCCTTGACGAATAGTGTATCGAACGACTCGCGCGCCCAGGCGATGGTGTGCTCAATCCGGTTTGGGAAACTCCTCAGCGTGCACATGGGAAACGACTTCTCCGGGGGGTCTTGTGAAGATGAGTAGGATTCAGTGATGAATGGAAGGACAACCTGGGTATTCCCCTTGGTTCCGAGAGTGCCACTGTCGAGCAAAGGCTTTCGGAAGAAAACACATCGGCGATCAACGTAGGTGCGTGCTTCCACGTTATCAAGCGCGTTTGTGACACCGTCCAATTCGTTCCAAAAATTTTCGTTGAAGATGTGCTCCGTCTCCGGCCCAACCTTGTCTTGGAGAGTAATGATTTTGTCCTTGAGATCCGG
>Ga0182211_1000166_pt1 | contig 19894 bp, 20 predicted proteins | sample G5R1MG_20_FD_129660 | JGI IMG/M metagenome (GOLD analysis project Ga0182211, IMG submission 129660) | Switchgrass phyllosphere microbial communities from Michigan, USA - G5R2_MAIN_03OCT2016_LD1 MG | ecosystem: Host-associated > Plants > Phyllosphere > Phylloplane/Leaf | place: USA: Michigan... | reverse complement strand
CCTGGGCCCGTGGAGGCGTGGATGTGCGGCCAGCTGGCCCAGTCCTGACGGCAGCTGCACGCGACGCGACGCATAACGAAACGACATAGTGGGCGGGTGTGCCTGGCCGTGGCCGGGCTGGCCGCCTACTATGTAGTTGACGGGCGTCGGTAGTCGGCTGCAGTCGGCTGCGGGCGGGAGGAGTGTGGGGAAGGGGCGCGCTAGGAATCAACTCATGGATTGGAGGCCCCACTTGAGATTAATTACACGCCGCTGATGAGATTTACACCAATCAGTATCTGCCCGGATCATTACGTCAGTGCCAAGGACTGAAAATACAGGGCCAAGACCCTGGAAGCCAGCGGGCGCTAGCACGGGCCAGCATCGCCAAGAGCGAGCCTCCTTCCGAATCATTCTTTACGCTCTCCGCCTCCAGACTGCCAGACTGTGGGCACTACACCATGCAGCCGTCACGCTGCCGAATCGGACGCCACGTGCTGGCGGCGAGCACCGGGCGGGCCGCAGGCGGCAGCCGGCGCTGGTCACACACGCCGCGCCAGGCCCAGCAGACGACGCCGCCGCCTACGCCACCGCATGAGGCGCCGGCGACGACGCATTTTGGCTTTGAGACCATCGCCGCGGCGCGGAAGGAGCAGCGAGGTACGACTCCCCCGTGTAATTTCTGTTATAGCGAATTGCTGACCAGCCCAGTCGGTGCCGTCTTCTCGTCCGTCGCAGCTTCGTACGACTCGATGAACGACTTCATGTCCCTCGGCATCCATCGCCTTTGGAAGGACCACTTTGTCCGCAATCTCAACCCCGGTTGCAATCCTCTCACCTCCCCAGCTGCATCCGATGGCAGCGCCCAAGGCTGGAATATCCTTGACATCGCCGGCGGCACCGGCGACATCGCCTTCCGCATGCTCGACCACGCCTCAACCATCAATCACGATGCCCACACCCGCGTCACTGTCGCCGACATCAACCCGGACATGCTCGCCGAGGGCAAAAAGCGCGCGCTGCAAACACCGTACGCCCGCTCACCTCGCCTCGCCTTCGTCGAGGCCAATGCTGAGAAGCTCGACATGATCCCCTCTAACAGCATCGACCTCTACACCGTCGCCTTTGGCATCCGCAATTTCACCCACAAAGAAGTTGCCCTCCGAGAAGCCTTCCGTGTTCTCAAGCCCGGCGGCGTCTTCGCCTGCCTCGAGTTCTCAAAAGTCACCAACCCCCTCTTCGATGCCATCTACCAACGCTGGAGTTTCGCCGCTATCCCACTGATTGGCCAGATTGTTGCCGGTGACCGCGACAGCTACCAGTATCTTGTCGAGAGCATTGCGCGCTTCCCCAGCCAGGAAGAATTTAGTGCCATGATCAAAGACGCGGGCTTTCTCGTCCCGGGCAAGGGCTACGAGGATTTGACTAACGGCATCGCGGCCATACACAAGGGTGTCAAGCCCGTGAGGAAGGAAATGTGAGAGTAGATACGTGTCAGTAAGAGTAGAAGAATAAACCATGTATATATATTTATCACTCATCACGATCCCGTGCTAGGCGAGTAACTTGACAACTATTTCTGGAACCCTATCCCAGCAACAACACCTACCACTCCGTTCTCTTACTATAATAGAAATTACTGAACACTTTGGTCAACAAATGCTCTCCATACGTCCCCACTTGGCCCTTTCCCTGTCCCTGTCCCTGTCTCCCCGCTCCGCCCCCAAACTTCCTCAACGCCTTGACCTCGACCTCAAACCCGGGCTCGTAAAAGAACGGCACCGAAATCCTCCCTTGTCTCCCGCCATCTTCTCCGCCATCACCAAAGTACATCACCCGATGCAATGTACTCTTCCACAGCCCGTTTGTCCAGCGCTCCATCATATCCCCAATATTTACGACGAATGCGCCGCGAAGGGGATCGGCGTTGAGCCAGGCGCCGTCTTTGAGCTGTACTTGCAGGGCCGAGGGAGTGGGGTCTGCGAGGAGGAGAGTGATGCAGCCGTAGTCTGTGTGAGCGCCGCAGGAGAACTGGCGGGGTGGGCCGGGTGCATGGGATCTCGGTTCTTGGTCTGCCGACGACGAGGACGGGTTCTCCATGCGACAAGGCAGCGGCGGATAATGAATTGCGCGCATGACCCAAAAGCTATCTTTGCACTTGCGCACAAAAATCTCCTCGTCTTCTTCATCGTCGTCGTCGGCATCGGCGTCATCTTCGCCTCTTCCACGACCACGACCTCCTCCTCCCTCTCGTCGCGGCCCAAGCCCCAGCCCAACACCCATTGCATGCACGACCGCACGCCCCACCTTCTTCACCTCCTCCACATATCCCTCATACACCCCCTTCATCTCGGGCGGCCGTTGCGGCCACAAATTCCGCCCTTGAAGCACCTTGACGCCGCCATCGCTGACCCCACCGTCATCTCCCTGCCCATGGCTACCACGGCCCCATTCCGCGTACCAATCCACCGCCTCCTGCACATCCAGCAGTCCATCGCTCACGTTCTCACCCACGGCCTGGTACCCGCGCGCGCTGTCGCCGCCCTCGGGCCCCCCCGCGTCGAAGCGCTTGATGACCATTTTCTCCTGCAGCGGCAGCGCAAAGAAGCTTCGTGCGAGCTCGATGATGGTGTCAAGGGTGGAGAGCGGGATCCCATGTCCGACAAGGTAGAAGAAGCCGTAGCTAAGGCAGGCGGCGTTGAGGGCAGATGCGGTGGCGAGCCGGGCGGCGCGGGATGCGGTGGGGTCGAGGAAGGGCGATATGTCGATTATGGGGAGGGCGGGGGCGGGTTGTTGCTGTTGCTGAGTTGCGGTGGGAGTGGACGGGGCTGATAAGGATGGCGGGGGGTTGAGGGCTTCTTTGCTGGTCGTACACTGTGGAGTCTGCTCTACGGTAGTTGAGGCATTGGTTTCAGTCATGTTGCCCGCTTCTTCTGTGACAGGCGGTGGCATTTGATTTTGCTGCACACTGGTGCTAGGAATTGTGAGTTCTTGACTTGTTCTCGGCATCAAAGTCGGACAACGCACCGTGGCTATGCCTCTTCGACTAAAAGCCCGCTGCACTTTGAGGCCAGTCATTCATGAAAACGTGACTGCGCGTCAGACAGGTGAAGAAGAAGCTACCAACTTGCAAGGGTGTAGGGTGCGCACGGCAGCACTACTACTTTAGGACTAGGCCCGGTTATTCAAGGACTTTGGACAAAATAACTAATTAGCAAGTGATCATTGCTATCGCTATTCTAGTCTGATATATACCATTGCCTATACAGACATGCTGTCATCTAAACAGTATCTAGCTATCTTATGACTTGATAAGTCAGCAACTGGGTTGCATCTTGGTTACATGATGACCTCATTAGAAACATCCTGTATAGTTATAGTCAATTAGCCAAAGTCTTCTACTCTGAGCATGGAAAACTTACCCTCTTGAGCTCCTTGTAGGGAAGGCAGACGCAGTTTTGTACGCGCACCTCATCGGCCACAGCGCAGTCCTTACCAAGAATAGTGATGCTTTGCACCTTGACTCCATTCTTCATAATGCTGGTACTATGGCTGGTGACGGGGGTGGGTGTACCCTCGACACGCGCCCATGCACCAATCTTGCTGTGCCAGCCTATAATGGTGTAGAGTACACAAGCATCATGCTTGATCTCCGAGTCTTCGAGAACAATAGACTCCTTGATACGGACACCGGCTCCAATGACAACACGAGGTCCGATGGAAACATTTGGGCCGATCTTTGCAGTGGGGTCGATCTGTGCAGATGGATGGATGTAGACAGGTGGGAGAATAGTTGCAGAGGGCGCAGCAAGCTCCTCAGATCCTGACTGGAAAGCTTTCAAGAGGTACAGCGCGTTGGCAGGTACAGCAGAACCGGCGGTCTTGATTTGACGCCAGAAGTCTTTGGACTCGAGGACAAAGAATTGCCTGCTATCTGCGATATCGGAGAGAACATCCTTCTCCAGACGGATTACAGCATTCTCCTTGTTATCCTCGTCGTCTTCTGCATAATAGTAGGAGGATTCGAGATTCTCGGATGAGGGATAGGATAGCAGCCGCGGGCGCTCTGTGCGTCGTTTGATAGCGCTTCGAATAGCAGGGAAGATACACTCAGTGTTGAAGAGGTAGACACCACAGTTGATGAGATTGGAGATGTGCGATTCTGGCTTTTCGACGTAGTGGAGGACGCGCTTAGTGTGTGCATCAGACACAATGCAGCCAAAGTTGGAGGCCGACTCATTGGCCACCCTCGTGCCCAGCATGACGGCCTCTGCATCCTTGTCATTGTAGAGCTTGAGCATTTCCTCGAGAGGAAATGACGAGCAGATATCGGCATTCAAGACGAACAGCTTCTCCGGCTTGCCCTTCAAAATGACATCACGGAAGTGGTAGAGGCCGCCTGCCGTGCCCAAAGCCTGGTATTCTCGCAGGTACTTGACGCTCAAGGAGGGGAAGTTGGTGGAGACGGTGTTGATGAAGGGCTGGAAGACTGACTCTTCGTAGTAGCCAACAATGAAGACTTCCTTGATCTCGGTGACGTTGGTGATAGCTCGGAAGCAGTGCTCGATAATGGGGTGGCCTGCGACGGGGAAGAGCGGCTGTCGCAGCGTTAGCGGGGCGGATATGCATGGCACGATCTAGGGTGGAGCATGCCTTGGGCAATTCCATGGACAAGGGCCTGAACCGGGTGCCTCGAGACGGTCCTCCAACCTGTGCGTATAAGCAACTGAGTAACCCAGCACGTGGTAGCAAGCGGTACCAAAATAACAGCCTTGGTAGAACTGCTGGATCCAGGCTTGGGCCTTGCGGCAAGAGAGGGCGGTTGTAGAGCCATGCTGCAATTGAAGGGGGATTGCGAGGGTGGTGAGGTATGGAGCAATGGTCCAGAGGAACACGTGTGGTGTACACTTACTTGTCCCACCCCCGTGATCTGCAGTGGGGGAACTAGACATCGTCCAGGCTCCAGCCCACGTTGGCGCACAGACCGATATTGACGACATTGCACAGCCGTCACTCGCACACATGGCATGTATAGTGGCTCTCTATCCATCATTAAACACATGGGTGCTGATTTCGCCTTTTCAGAGGGGCCCAGCGCCCATGGGTTCAAAATTCGAGGCTTGCCATTTCGGCGAAAACGAATACTCACAGACATGGCGATATCACGGCGAGCGCCCATCACCAAACGATTCTGCCCGGGAATAGGATGCATGAATAAGAGGCTATGGTTGAGAAGCTACAGTCTGTTGCATAATAACCCCTTACAACTCTGTGAGTAAGAGTAGTGAACTCAAGGTTTCCAAGCCAGTTCTCGAAAGAATACCTAGCATATAGTAAAACTCCCATTTGGATCAGAAAGTTCTTTCCATGTTCATAATCGGACGTTCAAGAAGCCAAACTATTGTCCTTCTTGCCCTTCCCTCGCGCTGCCTTTCTCCTCTCTTTTCCTCTGCCTCTCTTCCCGCCCTTCTTCGTTAATCTCGGAGGAATCACGCCGGCATGCTCATACACGATGCCGATGGCGTTCGTCACGTCTTCAGGCTTGACGACCGTGTCTGTATCATCGCCTTCATCAATGCGCATCTTGATAGCCTCCTCCAAGAACTCTGACGCAAGACGCGCTTGGCCATGGGTGAAGCTGCTTAGCACATCGAGTGCAGCGAGTATATGCGGTGACCATACAGCACCATTGTTTTTAAAGCGTGGAGGACAGTGACCAGTAGGGATGAAGTGGTCGTAAGTTATGTGCCAGCGGTTCTCGATGTTTGTCTCTACCTGAGTCGCATAGGCCGAATCCGTAAGCTCAGACTCCGCTGCCTTCTCAATAGCGGCAAGATCAGAGACCACTAATTCGTAGGGGCGCGTAATACGCAGCTTGTTCCTTGTTGTTGGATGCATCGTGTTGAGACTAGTAATATGCTCGCACTTTTCGCTGTCTGTAAGATCCTGTATATAATTAGCCCAACATTCATTACCTATTTAGGGAACAGTGTGTTAGAACCTCCCATGCTTCCCCGAAGCCCTCAACATCCGGATTCACTCGGTCTCCCTCTTCACCATTGTACAACACAAAATCCGGTGGCGCATCAGGCAGCATGATCTCAGCAGCTGTGATAGCAACCAGCACACGTTGATCATCCTCGAGTGCCTCGACACTCACAATTGGCTTTGCCTCGACTGTGTAGAGCGCAGCATACTTGCTGCATACTGCGAGCCGCACACCTTGTAGCACTTGCTCGAGGGTGTGAAATGGCGAAATAGCAACGTTGTCGGCACTCTTCTTGCTTGTGGGACAGTAAAGGTGTACTGTTTTCATTGATTTCGTCATTTTCGTGTGATCGCTTAATGATGTGAGCTAGAAACTTGGAGTTTGCCTTTTAGCTATTTGGTTTGTGGTGAGTGCGTCTTTGCCGGTTGAGTGCAGAAGTGTGGCGGATAGGTGCAGGACAGATACCTAGAACAAAAAAGGATATAAAAGTATTTCTTCAAGCTGACTAGCGTTGCTAATCTCATTTACGTACGTGACCTTGCTGACGTTATAATTGCAGTGAGAGCAAACGCATAGGCATCTTAGTCTTGGGCAACCAGTCACGTCACTCACTATTGTTTCTAACCAGATTCACTCGCAATTAGATATCTACACTCCCTAAATCCTGAGTTGTTGGCATATTCTTAACTGGATTTGAGACTCGAAGATTATCCTATCACAGAACCCCCGTGATCACAAGTTCAAGGCACTTGATCTATACTATGCACCTAAGTCTCCTATTATAGCCTATCTGCCCTAGAATTCCATAGACTACTATTTATACATATGTCCTGACCTTCACTAGAACAAGTTTCAAGCACACATTAAATCTTGACAAAATAGAGGTAGGTCCTGTGTACAGGCCAGAGATAAGTCTTAGAATGTACAGTTGGGAACTTCCCAATAATGGCTATGTGTCCTTTCCGATGATTATGAATGCTGTCATTCCACCAAGGATCGGCATAATCTAAAGCCAAAGAAAAGCTTTAGCAGCTACAAGTCTACAGCTAAAGCAGCGGCCTCTGGCTGTGACGGCCATAACCAAGGGCATGATCACACTATTAATTCCCCTTGTCGACGAAGCGGCTCAAGCTGCCGAGATCGATGTCCTACCCGCTCTTAACATTATCTCTTCATCTCTTGCATACCCTCTTCATTTGCCTCAACACCGTTTCGTCATGGCAGGAGACGAGCACGAGCTCGGTCCACGAAAAGCCTCACACCACCCCAGAGTTTCTCAATCTCTGTTCGCCCGATCCGTAATTACTGCTCTCATCCTGCCATCCTTAGCGTATCAAGCACGCTCTTCCACAACGACCCACTCATCTGTACTACGCCTACGCGAGCAAAGGAGGTGTTATTTGTATTCGGCCATCCTGGGATATTGCGTAGGCAAATGTGATGCAGGGTGTAGATGGCGTTTTGTTGGCGGGATGGCCTGGTTTGGGATCATGGGACTTGCTTGAGAACGGGCGCGAGGGGCTTGAGAAAGAGAAAGACAATGTGGGGGTTGTGGAGAGGGCTTTGGCAATGAGAGAGGAGAAATCTAGGGAGAAGGGCGGTAGGGTGTTGAGGAAGGGCGTCTCGGTCAAGGATGACAACGGGGCGAGGGAAGGTGACGAGGGAAGGCAGGTACGAGATGGATAAATGATCAAGGGAACAGAGACACTGAAAATTGGCCAGGATTAACTTATATCGAACTTTGAGTATATATATATATATATGTACAGTACTTACATAGAAATGTAAATATAGTCATCCATGCTCATAACTCAAACTCCCGCGAGATGAGCACGGCAAGGCAAGTCGAACACAACCGTGCCCAGCCCAACCACATCCATCATGCATCACGCAACAGCGAGTTTTCCCACAAGAAAAAAAAAACGCCTTCATCCGGGACGCGCTGCGCAACGCCTGTTAGACCCGAATCGCTAATCGCTGAATCCCTGAAATTCCTCTGCTGCCTCCCTAGCCTCCTGCTCCCTGACCTTCCTTCGCACCTCATTCACCATGGTTTTCACCTGCTCTTCCTGCCTCCGCTCCTCGTCCGTCAGCTTGGCCACACGCTCGTGTTCACGCTTCGCCGTTTTCTTCTCCCGGCGCTGCTCCTTCATTGCCTTCGCATCCTTTTGTAGCGTCCATGCCGACTCTTTTTTGTTCTTGGTGACATAGCGCTTCTTGGCGCCGTCTGTCTTGTTAGCGTCGTAGTCTTTTTGCTCAACGAGACGCTGCTGCTCGCGCGCCTTGTCCTTATATGCGTAGGTTGCTAGGTCCAGGTCGATGCCTAGCGAGCGGTCGCCATCCCATTTCTTCAACTCGGGCATGCTTGGGAGCCTAAGAAGGCCCCAAGCGTGACCCAGCGAGGTCCAGTCGAGGTCGGAAACACGGAAGATGGAACTCGCAGTGTGCTTGCTGTAGGCGCGGAGCCAGGAGACGAAGCCGCGTTGGGCCTTGTCGAAGAGGGCACGATCTGTTCTTACGACTTTGCGAATATTTCTGCTTATGGCGTCCGCATCGGCGTCGGTGATTTCGATGGAGGGAGTGGTGAGAGGAGAGGCGGGAGTTTGCCGGACGCGCAGGAATTCAATATAGTCTTCTTCTCGGCCTGGCGTGAGGAAGGTGACGGCTATGCCTTTCCGTCCGGCGCGTCCGGCGCGACCGCAGCGGTGGATGAAGGTCTTTGGGTCGCTAGGGGGGTCAAACTGTAGCACAAGGTCGACTGCAGGGATATCGAGGCCTCGGGCGGCGACGTCTGTGGTGAGGAGAATGGATGGCGTGACACTTTGGACAAATTTGACAAAATTTCTTTGGCGGACCTTGTCGGGATGCTTGCCGTGTAAAGGGACAATGGTGTATCCTGGGAATACCTCGGGTAAGACGTGCTGGAAGTAGTCGACGGAGTAGCAGGTAGCCATGTACAGGATGGACTTTTGCGGCTGCGGCTGCAGCGACAAGAGGATTTTCTTGATGGCTGGTAGTTTGTGTGAGGGAGGAAGGATGCAATAGGACATTTGCAAGCTGGCGGGTGTTTTCTTGTCTTCAATGGCACCATCTTCACCGGTTGATCTGGTTTTGACCTTGACGGCTATACGGACAGGGTTCCGCAGGCCAACGCGGATGAGCTGGTCGACGGCCTCGCTGACGCTCGCGCTAAACAGACCGGTTCTGCGTTGCTTCGGCAGTCTTGAGAGGATCTTCTGCAGGTCATCCTTGAATCCGAGGTCGAGCAGACGATCTGCTTCATCGAGCACGAGAGCATCAAAGAAGGCTTGGGAGCAATGCACGTGGGGCGATGAGAGGAGTTCAAGAAGTCGGCCGGGTGTGCCAATGAGTAGATTGGTTTGCGATTTAAGAAATCTACTAAGATCCTGAGCAGGCGTGACGGAGCCACCGAGGAGCAGTTGTGGCACGACTTTGACGGTTCCTGGGGGGAATACGGGCCTGGGCGGCGCATCTGCGTCTTCCATGTCGGTATCTTCCGCGTCGGGTTCGAGCATGGTTGCTGACGGCGCATGGAACCTGAGTAAGGAGCAGAGGACAGCGTGAATCTGTGTGGCGAGCTCCCTTGTCGGCGAGATGATGATTGCGCCCACGTGGTGCTTTTTGATGGGTGCATCGAGTCGCAGCAGGCGCTCTACGACGGGGATGAGAAAGCTGCTGGGGTTAGCAAGGAATGCGATTCTAGCTCGCTTGCACTCACGACAACGTCTTCCCGCTACCTGTCACAGCCTCGACGACGACATCGGAATTCTTCATGAACATGGGAATCGCGGCGTGTTGGACGGGCGTCGTCTTGACAAAGCCCATGGAATCGACGGCTTCGAGGATCCATTCGGACAGCGCAGGCGTCAGAGCGCGGAAGGAGCGATCCTGCTTCGCTTGAGGCGCCATGGCCGGGGGACGGCGGCGTGGTCTTGGGGTCGCGATGTGGTGGTGGCCATCCAAAGTTCCAGCCGCTGGGCGCAGTCGAGGTTGCGACGCTGTGCCCCAGGAAAAAGTGGCCCGCGGGCAAAGTGCATTGCGCACCGCCACACGGTGCACGTTGCCGCTCGTCAGCCACATTCTGCGCCACACCCCGTGTGGGCATCGGCAACAGTGCATGGGGGGACAGCGGCCAAGGTCGAACACAACAAGACGCCGCCGCATGCCCGGACTGCTCGTACGCCTCTCGCCCTGTCTACGAAGTGGCCATTGCCGCCTGCGCCCACCGTGGCAGTTCCCTCCCCCCCCGCGGCTGCAGACTCGAGTCTGGCCACGGCCGACGACACTGGCACCGCCACGGACACCGCCACGGACTCTGACGCCAATGTCGCGGCCACGCCTCACCGCTACGCCCATTGCTCCCCTGCCCACGCCCACGACGCGGTACCTGTGCATCGCGAATCGCTGCTCGTCCACCTTGCCCGGCTGATAAGCAGCGCCTGCTCCTCCCGCGCCGGCGTCCCCCGCGCCGCTCCGCTTCCCTCCTTTCCCACGTGCTGGCGCAACGCCATGGCAACCTCGCGGCAGTACCAGGTCCCCAACACACCCCGCATTATATCGCCTTCGCCGACACCCTCGGAGGCTGGCGGCAGCAACAGCCAGGATGGCTACGTCGGTCCCACAACGCGCTCCTCGGCGCGCAAGCAGCAGCAGCAGCAGCAGCAGCGCATCGCGTCGCCGCAGCCCATAGACGAGGACCCGTCCAGCTCCGACCCAGACCAGAGGGCGCGCGCAAAGAGTCGGGACGCGGCCGTCGAGGGCGGCCTGGCGAGGAGGCGATCCAGCGGCCTGACCAGCCGACGACAAGGGAAAGCAAGCGCCAGTCTGACCAAAGTCCCCGCCCTGCCCACCAACGGGGCAGCCGACGCACACTTGTCGCCGGCTGCCGCCAACAAGCAGTACTGGAGGGAGATGAGCAGGAGCCCGAGTCCACTCGGGCTCATCCCCATTCATCAGAAGTGGCGGTCGTTTGTGCGGACCCAGGCCCCTCGGGTGCACCAAGACGCGCTGACATGTGACAGGTTCACCGTCATGAGATCCCGCGCAAGCTCCTCCACGTCTCCATCGGCTTCATAACCATCGGGCTCTACTGCACGGGCACGCAGACGTCGCAAATCCACAGCGTGCTCCTCAGCCTGCTCATCCCCATTGCCCTTACCGACGTTGTCCGACATCGGTACTGGCAGGTCAACCGCTGCTACATCCGTTGCCTGGGGGCGCTCATGCGAGAGTCCGAGGTGGATGGCTACAACGGTGTCATCTCGTACCTTCTGGGAGCATGGGCAGTGATGCGCTTCTGCCCCAAGGATCTCGCCGTCATGAGCATCCTCCTGCTCAGCTGGTGCGACACGGCCGCCTCGACCTTTGGCCGGCTCTGGGGTCACCTCACGCCCAAGGTCCGCAAAGGCAAGAGCCTTGCAGGCTCGGTTGCTGCATGCGTGACGGGTATCGTGACGGCTGCGGTATGGTGGGGCTGGCTTGGTCCGCTGTACGCACCGTATAATCACGGCGAGCACGCCTTCGCTTTCCAGGGTCGCCTCGTTCTTCCTCAGCCAGCGCGCAGGGCTCTAGGATGGTCGGCCACGGAGTCGACGGTTTCGGGCGGGTGGGCGCTGGGCGCCATGTCGTTGGCGGCGGGCGTCATTGCCAGCGTCAGCGAGGCGTTGGATCTTTTCGGCTGGGACGACAACCTAACGATCCCTGTCTTGTGTGGCGCCGGCATGTGGGCGTTTCTGACGAGTTTTGGATGAAACGCTTCCTCCCACTGCAATGGTGAAATGGCACGGTCTCTCGTTGGGTGGCAGCGAGCTTGACGACACGGATGATACCCTAGAAGGGTCCGGTTCTTTGCATGCTATGCAAGCACGACGGCGTTCTGAAACGAGCTGGGTGGTGTACGGCTACGAGCATGGGAGGACAGGGCAGGATTATTAGATCTCATCTTGATTTGGCGACAGGCGTAGTATATAGGAAGCTTGGCCTGGTTGTGTGCAACCAGGCGCGAGGGGAGGGCGTATCGAAGTTTCAAGCCGAGCCCCACACGCTTGCTGCCCGCGTACAAGGCTGCATTATCGAAAGCCAGGCAAGCCAGATGCAGCGCTCGGCTGCGCGCTGGAGGAGCAGACACTTGACGGCGCGGGCCTCTTTTGCGCCATGCATGCAACACCACAACAGGAAGCATGCTCTGCCCTATGGAGACCCTCTGGCGCGTCCGGGTGGCGGCTGGCCGGGCCTGCTTTGCTTCTTCACCCATGCCGTTACTCTCCGCCACGCTCGGCCACTTGGACGGACTGCGTCGTGACACATCGCTGCTTCGCCTGGCGGCTTGGGGTGTATTGGCAGTGGTAGAGCAGGCCGGTCGATAGGAGGGCGTTGGTACGAGGCAAGGTCCAACTAACGAACTAGGGACTCGAGTCACTAGCCATGTGGATGGATAGTTCGTTCCCTACCTGCTAGGCAACTAATACGAATACTATATTGCCCCGCCACCCCGCCGTTGAAGCATCACGCCGATAACCACGGCACGCGACCGACGACGCCGACGACGACGACGACGACGACGACAGACTCCATGCCGCCTCACCACCCCCAGTGACCGACCGACCGCCCGCCCGACCGCCCGCCCGACTCACCCCACTGCCATTCACCGCTCGCCACTTGTTCACGCACCCGCCCCGCCGCAGACCCGAACGGCCACGGCAAGAGCCAGACAATAAGCCATGTCCTCATCGTCGGCCGCCGCCGGGCTGTTGGCGCGCCAGCTCAAGCAAATGCAAAACGACAAGAGCATCTCCGGCATCAGCTGCGGCCTGGTGGACAGCAATGTGTTCGAGTGGGAAGTCATGCTTATGATTGACGACGACACCAAGTTCTACGGAGGTACGGAATCAGCAAACCAACACCATGCACACCCCCTGCTTGCTGAGCTAACACAACCCGAAAAACTACAGGAGGATTTTTCCGCGCCCGCCTCACATTCCCCTCGCAGTACCCCCTCCTTCCGCCAAAAATGCGCTTCGAGACGCCAATCTTCCATCCCAACAGTACGCCAGCCTCTGCCTCTTGTCGCTCGCTCGCCTCCCCTGGCCTACACTAACCCATCACCCACAGTCTACCAGAACGGCGAAGTCTGCATCTCCATCCTCCACCCGCCAGAAGAAGACAAATACGGCTACGAATCCGCCGCCGAGCGCTGGTCGCCTGTCCAGACGCCCGAAACCATCCTGCTCAGCGTCATCTCCATGCTGTCAAGCCCGAATGACGAGAGTCCTGCCAACGTTGAGGCGGCGAGGCTGTGGAGAAACGATACGCCCGAGTTCAAGAAGCGCGTGAGGAAGTGTGTGAGAGACAGTCTGGAGTTTGAGTGATGGCCGGCTGGCCAACGTTTCATGCGTGACGGGGAGGGAGGGGCGGACGGTGCTCTGACCTGGTGAGGTGATGCAAGGGAAGCGCATCAGAAATAATGCATACCATAAGCGCGGTGGTGATTTTCCTCTTCTTGGGGGGGATTTTTTTTCATGTTGGTACGAATGAGCATCAAAGTCTCGTAAGCATGCATTGGCAACTTCCCATGTCTTTTTTTTTCCCCAATCTTTGGACTTGATTACCCGCCCATCTCTTGTCTGTAAGCGAGCATACTGTCTCGATGGATCCTTCAAAAGCATCTTTCGTTCGATCCTCATCATGGCGACGAGATGATGATGCGCCTGTTACCGTGTTGGCAAGGAACTGCACTCAGTCGAACGAACTCGACCGACACATCTTCCTACCGTTCATTCTCCTGGCCAGGCCCGATGTACCGAAGTTTGAAGTCATCCTCCTACAAGACAGACTGATAGTCACGTAGAGTGAATGACTTGGTCATGTGCTTATCACCTGCCATGTAAATCTCCACATGTTGCCGTCAACAGCCCTGCGGGAGCCATTGGTACATTGCATTGTGAAACTGACTCAGCTTGGATTACATGTTTCTTTATGCTCACACATGGATTTTTTTATTGGTAAATAGGTAGATAGCTCAATCGCAATAGGTAATTCACCACAAAAAAAATTAAAAAGAACCAAAGAAAATAAAACCCCCCAAACGCCTACTGAAGCCCCAAACTACATGCAAGCCCCCCCCTCCCATCATCCCAAGTCCCTCCCAGCACGCGCACCTAGACGAAGTACATTAGCCAAAACTTGCGTCTCAGCGCAAACACAAACCACACCCGCGACACGACACCAAGAGAATCACATGGCAGGGAACATACCGCTCTAGAATGAGGTGATGCAGCGGACATTGCGGTGGCCTTTATAATAGGCCTTCCTGTACATGTGTCTGCACCCGTACCGGGTGCCGGGGTCCGACGGGTCCGAGTAGCTGCAGCAATAGTAGTGGTAGACTGCCGGATTGGCATAGGTGGTGGTGACGAGGGAGAAGAGGGAGACGACGACGAGGGAGAGACGCATTTTGGTCTTGGTGGTGGGTGGTCTTGGAGGTAGTTTCGGTGGTAGTTTTGGTGGTGGAGGAAGAGTGGTGATGGATTGGTGGTGGAGTGGTGATCAAGTGGTGGTGGAGTTTGTGTTTGAATGAGTTCGAAATCGGCAAGGAAGACACTTTTATACGTGGAATATCTCCTTCAACGAACCTGCTAGGCCATCTCCTACTTGCGCGAATCGCGGCGTCATCAACATGGACAGGAACCGAGGATTTCTTTTTTTCCATCGGCTTAGCACTGCTGAACTTTTGCGGAACTGGCACAACTAGCTGGGGGTGTGGGGTTCAACGGAGCACATATCGTCATGGAGTGAGATTTAATCACTCAAAAGAAAAGAGAAACATGATGTGTCCATTCATTGCCGAGTTTGATATGGAACAGGGGAGCCGGGTCACAGGGTGCAGCAAACAATAGGTGCATCTCGATGATTCGTGTATTAGCTACCGTCCACTGTTGTAGCTGCTATGTCGCTATTGCCTTACACTCCGATGGAGCCTGCCCAACTCCTGTTTAGGCTTAGCACCGTTTCTCGCATCCTTGGGCCTCCCGGCTATAGCAGTGGCGTCGTTAATTATATAACCTGCGGTCCGTGTGTAGAGCCCAGCGCCGCTGCCGGTATGGAGGAGTTACTCAAGTCAAGTCAACCTGTACCGGCTGGCACCAGCCGGACCGGAAACCTATCATTTCCACCTGACTAGACAAAAACCGCAAAAAACAGGACAAAGCACACCAGTGGCATGTGGATAATCCTGGGACACGGAACGAAAGGGTGCATTGAGTGCCGCAAGACCAGCGTTCTAGCACCACTCGACTTCAAAGTGGGGAAATACGACGCCTACTACTACTTGATGCCGGGCAAAGGCACCGACACAGACGGCAAAGTAGTGAGCAAAAAGGGCAACGAGCAACACGTGGACCATCCAACTGGCCTGGGACCAATGAACATGAGAAAATCCAGAGTTCCAATCGTGTTGAAGATAACATTTTACCGCCCACGGCTATTCATCACAAAGCAGGATAGATGAGATGAATGAATTGCCCTTCACACCAATCAAAAGAAACTAACTTCAATTCATTTCCAAACACCAGCGTTCCCAGCCCCGTGATTCAAAAAAAAAAGATGAATGAACAAAAGGAAAAACAAAATCCATCTCCCTTTCCCCCGCCGCACGAATCAACCAAAAGGACTGCTCTCCTTGCGCCCATCCCCAATGCCATGGAATGGCACTTTCCGCTGGTCCTGTGGGACACGAAGAGTATTAGCTGCGACGGAAAAAGGAGCACAGGTTGGGAAATTTCGCAAAAGCACCACTTACTGCGGTCAAGACACAGGCGGGATTTTTCCCGCCAAATTCCCACTCTCGCCACATGAACTTGCAGCCAAACGGGCGGCCTTCATCGCCCTGCTCGCAGCAGAATAGGGGGTGATGGCCTTTGGCGGCGGCCAGGGGGGCGAGGCCCGCGAGGAGGGATAGAAGGGAAAGGAGATGCATTGTGGGAGGCTGTGGTGGTGGTGGTGGTGGTGGCTGTGGTAGACGTATGTGTGTTGGTGGGTGAATGGGAAAGTTGCTTTCGGAGTGTGTTGATACTGGACATGTCTGAAGGGATGCGGACACACGCTTTTATGCGGTTTGGTGTTGCCGAGAGACTTTTTTTTTGGTACCGAGAAACAAGAGAAGGCATACATAGTGAGCCGTTTATTGGTACAAGGGTGGGCCACATGGTTTGGCCAAGGGAACCGCACCCCTTTCCCCTACGTGGTTCAACGTGATGAGATCATAGATGTGAATTACGCAGATTACACGTACCATGCTAGTTTGCTATGATACAAAGACTTTTTAGACTGCCTATACATCTCCTCATGGCGTGGATGGAGGATCATGTGAAATTGCGAGAATAAGTTCCTTCAACAACAAAATGAAGTAGAAAAAAAGTAGTTACATGCAATCATGTCAGTTACCCAGAAACCAAGAAAAAAAACCCCCCAAAAAATCACCAAAACTAAACGCCATGAACGCCAACCACCCCCTTCCCCCCCTTCCCCCTTAGAGCCCAAACCAGCCCAACCCCCGCTCTACCTTCTTGCCCTTCTTCTTCCTCTCCTCCTTCTCCTTCGCCTTCTTCGCCTCCGCCTCCCGCCACTTCTGGAAAATCAACTCATGCTTGACCTGGTTTCCCTGCGGCCCCGTCGGCTTCTCCGCGAGCAGCTTCGCGACTTTCCGCTCCGCGTCAAGTTGCGGAAGGACCTTCTTCGCCCAGCGCATGGTGCGGATGCGCTCCCACTCCCTGATTCGTGGCGATTTGTGAGATGGGTGTAAAGTCGGGGGGAAAGTGGAAGGGTCAAGAAAGGTGAACGTACTCTAAGTTGTTGGCGCATTGGCGCCATCCGCCTTCGATGTTGACTTCGCCGAAGATGCAATGGCGGCCGGTGTACGTGATTTTCGCGTGGTTGGGGATGGTGAAGAGGGAGATGACGAAGAGGATTGTGGATAGGAAAAGCATTTTGGTGGTTGGGGGTGATGGTAGTGGCAGTGGCAGTGGTGGTGATGCCAGTAGTCGTGATGGTGGTAGTGATGGTGGTTGTAGCAGTAGTAGTAGTAGCAGTGGCTGTGGCAGTAAGAAAGAGAAACGTGAAAGCAAACCCAATCCCTCTTTATATTCATTTCCACTCTCTTTAACTAGTCCCATCTTCACTCCCAATACTTCGCTTACCATTCCCCCTCCAGCCACCCCCTCCATCCTGAACCCATGCTATCAAAATCGGTACGCATATACACTATACACACATGTCGCAGACTAAGTCGTACATACCCGGTCTACCCAAGGGGGCTACCGCGAGAGCGATGCTGCATACCCTCCAACTCCGATTGCCCAGGCAGACCTTGGTGCCTTACAAAGTGGCCATGTGTCGTAGGTCATGATCCAAAATAGGCAACCAAGATCACGAACAGGAGGGCTGGAGATTCGCCATGGGTACGTAGCCTTGGGAGATGAGGGATTTGCATCCTGGGTGGAATCCCTACATCATGAAACATTGCATCCATGATACATGATTATCGAGGCACTTGGTCTCTCTAAACAAGTGCATTTTTCTCTTCCCTCCGGCACCCCTCGGAATTCCGAAAATCCTATCGATCATCGTAGACATGTGACGTCCGTAGTAAGTACCATTCACGTGATGTGATAGTATTATTATTATCTGAGCCATGCGCTTACATGTGATCAGAAAGCGCGGTCACGAGCTAGGGGAGAGATTTATGATGCAGGTAGATTCACGATACAGATGGATCGGTCCCATCTACATAGTTTGGATTACCTCCAATGTAATGATTTCCGATGAGCCTTGCATGGTGTGTACCTACATGCAGATATACACACATAAATCATTTCCCAAGTCCAATTCATCGCGCAAAAGTAAAAAAAAAAAATCAAGCCAATACGGTGATGATGATCCGATCTAATTCAATCCAACCCCATGCAGTCCAATATGATGCAATCCAATGCAGTTCCAAATCAAACCATCTTCCAAGGGTATCTCAGGCGCCAAAAAAAAAATAACAATTACAGGACAAAAATCCATAACAGCTTCATCTTCTCATCAGTTGCATGACGTGGCCTTGCACATTTCCCAATTTTCCACGCATGATCCAAACACATCCTCCTCACCACCATCAATCGTCCCATGGAAAATCGTGCGCATCAATCCTCGTACACGTCAAATAAGGCAAGCCGCCCTCCCTGAGATCCAGCTCAAGAAAATTGCGCATGACAGGCTTGACGGCGTCTTTTGCTTTGTTCTTGATCTCGTCCACGCGGCGCTCAAAGCGCTTGAGATTATCGCGGTTGTACTGGTCCGGGTTGAGGCGGAGGAAGCGTTTACATTCGTCGTGGGCGAGGTAGCTGTGGCCGCCTTGACCCAGCAGACGGAAGATGCGGCCCGTGTTGAAGGGAGCCGGGGCCGGGGAGGCGAAAGTGGAGATGGTAGTGGAGGCGTCGTTGAGATGGCGCGAGGATTTGAGAATGGGGGTCGGGGGCGGGGTGGTGTTTTCGGCAAGCCATTGGCGAAAGAGAGAGACGGCCATCCAGTCGAGCCAGTTGCTCGAGGGGCTGACGCGGTCGCCGCGACTAGTGGTGAGAGAGAGACGGAAAAGCTTGACTTGGATCTTGAGCTTGAGCTGGTCGAGGTCGTCGACCTTGTCCTCGATAAGCTCGATGACGGGGTCGGGGACTTGGCCGCGCAGCTGAGCGAGGCCGTGAGGCCACTGGCCGACGACATGGACCATGGCCTCGGCGAAGATGGCCTTGCTGCGGGCCATGTAGCCGAGCTTGAGGTAACTGGGCGGGTACTTCGCGATCTGCTTCCAGAGGCGGCCCTGGAAGCGCAGGAGGTGGTGGTCGACGCGCGGGCCGATGACGGCGAGGGCATCGTAGCGGTCGGCGAGGTGGAGTAGTGACTTGCACTCGACGTAGGCGGTGGCAATGTTGACAGCGTCGAGGGCGGGCGGATGATTATAAAAGATGCGGAACATGTTGTCGTAGTCGCGCAGCGTGTCATCGGCGGCGTCGCTTTCAGCGGGCCCATTGAGGGCGGAGAGATTGGCCACGCTACGAAAGAAGCCGGCGTGCGGGGCGACGGGCTTGTTGCGGGCAGGCGGCGGCTGCGCGGGCGAGGGCGAGGGTGCCGTCTGCTGGGCAGCGACGGGGACCAGCATGGGCACGTCGTCGTCGGCGGCGGCGGCAGCGGCCCAGTCGAGCTCGTAGCGCCACGTACGCTTCTCTGGGGGGCGCGCGCCTGACGGGATGCGGGCCAAGGCAGCGGAGCCGGCAGCAGCGGAGGCGGGCGGGTCGTCGCGTAGGGCGGCGTCGAAGAAGGCGGAGCATTGGGTGAGGATTAAGCGGTGCAGCAGGTAGCGTGCCTCGGCGCGGCCGCTGGCCAGGACAATATGGACGTCGCCCGTATGAGTAAAGCAGGGGAACTCGTTCTGGGGCTGCAGGGTCGAGCCGCCGGCGTGCGAGCGGTGCTGGCGGTGGCGGCGGACCGTCGATGCGCGCGACGAGTGCGACGATACCGAGGCCGGGCGCCGGATGGGCAGGGCGCAGTCGGCGCTCGCGGCATCTGGGTAGGAAACCATGTGTGGGAGTGTGTGGGGGATGGTGAAGCAGTGTGCTGTGGTGCGTGGTCGTGGTGGAGGGCGGCGATCGGCGCTTGAGGGTGTTTTGGCGGCGAGGGCGACGAGATGGCTGGAAGCAGGTCGCACAGCAGACGCAGACGGCGACGAGGCGGGGCAGCAACCGCAACCGCAACCGCAACCGCAACCACAGTGCCGCTGCTGGTTGCGTGGGCGTCGATGGCACGCACGGTGCTTTCAGGCGTCGATGGGAGGGGGGGGGTGTGAGGGAGAGGACGCTGGGGGCGCTTGGGGGT
>Ga0182211_1000165_pt1 | contig 19912 bp, 21 predicted proteins | sample G5R1MG_20_FD_129660 | JGI IMG/M metagenome (GOLD analysis project Ga0182211, IMG submission 129660) | Switchgrass phyllosphere microbial communities from Michigan, USA - G5R2_MAIN_03OCT2016_LD1 MG | ecosystem: Host-associated > Plants > Phyllosphere > Phylloplane/Leaf | place: USA: Michigan... | reverse complement strand
ATGCACGCCAAGATCCATCTAGTTACTAAGCGAGCCCACGGGCCGGTGAAGCAAATTCGACTTCCGTGGGTCGGACTTTTCGCCCTTTCTCTGCCAAATCGATCGCTCGCCACGCCCACCCCTACGAGGTATGTCTTCATCGCACCCGAGTGCCCTTCAGAGAGCCGGGAGAAGCACTCGCCGCTGTCGGCAAGGATGATGGCGACACTGCTTCTCCTCTGCGACACGAGCTGTAGAACCCTCACGCTGCAGCACTGAGGGCACTCTCCATGCTCGGGCATCTGGAGGCTAACCACACCCTTCGCCCGCAGATACCTCAGTCGCCCGACCGCCATTGAGAATCTGCAACCGCCAACATGGTCAAGACTTCTGTTCTCAACGACTGCTTGAATGCGATCAACAACGCCGAGAAGGCCGGCAAGCGCCAAGTCTTGATCCGCCCGTCCTCCAAGGTCATTGTCAAGTTCCTCACCGTCATGCAGCGCCACGGTATGTTTGGCTCGGTTCTTCCAAGTTGTTTTTGCATGCACGCACGCACTCGCACCCTTTCCTTTACCCCTCCCTCCGGGCTGATAACTAGGCAATGATCTCGCACTCTCCACGATCCTTGCCCTTTAAGTGTCCGGTATATCGACTTTAGCGGGGAACTTACACGTCCTCGGATCTTGTTGATGACGTCTGATGTTTATTTCTCTGCCACATGCTGATTTTCCATTCCAGGCTACATTGGCGAGTTCGAGGAGGTCGACGACCACCGCAACGGCAAGATTGTCATCCAGCTTAACGGCCGCATCAACAAGACCGGTGTCATCTCGCCTCGCTACAACGTCCAGCTCCGCGACATGGAGAAGTGGGTTGTGAAGCTTCTGCCCTCGCGTCAATTCGGTTACATTGTCCTCACCACCTCGGCCGGTATCATGGACCACGAGGAGGCCCGCAGGAAGCACGTCGCCGGCAAGATTCTCGGTTTCTTCTACTAGGTTGTGTAAATGATGGAGTGGGACGAAAGATACCCGGAGCTTGGGCAGGCTGGCAATCGGTTTGGCTAGGTAACCATCATGGTGACGGATAGATGAAGACATGACCAAAAGTTTTATCTGTCAGCAAGATAGGGCTATGTGCAGCAAAACGACGCGTGTGTAAAGATGGACAACCCCCATTGTTGAAATGACCATGACCTGTCTTTGCGACGCAATGATTGTGCGTATGCTAAAGTACAAGCCTACAAGTACACGCATCATGGTGCGTTGCATGGGGGATTGGACGGATGCGGGGTGGACGATCAAGCTCGGGTCGTGTGATTGTGATTTGTCGTTCTTTGCAGCCGTAGGACCGGGGCCGTAGCCGTCCCCAGCAGTACCGCTGCTCACAGGGAGCTGCAACGGTGCCGTGTGACGTTATGCACGAGAGTTGCAGACGCCCCAATAAACGACCGCCTCCTCTCTTCTCTCCCCCCCCTTCGCAGCTGCCAGCTGACCGTCCAGAGCGCGTCCCAGTCAGCGGTTAGGCTCCGCCGAATGCGTCGCTATCTACCACGACTCTTCGCGTCAGTACTCCAGGCATCGAGCGCCTTCCGACCTCCGACTGGCATCTAGCGTTTTGTTTGCCTTTGACCGTTGTCATTGCACCCGCCGTTGTCACCGTCTCCTACTCCACCTAGTTACCCGCCCCCTCCCGTCTCCCGCCGCCCACCCTGGCACCCTGCTGCTCATCAGCCCCCGAGAAACCACTGGCCACCGCTGGCCACCGCTGCGCCGCGCCGCAACGAGCTAATCCCCACAATTGCTGCTGACGACGTGCGGCGTGCGACGTCCTGTTCCTGCTCCGTTACCATGCACAGCATCCACGCCTCGCTACCTGACCAACATCGCAGCAAGAGGAAGTTCCAGCCGAGCATTACAAGCTATTTTGCCTTGCGCGACGGCTTCGATCAGGACGATGATCTGCGGGGAATAGATCCGCCCACCCGCTCTCGACAACACCATCAGCACCTCCACAGCGTTACTGCAACACAGCGGCCGCGAGAAAGCCTTGCACCGACCCTGCCAGGTCCATTGCAGACAGGGCTGCTCAACGTTGGCATGCGCGTACGAAAGGCCGTGCCAGAGGGCTACAAGACGCAGAAGCTCCTGTCCGGCCTGCCCTCCATAACCAAATCAACTCCGACATTCCACGCCAAGCCATCCCGTGATGCCGAGCCTCATATTCTGACGCACCAAAGAGAATTGCTTCCATTCTGCGGTCTGAATAAAGTAGCAGGCTATGCCGAACAACCCACCACCAACATCCACCTCTACGGTGGTCTCGACCCACATGGCCAACCCACCACCAATGTCTTCCCCCTCTCTGCAGACACTTTCACACAACCCTTCTCATCAAAGGGCTCCGCTGACTCCGGATATATGGCATCCTCCCAACGACTACCCAATCCCATGAACCCGGCAAAGCGCTCATGGCAGGACGACAATGAAGTCAGACCACCAAACACAGACCTCTTCTTTGCGACACCGAAAGGGGACCTGACCTTGGAGGTGGACGAGGTGCCCGTGAGTCCACTAAGCGAGACACCGCCAGCCATGCTGCCTCAGGTGAGGCACTTTGCACAACCCAAATCGCGGAGACCAGGACAACGTACACTATCAAGCGATGCGGATATCGACATAGAAATGGATTCTGACGACGTGACACAAACGGAACGGAGAGTGACTATGGGCAGTAGCAGCGACTTTGAAGAGGCGTATTTTTTGGCGCAGGAGGTGCATATGGGTGGCATCTGAATCCGCTAACACCTCGATAGCGGATTTTTTTTCGATTCTGGGTTTCAGAAATTTGGCACAAGCTATTCACGAGTGACATGCCTGAGTCGGCGTTCTTCTTGAACGGGGTTTTTGTTTCTGTCCATTGAATATCCACGTTCGGTCATGTAAATGACAAAGCTAATGATAACGCATGGCGCAACCAAACTATACCCCTATTCCTCACTGCTATTTCCATGCTGCTTTCGTGCCGAACAAAGTATAGGTCCCAACGTTGTAATGGCAATGCATTGTAAAACGTGAAAACATGTCCGTTCGTTTGGCTTCACGAGGAATCGTGCATGTATGTACAGTATGTCTATTCTCAATAATGAGCATGTCAATCGGAAATATTCCATCGCTAGAAAAGTTTTCCAACGCATTATGCTAAGGACAGCAACCACTCAGATTCCATGGAGAGTGAAACATGTCCATATAGCGTAAACTCATGCTGCTACTACACGGTCGCAGAGCCCGTCCGCTCTCCCATGCCCAGCAGCCGCTTGTGACAATACCCCCCCCCGCAAAAACACCATTGCTGTGCCCATTTCTACCATGTAAATGCTGTCATTACGGCCGCAACCGCTGCAACTCGGCTGCAAAGAGATTTTGCGCCTAGGAAGACGACTTCGTCAGGACAAAGCCAATATTACACTCCTGCTGCTTGAGCACTCCGAGGAAGACGTCGTCGTCGATGGCTGCCGCCACTTGGTCATCAAGGTCGGCATGGGCGTCGCAACCCCCGTCGAGCTCCTGCATTTTCGCAGTGGCGCGAACAACAGTAGCGTCCAAGTGGCGGTACTCCATCAGCATCTGCAGCTTGGGCAGCTTGCTCGTGCGCCTGTCCTCGAGTATTCTCTCTTGCTCTTCCATATTGACTTGGCTCGCTTTCTTCAAGCTGAGGAGTAAATCCAGCTCCTCCTCCTCCTCCTCCTCTCCCCCCTCATCTTGTCCGCCCATGACCTCGGCTTCAGCCTCGGCCGCGACCTCCAGCGTACCTCTGCATTCACATCTACACCCGAGCAAGTCATGTGTCTGACACCCCTCCCTCTCGTCCAGCCGAAATAAGTCCTTCAACTCCTCTCGTGAGAACGAGCTCGCAGAGGCCTTGTTGTCCACCACCGCCCCCGCGAGCCCCATCTTACTCACCTGCCGCTGGAAAATCTTCTCATCTAGGCCGCCCTTGATCAAAAACCGGTAGATTTTACACGGCCGCACCTGCCCCTCGCGGTGGATGCGAGCCATGGCTTGTAAATCCGTGGCCGGGTTCCAGTCACACTCAAATAACACGATGCGAGACGCGCCGATCAGGTTGATGCCTACACCGCCGGATTTGGCAGATAAGAGGAAGGCAAAAGCAGTCTTCTTATCGCACGTGTTGAATTTGTTGACGAGCGGCTGTCGCTTGGCCGTGGGCGTGCTGCCGTCGAGACGCAGGTAGGTGTAGGAGAGGGAAACGAGGAGTCGCTCAATCATATCGAGGGTTGTCGTGTAATTTGAGACGATTACAACCTTCTCGTCGGTGGTGGTGTGAATCCGATGCACGAGGCTATCAAGAAGGCGGAGCTTGGCGCTCGATGCGCTTGAATTGAGGATTTGCGGGGGGATGAGGGGAAGCAGGGTTTGGAGTAGTGCAGAGGGCGTGTCGTCGTTGTCTTTTGAAGATTTCAGCAAAGAAGGGCTGTTGCAGACTTTCTTCAGCACGTTGATGAGTTGTAGTGCCATGTCCGTGTTTCCCAGAGCCGCACTGAATGTGGGTGAGGTGAGGATGTTGCGATAGGCTTCTGCTTGGCCTTTAGTTGGCTTGCAGAAGACGATGTGCTCGGTCTTTGGTGGGAGATATTTGGCAAGGACGTCAGCGGTCCGCCGGATCATGAACTGGCTGGTTAGGGAAACAAGCTCTTTCCATCGTGCCTCGCCCTTTTCTAGCTCCAACTCGCTCGCAGCTGGTTGGCGACTACGCATTATTGGGGCCTCGAAAGTGCGCTTGAAAGCAGAACGCTGACCCAGAAGACCAGGGTTGACAAAATTTATGGCAGTGTAGAACTCGCCGAGATCGTTCTGTAGTGGGGTTCCCGACAGGATGATTCGCCTCTCGGTGTTCAGTGACTGTATAGCCAGCATGGCTTTGTTGTTAGCAGTCTTGAGCCTATGCCCTTCGTCCGCAATCACAATATCTATACCGTCACCCTGCTTCAATTCCTCTTGTACTATACGTAGCATCTCGTACCCTACAATCATCACATTATAAGCTTTTCCCATCGTAAAATTAGTGACCTTCCTGTCCTTTGAACAGGAAAAGAGGCCTATCCTCTCATTACCGAGCCACTTGCGGAATTCGCGTTTCCAGTTTTCGACTAGGCCAGCTGGGCAGACGATGAGTGCCTTTTTGATGACAGGAGAGCCGGTATGTATTGGGTTTTGTTTCATCAGCGTCCAGATTAGTGCGATGGTCTGTAATGTTTTTCCTAAGCCCATCTCGTCGGCCATGATGGCACCCTCGCCCTCGCATCGCATGCCCATGACGCATTCGTAGAGAAATTTTACACCTTCGCGTTGATGGTCACGGAGGTGCTTGCTCAGTACAGGGTCGACAACCACGTCTACGATCTGCTTGCCTTTAGGACAGCTATTCGGCCGCTTCATGATGAGAGCGTTTGGTGCACCCGGGTCATGTCGTGGCTGCGGAAGTGACTGATTTCGCTGAGTCATGACGGTATTTGACAGTAGAGGTGCCTTGAAATGCTGCTTGCGTTGTGCAGATGGTGTATATTCCGGTACATCTTCGCCATTTGCGCTTCCTGAAGATATAGTCCTCTTTGACTTTGATTTCGAAACAACTAGCGGCTTGTATCCGGGCTCGAAACGCTTCGTCTTCCCTGTCGGTGCAGCTGTAGCCGTGCCCAAAAACATGCGTCCAGCCAGGTAGTCTGACTTCTCGATACATCCTTCAATCTCTAACTCTTTCCCACCCAGTGAGAGGGCCGATCCGGTAAGAAGAGGTCGATTGCAAGCACCTCTACCAAGCTCTTTCCCAGAATCGCTGTCTATGAGTGTGGCGTATCCGCCCACCACGGCAAGCACGCCATCCCCATCCCATGTCTTGTTCTTCTTCGCGGTATATTTCCTCCATAAAACGGTGTAGTAGTTTCCATCAAGACCAGGGGGCAGAAATTGTGCGGGCGCCGGGCTATCGAGCGTATTGAGTGGTTGACGGTTGCTAGATGGGAGGGCGTTCGACGAAATTTCTCGCTTCTTTTTGGGTGGACCGCTGTTTTCGGAAGAAGGTCGTGCAAGCGTGAGAGGCCTGAAAGGCTTCATCTTGGTAGCGAAGGCGTTGGCCTTGGCGTAGAAGTTGCAGTTTTGAGACTCGGAGGAGATGGCGCGCGACGCGTTAACGCGTGAGATCCATTACGGTGTCACGTGCAAGCCCCTGGGTCGCTGGGGGATATCACACTACGTCAATTACCAAGTCTATACATTTTGAGGCTAAAAGCAATTTTCAGTGTTGAATCAACAACTCCTGCTCAGGTCATTGTAATCATGTGATTTCTGTTGTTGGATGATGCGGTGACCAAGATTAGAGAAATAACTGATCCTCCCATGATATCACGTAATAATACCAGCGTTATGCGTACAGCCTAAAGTCTCGTGACCAAGGTAATACCTTGCTGTCGTTCATATATCCCTCAAGCCACCAACTTACTTATAGCTGTTTTCTTAACTTGACTACTGGGAAGTGCTGTGCGGCCACCATGTTATGAGATCTTCTCCACTCAATTTGAACTTGTCAATTTTGAGAAAGTAAAGCATCTTTGCATATGCATGTAATGCTAGCTTGCAATACCACGAGAATATGTGCATAGCTGTGAGCGCTCCCACAAACCTGCTTTCTCGCACAGGTGCAAATTAGGCTGCAGCCCAGTAGGCTCGTCCGAAACCTAATTCTCAAAGAGCACACCAGTCAGATTCGCAAGTTTATATGGCCAACTCAATCTTGAGCGGCACTTGCAAATTCAGCCTGATAGTACTGTATCATCTATTAGCCCATCTGCCCTGGAGAGGTCAGGAGAGGTTCCACACTTTCAAAAAGGCTGAACTTACCTCCGAGACGTTCCTGGCCAGCTTCCTGTCACTTAGTCGCGATTTTGTGTTTGGCACCGTCCAGTTATTCACGCCCCACCACCATCTCCTAATTTTCGCTCCAATGCCTTGACCACTGAAGTGAGCTGATCGATTCCAATGTCTCCAGCCGCTGAGAAGGAGTGTCCATATTACGCCTTGCGCAAAACACATGATGACCTGACTACGTCAGCATTTATCATGATTGCGTACTCTTCCCAATTTGTACTTGATCTCGTATTGTGATCCACGCAACGCTTTTCCATCCTTCCGCCTGCTCAATGCTCTTCAGATAGCTCTGCTCGAAGCGCAGATCGGGCAGTGGCGGCATATTGTGGCTGCGTGGTATCGGGTCCAGGACGCTAATGGGGATTTCATCTTCGTCAAGCTCGGAGTGTCCGTCAAGGTCAGGATACGCATCGACGGTGACTGGCTGCCTTGCCGAGGCTGCAGTCGACGGGTTTATGTCGTGTCGGGGCGATGGATGGCGATTGATAGACGCGCCTTGCAGCGTTGAGGCAATATCGATCGGGGCTTCGGAATCCATCGTGTCTCCGCTGTGTCTGTGAATAAGTGTGGTGATCGCGGTGATGAAGTTTGAACGCACCTCTCATGGGAATGTATCGTCTTGGCAGACAGTTGACGTCGAGGCGGGACCACTCAGCTAGTTAGCTAGCTAGCGCTAGTGAACCCCAGAAGCGGCAGCATCTCGAAGCTGGCACACGACTAACCTCACGATTAGGGTGACGACGACTTGACCACCGCCTCCATTTTACTGCATAATAACTAGCCAGGATGGGAAACCAACAGTCTGGGCTACTCGACAACATTGCCTCGGGCTCGAATTGTATGTCTGTGGTGGGGTAGAGGGGCAAATCCAAGACGCTAGTGCTAACACCATGCAGTCGACCGTGAGGAAGTTGACCGCCTGAGAAAGCGATTTATGAAGCTGGACAAGGTATGGAATAATTGAAGACCCTAGAGGTTATCATAGCATTTACACATACGCAGGACAACTCCGGCACCATCGAGCGCGACGAATTCTTGGCCTTGCCCCAAATCTCCTCGAATCCCCTCGCGACACGCATGATTGCTATCTTTGATGAGGACGGCGGGGGCGACGTCGATTTCCAGGAGTTCGTCTCGGGTCTCTCAGCATTCAGTAGCAAAGGCAATAAAGAGGAGAAGCTGCGATTCGCGTTCCGCGTATACGACATCGACCGCGATGGGTATATCAGCAATGGTGAACTCTTCATTGTTCTGAAGATGATGGTGGGAAGTAATTTGAAGGATCAACAACTCCAGCAGGTGAACAAGCCGCTTCTCATGTCTCTTGTGGAAACTGATACCTCGGTAGATTGTCGACAAGACCATCATGGAAGCCGACTTGGACCGCGACGGCAAAATTAGCTTTGAAGAGTTCACCAAGATGGTCGAGAACACAGACGTATCGATGAGCATGACTCTGGATCAATTCTAATTAAGATTTCACAATCGGTATGACAGCGCACCAAGAGAGGTTATTCTTGGCAAGGCGTTCAAGGCGTTCAAGAGCCAGTCCAGTTTGGGCGGAGGTCATGTGTTCAAGCAGTCAGTACAGGGCTTTTGACACTTCGAGATCACTTCTGTACATTTGAAATTCAGCCTCAAAACAGACAAGACATTATTGCCCTCAATCTGTGGCCCTAATCTGTGGTCATGATATCGTACTTGCACATAAATACCTTTTTCAAAGCGATCACTATTCATCCCGGCTACGCTACTCTCTGACAACCTTTGACAGAGTCATTCCTATCCGCACTAACTGGAATAAACCTTGAAGGTGAAATTAAATCCTCGATAACTCCTTTCATCTCCTCTATGTACATAGCAACCTATTTAGAACAACTCCTGACCGGTAGTTTCTGTACTCTCCTATCCTTTGATGTTACTCCCATTGGTTCCCTGATTTTCAAGAGAAGGCATCACGCAGCAAATGCTTCGGGTAATAATACCATTGCTGAGGTGATTGGGAATATTCCTGGAATATTCTTGGAAAATACAGTGGTAGAGTCCCATCAGCCATTTCAGGATGAGACCGCCAGGAACTAGGTGATACATAGTTGTTCTTTGCAATAGTATCGCTTTGTGTCTCACAGGTAAAATCATGACGGCAAAGCCAAAGTCATCAGGGGTACATACGAAGAAATGGGCGGTCCATGCATCATCGCTCTAGAATGCTTAATTTACGTGGTGAGTAATGGGCATACTCTCGATGTTTTTATGCACGACTATTCCTCACCGCATCACCGGCGGCCTTGCTTCCTTGTTAAATGCCATCCTGCTACACAACCACTCGACAGCTTCTTGTACACCAGTCCCTGTCAACGCACTGCACGGCAGCACGCGACTATCTCTGACATTGCCTCCCTTCTCTCCTTCGAACACTCTTCGAACGAAACCCTCTTTGATCCTCACTACCTCTACACAGTCTTCCCTGTCTTGCTTGTTTGCCAGGATGAGAATGGGCACTCCACTCGCATCCTCGTTCGCCAACACACTCTCCAAAACTAGTTTGCACTCATCCAGACGTCCTATGTCTTCATTTCGCGCTGCCTCTGCGCTTGAGAGGTCGGCTAGTGTGGCATTTCCCACATCGCTGCTGTCTATCACAAACACGATGGCATGGCAACTGCTGTAATAGCTCTGCCACAGTCCTCGTAGACTATGTTGACCACCCACATCCCATATCTTTAGATATATCGGCGGATTTGGAGGCGGTAGGGCGATTGTCGCAACGTTTTGTCCGACTGTGGGTACCGTCTTCAGGTTGGGCTGTGCGGGAGTGTATGTGCCCTTGATTTGCTCGAGGAGGGTGGTCTTGCCGGCGTTGTCCAGACCAAGGAGGAGGACTGAGTACTCTGGAGGTTTGTTAGGAGATGTAGACGGCCGTGTAGGCTTATGGACTCGCCTTCTTTGCTAGTAGCATGCAGGTATATTGATTTAAAGAGGTGGTACATGGTTTGCGACGCGCGGATGGCTGGCGCTGGCTTCGCATGTTGGTGGTAGGTGGAGCAACGTGGACAATCGATAAGCAACACCTTGTTTCCCACGCGTCACCTGTGACGTGCACTATTGACAAGACAAACTACCGAATTCTATCCTCTGGATGCCCTTGCGCGAATCCGTTATGCTTCACTTGATTACCATCTCTTTCAAAACCGCTTGCTCATATCCCCTTCTCATTGCAACAGAACCCCCCAGTAAGAGAAAGAGATTGCCCACACGTTCGACGCCTGCTACACAAGATCGTGATACCTCCTCTTTCTTTCACTCGAATAGCTGAAAACTACCCAAGCTTCATATCCCAAACTATTTTAAGTCTTCATTCTCATGTACCGGCACCATGTGTCCAACACCCGCCGCACTGACACCTATAACTTTTGTACCATCTCCATACACAATCGACGTATACCCGCTCTGCGGCGTGTTCGTCATATTCTTTGAGAAAGACACACCGTACGGTTCAGACCACTCTTTCAACTGCTCCGCCAAGTTTGAATTCTTCACAAGCGAATCGGCGGTACCATGGCATGTCATCATCCGTGGGTAGGTATCATGATAGCTGGGATACATGGCCTTGACGGTCGCGACCCACTGCTCCAATGTCTTGGTGATTTGTCCGTTTGCACATTTGGGATCAGCAGAGCCGGGACTGGCGCCGGGACTGCCGGCGAGACAACCGGCTGCTACGCCAGAGTAGCAGGTTCCTGCGGCGAAGACATCGGGTTATGTGGCTAGCATGATATTGGTCATCATGCAGCCTGAACTGGAGACTGGAGAATTTCTTGGTGATGTCGGTGTTATATTTTGCAACAGTGTATTTGATCATATTGGTAAGACCTTGGTTATCACCGCCTGCTTCATGGGACAGACCCTTGACTGTGTTGACTTCCCAGCAGTTATTTTCGCTCTTTGTGGAGGGAAATATGGTAATGAATCCTTTAGACTCGGAAAGGCTGGTGTATTTGGTTGATGAGGAGCATTGTTCACCAATACCTGCGCTGCAACAAAAGCAGCGCCGCTGAGGAAAGAGTTGAAAACGTGCATCTTGGGATCAATTCAAGTAAGATTATTGGTGGTGTAGATATGTATTCGAGCCCGGTTGGCTTTTATGGTTTTGACAATCAAAGTCTAGTATATAACTAAAAGACACTTTTCGCCCCGCGAATGCTACTATATAGGGAGCTTTAAAGTTGCACTCTAGGTAAAGCAATAAGATAGTGCATGACACTGCGCTGGGTATGGTTTTCCAAGTCCAGACCATATAAGCCATTCGTCGCCAAGTCCGAGATTTTGGGCGTTGTTCCACTCATAGAAGCAGTTATACACTACCTAGTACTTTTCAAGTATATTAAATCTCCGTAGCTTTTAAAACCAACTTGGTGAATAAGTGTGAGCGAGCTAGGGGCCTGCGGAGGTATCAGATGGAATTGTGCTTTACTTATACAAACTAGATAAGTAAAGCTAAAGCTAATGTTAGCGAGGGTCTGTCTAAAGTTAATAAGCCGTATGCTAGATATTTTGGAATCGCCCATAGAGGCCTTCCAAAAGCTAATCAATAGTAAATGACTACGAGCACTACAATATCAAGAGCGTTCATCGAATGACAGTTTCTGGAATACACTACCTGAGAAAGAGACGAATTATCCATCCGAAGTTCTGAAATGTGCTACATCAGACTCATCTGTCTTCCAGGCTGGTACCGTTGGGGCACCACCACTAGTTTGATGTTCATTCCGTCGACGTTCATGTGATAATGGAATAAGCTAGGATTCACATTGATACTTGATGAGTCCTGAAACATGTTGCTGTCGCCGCCCATATTGCTGTCGCAACGTGTCGCGTGATGAATCTAGGCCACCGATTCGGAAGGGACTCACAAAGGCGACACTCAGTTTGCAGAGTCAACATGCCCGAGGCCAACACTGTAATATTATAGTAAGAATAAAACAGTATACACAAAGTAACCCCAAATGAAAAGTAACACAACGTATCTTGGATGAGGTGAAGATGCTTGCCGAACGCCGATCCAATGTTCTCTCCACAGCCTTGCCCATATTCTACACTCGTTTCAAATTCACCTCCAACCCTCTCGGTGAAGAATGCACTTTACACTGCGGCATAACCTCCTCTGCTACCACCTCCTTGTATAGTACCCATGACTTTCCTTGCAAAGTCCTTCGCAATATATGGTATATCGCGGATGGTGTCGCCGTGGGGTAGTAGGTCCCAGCCACGAGCACCATAGCGATTGTAGTTGAGCCAGGAGCCAAAGATGAGGTAAGCGGCTATGGCGAGGAAAAATCTGTTTCTTATCAACAAGGTTGTGCATGTGCGTGGAAGTCGAAAGAGCTTACATGATGAAGAACCACCCAAAGAAGCCCCAGGATGAACTAGAGTGATCCACCGGCGCGTCTTCGCATGCGTACTTGGTACGCCATTCAAGCCTAAGAGTTCGTGCAGTCTTGTCCTTGTCAACCTGTTCGTTTTGGTAGCCGCAAAAGCGCAGACTGTTTTCGCTGTCCTCGCATTTTCCCTTGGCCGAGTCTTCTCTCCGTCTCAGCTTTTCTTCCTTCTTATCATCACCGTCTTTGGGTTCATCTTCGGCGTCGCCATTGTCCTTCTCATCGCCCTCGAGGCCTGTACGTTCCTTGTCGCATACGAAATCAACGATTGCGCGCTGATCCACCCCGTTCTTCTTGTCGTCAAAGGGGAAGCGACCACCGTGTAGTTCGGCGCGAAGACCCTCGCGTCCGGCGTCAGAGTTGCCTTTCGAGTCACGAAGCAACTCGAATTTAGCGTCGATTTCGCGACCCGTCTGCGTCTTGTATGTTCCTGCAATATCAATGGGCGTGATGGTTGAGTTCTTCTCCGAGTCTAGGAATATGAGCTCGCGGATGCCGCACACTCTCGAGCCGTGATGGCACTCAGTCGCAGTACTACCACCCTTGTGCCACTTGAGTGAGTTGCACAAGTCTATCGTGAAGTTGTATTTATAAGATATCTCATGATCCAGATCGTCTTCTTTCCAGTGTACCATGTGGGGGCCACCTAACTTCTCAAAGTTAAAGTGAACGCCTTGCGCAGCAACGTCTTTGCAGTCGAATGCCCATGCTGACTGCGGGAGCATGGAGGTGATAGTGAAGAGAGAGAGGAGCGCGCGGCGTGATCTTGAGGGCGCCATAGCGATGTGTATGATGACAGGTGTCCAGGTCGATAGAAGAGCGTTGGGGCTATTCCTGCCAGCGAGGTGAGCGTAGGTAAGACGCGCGCCAGGTCTGGTATGGGGTGAAGAAGTCAGGCACTGTGTGTCGATAAGTCGCTTAGTTTCGGTATTTGGTCGAACTGTGGAGCCGTGTCCCAACTTGACCACAGTAGCACGCGTGTGGTGTTGATGTCTAACGAAGTTGCGTGGACTTTTGCGGGAGGATGGGTACCAAGGGCGCTATGACGGAGCCAACCTTGGAAGCTTCCATTCGCTTAGTCAGACTCGGACATTACTCATGCAGCCCGCCAGGCAAATTCCGCCTGCTGAAGTGCTTCGGCAGTTATAATCCTTATTCAGTTTAGTCTATAATTACAGGTATAGTGCATGCGAAAAGAGAAACCGTTTTGATGCGATTTTAAAAAATGGCAACGCTACAAAGACCATGGCAGCGAGTTGGGCATGGCAGAAAGTAGCAAAACGTCTTGAGATAATGAAGAGATAATAAAGACAGAATTCATCTGAAGGCCAGCGAATGCATTGCGGCCAGCCCAGGAAGGATAAATTGACGATTTATATGACGTATATCCATTCCAGGGAGAGATGGAAGAGCTTTCAGATCATGCTCCTGCGACATTAGGCTTTAGTGAAAAGTTTGCACAGGTGCAGAACACATACTGATGAGTACCATCAACGCTATCCTGCGTAGTGCAGCTTCGTAGATGTCGAATCACTTTCTTGGGCCACCTTGCTGCATTCCAGAACCATTTGTATTTGCAGGCATCGGATAAGGAAATGGTGCATAAGGAAGCAGATTGGAGGTCTTGGGCCGGGATGAAGATGCAGTAGTAGAATTGTTGCTTGATGAAGAAGAAGACATGGTAGGCTCAGTAGACTAGGATTATCCTGAACCTGTGATTAGGATCCCGAGCAATCTCAGGCAGTTGATACGATGAGAGGTGGCAAAGGAGGTGAGATATTGGCGCTATATCGATACTCCTGATGAGGGACGAGCAGCAAAGCTTTAGGCAACTGGGGTCTACGGTGTCATATTGTGTGAACCTATTATGGTGGCTTACTTCAAAGGCGGTGGAGTCCCATATGCCAAAATGAGTGTAGTACCTCTGAGCTAAGAACTGACCAGAGCGCCGTAAAATGCTCTTCGATTACGAATCCATTAAGTTACTAAGCACTTGCTGCAAAAGGATGGTCGAATAAAGATACTGAAATTTTGAAAATGCTTGTAGTTGAAGCAGTTTTGGATGGGTAGCATCCTATTCATGTATTGCAGTGTGACACCCAAGCACATCCTTACCGAAAGCACAGTAGAACAACATGACTACCGTTGCCATGTGCATATGTTGAGCCACATGTACAATAATTGATGCATAATCTCTAGACAACCAGTGATAGACGGTGATTTATTGATGAAGCTGCCAAGCGATGGCAGTCAAATAAACATTGGTAAATCGGTGAATGATACTTAGGTCTATGGCTTGGTGATGATCGCAATATTTTGCGTATCATTGCCACCAAGTGGCAGCGGATCTGCATCTGGTCATTCATGGCTATAGCAAGAAATAAAGTCCCCGTACATTGAGGTAAGCGTATCAAATTATTTACTCAAGGCCGCTGAAAGCCGACCACGGATTGTATTCACATTCATCCACCCGCCACTGAACATACCCGACACAGAGACAGCACCTATCTTGGTCATTGAAGCCAAAGCTCATTTTAGTTGGCCTGCGGAACCCAAAGGCGGGAAAGTCTTAGTATACGTTCGAGATGCATCGGTAAATGTTTCTTTGCAAGCGCAGTGTATATTTCTATAGCAATCGATGTCGTAATGTTATAGTCATGAAAAGGCGATTCTGGCTAGATCCTAGTATCTACGGAAGAGCTCCAGTTATGTAAGCCATTCTGTCAATAAGATTACCAGCATCAGCGTTACTTATCATTCTATCATGGCTCAATGGGCTCAGCTTCGCTTATCCTGCCTTCGACCGGCTTTTGACGCGAAGGAGCCTAGACTCATTGATTGACCTTTTCCATGTGATTCCCATGACCCTTTTTGGAAAGTGGGAAAATGAGGGCTGAATATGGGTTGAAGGTGCGGTGAAAACCTACACTCAGCTGTGCCGTCAGCGATGTGTTTTTAACGCTAACATTACAATCACGTCAACGTAATATCACGAGATATTGAATACACGCGTCATTTTTCGTAGGCAATGTCAAGTCGCTATAACACCACGCATGGAATTTCTAAACACACTTAAACGATGGTGTAACCGACCTCCTATAGCTACTAGCGAAGCACTTGTAGGAATTCATCATTCGATCGCGCCGCAAATTTCCGGAGAATCACAAGCGCCCAAATGTGACAAAGACAGTGATCATCCATTGAACCTATAATCTCAAACCGTCGTCTGTAGAGCTTAGCGGGCCTACTCAGGCGTTTTATTAGGTCTATGGGGATCGCAATTGCGCTTATAACTAAGATGGTTGCGATACCATGGCTCTATCGTGTAGATAGCTAGATAACATAATTCAAAATCGAGGAAGGATTGGTCGTCCGGTCCACATGTGATCACTTCCTGGCGATATGGAATTGACTTGGCGTCTTTCGGAAGATATTTTTTCAATCCCCCAGTTCAAAGTTTGGTTGAGAATATGGAAATCCCACTATTTCTCATGATTGACTAGCCCGTGGACATGGCTCTTTTTTTGTTCTCCAGTAGACCTGTGACGACCTCTACGACCCGCTTGACGCCTTCCAGCTCTTCCTCTACAGTACCACCCATGCCAGCACTTGCAAAGCTTGTCGAATTGCCTACATATACTGGCTTCCCTGTCCTACGGGCGAGCAACTTGGATAGTCGAGTTGCAAAGTCGAGGGTACCACTATTTGTGAAGAGGGGGGTGCTCAATGTGTCAGCCGGTGAAACTCGCTGTAGCCACTCATTAGCTTTGTTTTTCTCGTTGGGAATATTGACGATATTTTCCAGATTTCGAAAACTTACATTTGGCATAGCAAACACGAATGAACCCATTGTGGTTACAGACGGCGAGTCGGGCGTGGTAGTTGTTAGAAAGAGCAGTAAGCTCGGGCCATTATCGGTGAGCTGCAGATGGACATTGGTATGCGGCGCTTTCGGCAATGGAAAAGCTACCTCGATCGGTTCGTGTGACGGGTTGGGGTTGGTCATTGCATCTACCGTCGACATCGTCGACATCGTAGACATTATTAAGTGGAGGTTGCGAGCGCGACGCGACGAAGTTGGTGGGGCAAGGTAACCAAGTTCGACATACGGACATTTATCGGGCCTAGGCAACGATGTACCTGCCCCCAGTACCCGACCTTCACATCCTTTACTCGTCTAGCTTTTGTACAGCATTAGCTCCCAGAATTTTGTGCAACAGCGAGCAGACCTCGCATCGGCGAGTTCGATAGTTCGGTACCTCGCGATACCCGCGAGCGTGACTAGATTCCCGGATATCACCACAACAAATAAGACGAAATTCTTCGCAGCTTATCATGGCGGGAGAGGAGTGGGAGGGCGATTTCGACCCAATGGCGGATCCAGAAGAGCGGAAGCACTTACTGTCTGTCCTGTACTCATTTCGGTAGGCCAAGAGAAATGCGCGTCACGGCTTTCACCTGTGACAAAAACTGACACTTGCCAGCTCATATCGCCGCCTGGCACACTTGAATGGAACTCATGTGCGTCGACAGGCTCTCTACTCGCTGCCGCGAGAACATTGGATGCTTCTCTCCAAACCACCCTTCTCTGTCCTTGAGTCCTTGTCTAAAATGGACGACTTGATCGACGGCAATGCAGAGCTGGCCGAGGCCATCTTTGTTGCTGGATTCAGAAGTTTCCTGGCACCTACCATCAGTAGTGAATGGGTTGCGTCTATTGTGCCCGAAAAGTATGCGCAGGACGAGTACCGTATCTGTTCGATGGTGATGGATCGCATGAATATCCAGACCTCCAAGAGCGACCTTGACAAAGCGCGGAGTTGCGTAAACCAGTTCTACCGAGAATGGAGTGCAGAGGGAGCAATCGAGCGATCGAAATGCTTTGAGCCTGTTATCGCGGCTCTGGAGACGGAATTTATCTCCAGGACGAGGGAGGACAATACACTGGATCGCTCCGACCTAAGAGTCCTTGCACCAGGAGCTGGCTTAGGACGTTTTGTGTTCGATGTTTGCCGCGCTGGATTCAGCGTGGAAGGCAACGAGATATCGTATCACGAGCTCATGGCAAGCTCGCTAGTATTGAATCATGTTCACAGGGCCGGGCAATTTACCATTGCACCTTTTGTGCTCAACGGCTCCAATCATATATCGCGCGCCGACCAATTCCAGACTTTCCACATACCAGACATACATCCTAGCGCGGAACTATCGAAAGCCGGGCAGTCCAAAATGCCTGGTCACGAACGCATGAGTGTGGCCACGGGTGACTTCTGTGTTCTATATAGTCAGCGAGCGCACGCAGATTCCTTTGATGCCGTAGCCACTATATTCTTCATTGATACAGCGCCGAATCTCATTCGTTATATCGAAGCTGTCCGTAACTGCCTCAAACCCGGCGGAATATGGGTCAACCTTGGCCCTTTGCTGTGGCATCATGTGGCGCGCAACGAGGACCACAAGGAAGAGGGAGAATCGGAGCGTGATCGACAAACTGGGGTATCTGATGCGGGGATCGGCGATCCAGGGTCAGTCGAGTTGACCCACGAGGAAGTGATTGCACTCGTTGGGCACCTGGGCTTCACAATAGAGCAGCACGAGCATGGGATGTTCGAGACGGGCTATGTCAATAATCCAAAGAGCATGCTCCAGAGTACGTATCGACCGTCATGTTGGACAGCCAGAAAGGTATAAGCTATCAAGGCCCCCAGTTTATGGTCCGCTGTTGTAACAGGAAGATGTACAGTATATAATAAAGTAGCAATAGCAGCAACATGGACAAGGATCCAAACTGCAATGTCTTATTTGCTGGAGATTGAATGGGTCATGGGGATGGATGCATTTTTCCCTCAAAGCTTTAGGATCAATACACGAGGATTCTCACGTTTGATTCCACCTTCCCCATCCAAATTGCATATCCAAATTGCATATCCAAATTGCATATGATGTTCACAGCGATGCTATAGAGCAAAAAAAAAAAGAAACGGATAATGAAGGGAAGATGTTTATATTTCAAAGGCCCAGCAGGCGTCCAGCCTATCCTCCCCAAAAGTGAGCCATACTATCCGGTTCCCTGAACCATGGAAGAACACTCCCAAATCCGACAGCACGGATACGTACATAGACACACACACACAAACCCAACACAACGAGTACTGTACCTATTCGATCCCCGAGTATATCTAGATATCCCTTCCTCCTCCTGTCTTTCCTTTGCCACCCCCTCCCCTCGTGCCGTTCCTACACCAAAGCCAAAGTCCTAGGGCTGAACGCATAGTTGAACCAATCCAAGACATGTGCGCGGTCAATCCTGCCCAGCCGAGTCAGGGAGAATGTGCACAAGTCTGATTTGCTGCGAGTCCGGAGTTCAGTTTTTTGATCCCACGCCTTTGGCTCGGTAGTGAACTTTCCATCCATCCATTCGTCTGTCCGTCTTTCGTGTGTGTGTGTGTGTGCGAGGGCAATCTCGCGTGTACATGTACGCATGGTGACATGTAGTCCAAGCGTTGAAGCGGTAAAACACCTAGAGCGGGTTGATTGTGCGGCCACGAAGACGCAACGACGCACGCACAGCCGCGACCAATGTGTGCCACGTGACGCTCACGGGTCGTCGTAATCCGTATACCCATCGAAGAGATCGGTGACGACCTTGAGCATGGGCGCGAGAAGGCTGACTTCGTCGCCGGGCATGCCGCCAAACATGCGCAGCTGCTGTAGCTCTAGCTCCCACTGTTGCTCCTGCGCAATGCGGATTTGGTCCTGCCATGCGAGGTAGGCTTGATGCCAGTAGTGCTCTGCAGCAAAGTCTGCAAGGTAGGTGTCAGGGGCGGTGGCGACGCGTGGGTAGCGGCGATGTTGAATCGCCGCATCCAAGGTGGGTGTTGTGAATATCGAAGGAGAAGGAGAAGATGCTGTCGTAGTCGTAGTCGTATCCGTCGTCGTCGTCGTCGTCGTCATCGTAGAAATCGTCGTCGTAGTATCCATAGAATGGCTCCGGGCATGAAGTATGATTTTCGATGTGTTTTTTCCTCCGGCATGCTCGTTGTGGGCCTGGTCGCTGCTGCGATGCTGTACCAGCGGCCGACTTCGCGTGCGTTTTCTGTTGTGCCGTTTCCCCATGATGTATTCTCGTGCGTGTTCCCACCACCAGACAAAAAGAAGAAGGAAAAAGTCGGTTGTTGAAGGGGAAAAAGAGTAGGTGGTGCAATGGAGATTGAGTTGTTATTTTCCAGAAGAAGTCCTCGCGACAAAAGCGAAGACTTCAACTACGCCCAAACAAAACTCGGTGAAGAAAATGGGGAGAAGGCGAAACAACGCTGTCATCTTATACCCAGACTTCTAGTCATCGCGTACTACCAGGTTTCTCTGCAAAACCCTCCGATGTAGGCATGCCCAAAAGCGTTGCCCGGATCGCCATGTTCCTAGTTGCCTACCTAGTCAGAAGATAGGGACAAGGGGTGGGGTGACTCAGAGCCTTAGACCTCCCGCCATTTCTTGCCCTGGTTCTTGTCCGTGTGAGTCGGGATGACAGCGAAACAATAGCAGCGCGCT
>Ga0182211_1000164_pt1 | contig 19922 bp, 21 predicted proteins | sample G5R1MG_20_FD_129660 | JGI IMG/M metagenome (GOLD analysis project Ga0182211, IMG submission 129660) | Switchgrass phyllosphere microbial communities from Michigan, USA - G5R2_MAIN_03OCT2016_LD1 MG | ecosystem: Host-associated > Plants > Phyllosphere > Phylloplane/Leaf | place: USA: Michigan... | reverse complement strand
GTTCTCCTGCCTCGCGCCCCCCCCCGCCCTCCCTCGCGCCCACTACTTCCCCCCGGCACCCCACCCCCGCGCCCGCTGGGGGCTGTCCCCCCGCGGGGAGGTTGGGGGGGGGTGTGGGGGGGGGGGGGGGGGGGGGGGGGGGGGGGGGCCGTCGTGGCGGAGAAACGGAGGGAGCATCGCGTTGCAATCCGAGGCCGTCTTCTTCGCCCGCGTCTTGTACCTCCTCGGTGTACAGGTTGACGACACGATGCCAGGATACGAGCTGATTCATCCGTAGGCTCCCACGTCCCAATGGAGCATGCATCTCTTCCAGATCGTGCAGTAGTCGCTGTTTCAATGCTGCTCTGCTCTCTGACCCTACGGCGCGCCCAACCTTCCCACCGCTCTCCCCAGCGCTCATGTCCGTCGACCTGGCTCTCGGTACAGCCAGGCCATCGTTCGGTGGTGGGCGTGGTTGCTTCCAAGGGCGGGAAGGTTGGCGGACGAGCAGGTAACGGACGAGTGGGCCTGCGCCGCATCGTCCATGGCTAGCAGCGTCCGGGCTACGACCATCTGCCTAGGTATAATAGTAGTACTAGGTAGGTAGGGTAATGAGGTCAATCGTCTCCTGCGTAGCGTAGCGGCTGCCGTAACGGCACGGGAACCTACGCGCGAGCATGACCCACTCGCCCATGCAACAGACTGGACGTGATCGACGCCCTGACGCTGCGTCACGAATCGTGCTCTAGTTCCCACTAGCTGCAGCCCACCTGGACGGGGTGGCGCTTGGATCCAAGTGAGCGGCGGCAGCATCTGTCAGATTCGGCTCGTAGGGCGGACATTGGTTGCGTTCCTTTCACCCATTGTTGCCGTCTTACGGTCCCGAAGTCCCACGACGGTAGGGTGGGAGAGTTGCATCTTGTCGTCACATGATGCAGCCTCCAGGGAGCCCCCGATCGAGGGAGAGTCCTCTGTAGGACTATAAAGGTAAGCAGACTTCTCCTCCACCGCCAAGTACTGCCTCTTTCTCTGTGTCCTAGGGCCCGCGTCCGCTTGCAAGTGAGAAGGATAGGCAACAAGTCTTGGGGAAGCAATGTCTTTGGGTCCTCTCGCCCAAAGCGCCGACAAGAGCGTTTTGATGAAGCGACTAGGATTGAACGATCGCACCCACAGACTGCTTCTTGTCAGTTTCACGCCCAATCGGTACCACCTTCTTGCTAACCCGGCGGTCGTTGTAGGACGAGGCCGAGCGCGCAAGGGATGTTATGAGCGTGCACCAGCACAACCTGACCGACCAGTCCCGAGCCGATCCCGCTGTCGTTCCGCCTTACAAGTGGGATGAGATCTCCGAGACGGCGAAACACAATCAGATTCTGTTGATAGTTGCCGGCGCCCAACCCCAGACAAGACCGTACTACCAAGTCGGTCGTTACATGACCAAGGTGGCCGAGGAGAACTGGGTAGCCAGGTGGTACCTTTGGCATGCTTTTCGTTATAGGTGGGTAGAGGATCCACGTATACGAAGGAACCTAAGGGTACTGATGGTGCTGGACAGGGACAATCGGGTTCCTAAATCCCGGCCCGCCCCGGCCAACGCAGGTACGGCTCCACAATAACGTCATGCATTCTACCTATTCTGAAGAGACGCTGATAAACGACAGGGGTACAGACATCATATACCGCTGGTGGTGGCTATTACGATCCCGCTCGTGGCCACTACCGCTAGACCCTCTGAGCGCTCGTCTGCTCGCCTCATAACGGTCGGCTGTCTGTCCTTCTCCCCGATCCACAAGGCCTTCCGGCGGCATCGTTTTTTTTTGTAGATGTTGACGATGTCTGCTTGTTTCTGCAGAAACGGAAGAACCGTTCCTGCAGCAGCTTTGCCACAAGACTCCGCTTCCTCGGACATGCATTTCGGATCCGTTTTGGCAATACGTACACTGCCCCGTTGTGTCATAGGTACTCGACATCTTCTCCAATATTGATATCCGATCCTTCTTGCGGGACTTTGGACTTTCTCTGTCAGGCGTCACTCGCAGTGTGTCGTAGTGACTCGTTCTGCGTCCATGCCGGATGCTTTTTCCATGGCGCTTCCCGTATTCGTAAATACATACAACGGCCTACCGCCGCCGCTTTTATCTCAACTCTTTCCGTTTGCGTGAAGTTACCCACATGTGTCCAAGAATGAACCGCCTTGCCAACGGTGATCCAGCTATGTGGGCAGGGGATGTTATGGTGTCGCCCGCGCTGCCTGTGGATCCGACAGGACGATCAGCAATCTTGGACTAGAAATCTAGCATGGGATGGATAACCGGACGACCCTCTGAGAGGATGCTTTTTCTAGAGAGAGTATGGGGAAGGTCATGTCACAGGCTGGCCCCGTTCTGCTCCTCCTACCTGGATCACCGCCCTCACGCTAAAGCTTCACTAACCGTGGCCGCACTGCCATAGATGCGGCCACGCTACGCCAAACACTGCGCGTCTTTGCGCGCGCTGCATCAACGTCCCGGGAAAGCAACAGCTGCGACCCTCGGAGAAATACGCTCATCGTCACAGGTACGCCAATGCCGACCGGGTCCAGGGGAACAGGGCAATGCAATATCTTACACTCTCAATAAGATGGATACTAGGATCTACCTGAACCCCTGATCTGGAAAACGCCATCGCTATGCTGAAAGAGGAGAGAGAAACTTGATTGAACTGGCCAAAATTTTTTTTTTCCAATGGTAATCAAGATCCAGCCTGGCCCATCTGCTCCTGGAGAGCTTTCTGGTATTGGTTTCGTGCAGCACTGATCGCGCGGAGTAGCGGCTCTACGATCTGATTGACAGCTTGCGCTCCACCTTTGACAGATTCTGGATCAAACTTTCTCTTCCTTACGGCACGTTGGTTCGCATATTCATTGTCCCTGCGCAGTTGTTCTAGGCGTGCTGTACGTTCCGCCTCTGCTGCGCTTGTCACGGCTGTGATTCGGTCAAGAGATTTGTCCAAGGTCTCTACGAGCTTTGCGACTTCGTTGGCACGGTCCGAGTCTCCCGAGTAGAATACTGCCCAGAAGTAGTGGAGGAATTCGACCGTCGTATTGTGTGTCATGGTTAGGCTGTCGAGGATATTCTCCCCAACACCGAGCTTCAGTGCTAGTTCGCTGTTTGGAATGGTTTTTGAACATGCGTAATCATCTCCATGAAGCCGTTGCTTTTTGACGGCCGATATGGTCTGCAACGTTGCTGCGCTTCGAGAGGCTCGGCTGCCAACACGCATCTTCTTGGGCGTGCTACTCTCCTCGTCACTACTACTGTCATCGTTGACATTGATAGCGGAGTGGATATTGACTTTCATAGCACCATTGCTCTTCACGCCCAAACGGTTTAGATCATGCCGCAAGATAGATAAAACCTGTGCTGGTGTCTTCAACGAATACATGGCGGCGCTAGTCGACGTTTTCACGCTCTGTCCTGCCGAAAAGAAGCGGCTCTGATCTTGGACCTTGAGGATGACTCGGTTGTCATCATCAGCACGTTGTAAATCGCGAAGTTGCAGTTCTTTGTATGTCTCTTCATCCAATCCGACAGGAGCATGACGACTGGCGTCGGAATTCGGGACTTCCTTCATCATCTTCTCGCTCATGCGGTTCAGGACTCGCAGTATTGGTGCCTTATCGAAATTTGCGGGGTTCATGGTGAAATCGGGACGATTGCCTTGCTTTTGACTGTGGTTGTTTTCATTGCCCTCGATATTGATGAAATTAGGAATGGAAGAAGCGAGTAGGTCGTGGTCCGGCTCCGCTCGTTCGTCATATGTCAAGTACTTGTCGAGCTTGGGGTCCAGGACATCCTTGTCCGTAATGCGTTCACCTTTCAGTTTTTTCATCAGTCGGCTGTGGAAAAACCTTTCCCAAAAGTCGCTCTCGCTCAATTGAGGCACGTTTTCGTTGTAGGCTTTTTGAACGACAGGATGCTGTCGAAACAGAAGCTCTATTTGCTCTTTGGTAAGGCTCAGCATTAGCGCACCATCGACCGTCTTCGCCTTGATGACGGAGAGTACATTGTATGTCCCTGTAGTCTGAGATCGCTCAATGGCATGCGACCTCAGCATGTGCACACGGGTAGACCAAAACTGGTGCGAGAACTGCCCCAAGGAGACGGAATCAGGCTTCTCTTGTAGCGCGCGGTCAAAGCGTTGACGAAGCGTTGGACTCGAATTTAGCAGCGACATCTGCAGTTCCAGAGCGGTCAACAGCTTTGCATCTGCATACTGATCGTCGATGTCCTTTGCCTCGGCGGTGACGGTCTGCGCCATGGCCATGGCGGCAGAGGCCCCGGTTGCTCCGCTCGTGGGCGTGGACGCAGGGACTGCAGGGGCAATAGCGGCGGCATTCTGCGACTTGAAGGCTTCGATATGCTGGCGCAGGAGACGGGTGATGTGCTGCTGGTCGTCGCGAGCAGCGGCCGAGGTGAAGGTCAAGGTGTGGTTACCAGCCGGGGTAGACAGGTCGTGGACGACAATCTTGATGGAGGCTTTGGCAGACGTGGCAGGTGTCTGCTGGAGATCTGGGCAGCGCGTCAATCAAGGAACGGTTGGCTTCCTTGGTCCTGTCCGAGAGCATACTTGCAATGTCGCCAATCGCTATCGACAGCGCAGGCGCAGTGGCGCCAGAGGCCGTCCACGTGACCTTACTGCCATCCGCAGCGACCGAGACAGTACCATCCTTCTTCTTGTACTGCGCAAGTGCGTCGGACATGCTGGTGGAGGAGCGATGAGGCCGTGCATGGCGTGGGTTTGCTCCTTGCAAGCTGTGTGAAGCAGGCAGGAAGCCGAGCGTGGCGGGACAGCACGTGACACGGTAGCACCCAGCACCCCTCCAAGCTTCCAGCCCCGCGCGCGCCTCGAGATCTCCGTCCTAGGCGGGTAGCACGTGACGGATCGCTGTACCTACTCTGCGCGTCCGATCGACACATGTACGTACTATGTCCATTGATTGATATCTGCAGAGGCGGCGTGGTAAAGACGGATAATTTTCCGTGCCCGGGCCGGACACACCTCACGTCGTAACGCCGGCATTCTCATTGGCCAGCAGACGCGCACCCGGCTGCGTGGACGTCAGCCACGGACGGAGAGAACATGCAGCATGCCAGGCCGTCGTGTAGAAGAATGCAGAGCGTATTGCCACTCCGAGACCTGCGTGCGGACGACAGAGGAGGTGACAGCATCGTCGGGCGGCCCTGATGGGCGCACTATCTCAGTGTGTGGCTGCGAGCCGTGAGGCATTTTGTCGCGACTGGCTGTGCCGGCAATGCTAACTAGCCCGGCACGGGGTCTGTGGTGCCGGCAATCATCGTCACGGCAGAAGCCTCTCCTCTGCACACCCAGCTCCCGCCCACACCTGCCGCAACCATGCTGCGCACCACCCTGCGCCAGTGCTCGCGCCCGCTCCACAGCCGCCCGGCGAGGAGCCTGGCGACGCTGACAGCGGCGCCCTCGCGAACGGCCCTCGCCACATGTCGCCGGCCACTGGCACTGGCACTGGCACCCGCCCCCCGCCGCGCCTATGCCGTCGCCGCTGAGGAAACCAGCACCGGCGTGGACCCCAACGACTCGTTCTTACAGGGCAACACGGCCAACTACGTCGACGCCATGTATGTGCAGTGGAAGGCCGACCCGGCCAGCGTGCACGTGTCATGGCAGGTCTACTTCCGCAATATGGAGACGGGCGACATGCCCGTCTCCCAGGCCTTCCAGCCCCCGCCCACCCTGGTGCCCACTCCCGAGGGCAGCGCCCACCGCTACCAGCCCGGCATGGGCATGGCCGCGGCGGACGGCTCTGACGTCATGAACCACCTCAAGGTCCAGCTGCTCGTGCGCGCCTACCAGGCCCGCGGCCACCACAAGGCCAAGATCGACCCACTGGGCATCCGCTCTGAGGCTGAGCTGTTTGGATACAGCAAGCCGCGCGAGCTCGAGCTCTCACACTACAACTTCACCGACAAAGACCTCGACCACGAAATCGAGCTGGGGCCCGGCATCCTGCCCCGCTTCAAGACGGAGACGCGCAAGAAGATGACGCTGCGCGAGATCATTCAGGCCTGCGAGCGTCTATACTGCGGCTCCTACGGCATCGAATACATCCACATCCCCGACAGAGAGCAGTGCGACTGGCTGCGCGAGCGCATTGAGGTTCCCACCCCCTTCAAGTACTCGGTCGACGAGAAGCGCCGGATTCTCGACCGTCTCATCTGGGGCACCAACTTCGAGGCTTTCCTCGCCACCAAATACCCCAACGACAAGCGCTTCGGTCTCGAGGGCGGAGAGAGTCTGATTCCCGGAATGAAGGCACTAATCGACCGCAGCGTCGACTATGGTGTCAAGGATATTGTCATTGGCATGCCGCATCGTGGACGTCTCAATGTGCTCTCCAACGTGGTCCGCAAGCCCAACGAGTCCATCTTTAGTGAGTTCGCCGGCACTGCCGAGGCCAGTGATGAGGGCTCAGGCGACGTCAAATACCATTTGGGAATGAATTTTGAGCGGCCCACGCCTTCAGGCAAGCGTGTGCAGCTCTCATTGGTCGCTAACCCCTCCCATCTCGAGGCTGAGGACCCCGTTGTGCTGGGAAAGACTCGTGCCATTCTGCACTACAACAACGACGAGAAGGATGCCGGCAGCGCCATGGGCGTCTTGCTCCACGGCGACGCAGCGTTCGCTGGCCAGGGAATTGTATACGAAACGATGGGCTTCCATCAGCTGCCCCAGTACCACACGGGTGGAACTATCCACATCATTGTCAACAACCAAATCGGTTTCACAACTGACCCTAGATTTTCCCGTTCAACGCCATACTGCTCCGACATTGCTAAAGCCATCGATGCACCTGTATTCCACGTCAACGGTGACGACGTCGAGGCGCTAAATTTTGTCTGCCAACTTGCCGCAGATTTCCGAGCCCAGTTCAAGAAGGATGTAGTCATTGACATGGTTTGCTACCGCAAACAGGGTCACAATGAGACGGATCAACCCTTCTTCACACAGCCTCTGATGTACAAGAAGATTGCCCAGCAGCCACAGACATTGGATATCTACACAAAGAAGCTCTTGGAAGAGAAGACATTTACAAAGGAGGATATTGACGAACACAAGGCTTGGGTCTGGGGCATGCTTGATGAGAGTTTCAATCGAAGCAAGGACTACACGCCAACCGCAAAGGAGTGGCTTACCTCAGCATGGAATGGTTTCAAGTCGCCCAAGGAGCTTGCTACCGAAGTCTTGCCACATTTGCCCACAGCCATTGAGCAGTCACAATTACATCACATCGCGGAGAAGATCGGAAGTGCGCCAGCGGGCTTCAATGTACACAAGAACCTCAAGCGTATTTTGGCCGGGCGCACCAAGACCGTAGTGGAGGGCAAGAACATTGATATGGCCACTGCTGAAGCCCTGGCCTTTGGAAGTCTCTGCATGGAAGGTCATCACGTTCGTGTCTCTGGCCAGGATGTCGAGCGCGGAACTTTCTCGCAGCGCCATGCGGTGCTCCACGACCAGGAAAACGAAAAGACACACACTCCTCTGCAGGGTCTCACTGAAGATCAGGCAACCTTCACCATCTCCAATTCCTCGCTCAGCGAGTACGGAGTGTAAGTCGGCAGCCTCTACCTTCACGTTACATATGCTAATCACCCTAGTCTCGGTTTCGAATACGGCTACTCCTTATCTTCGCCCAACGCACTCGTCATGTGGGAGGCTCAATTTGGTGACTTCGCCAATACTGCTCAGGTCATCATTGATCAGTTCGTTGCATCTGGCGAGGTCAAGTGGCTTCAACGATCTGGTCTGGTCATGAGCTTGCCTCATGGCTATGACGGTCAAGGTCCCGAGCACTCATCTGCACGCATGGAACGCTACCTCCAGCTCGTGAACGAAGACCCTCGTGAATTTCCTTCGCCTGATAAGCTCGACCGCCAGCACCAGGACTGCAATATCCAGATCGCCTACACCACCAAGCCGTCCAACCTATTCCATCTGCTCCGTCGCCAAATGAACCGTCAATTCCGCAAACCGCTCATTCTCTTCTTCTCCAAATCTCTACTCCGACACCCACTGGCTCGCTCCAACATCGAGGAATTCACAGGCGACTCACACTTCCAATGGATTATCGAAGATCCGGCACACTCCACCGGAGAGATTGAGTCGCATGAGGGCATCAAGCGTGTTATTCTCTGCACGGGCCAGGTTTATGCTGCCCTTGTCAAAGAACGTGAGGCCCGTGGCCTCAAGGACGTTGCCTTTACCCGCATTGAGCAACTGAATCCATTCCCTTGGCAACAACTCAAGGAGAATCTCGACTCGTACCCCAATGCACAAAACATTATCTGGTGTCAAGAGGAGCCTCTCAACGCCGGTGCCTGGAGTTTCACTCAGCCGAGAATTGAGACTCTGCTGAACGAGACCGAGCATCACAACAGGAGACACGTCATGTTCGCCGGTCGCAATCCGAGTGCCTCCGTAGCCACTGGCTTGAAGAATGCGCACAAGAAGGAGGAGAAGGATTTGCTTGAAATGGCGTTCACCGTTAAGCAGGACAAGCTCAAGGGCGAGTAAGCGTGCTTACGCGTTCACATTGGTTTATCTATTATGGCTCGCGCTACTCCAGTCTCCTGATGCATGCAATCTGATTTTTGAGTAACCTGCCAGTCGGACCCCAAGAGGCCCTTTGATTTTGTAGGGTAGGATCTCCTTGACTGTATATCTGCATAAAACGGGGGTTTATATGTACAAAGTATCGTTGTAAAAACATGATTTCCTTGAAATCTAGTACACGTGCTGGCATAGCCCAAGATGTCTATGCATGTGTCTATCGGAGACGAGAGGTATCTCTCTTTCAGTCTTTTGAAAGATGTTTGGCTCCTCTCGATTCAGGAGTAGGCATAGCCTGCTCCCATCTTCCGGTTCCGTCCGGGCAGACTCATGACGCCGTTCAAGGCTACTACACGAACGGCTTGACCGCAGTTTCTAGCAGTACAGTATTTTGGTGATGTCGCGTCTCCGATTGGTAATTTTCTATTCCGATGGCATATTCACGAGAAACAGGGCCATGTGCAATGTCCATGTTCCGCGGGTGTCGGAGGAAGTCGGGCACGAGCGCCCCGCGAACCCGCTCGACCCCTCTCCACCTTGCGTCTCCGCTTGCGCACCATCGTGAGTGAGCCCATGCGCCCTCCCATAGCCAAGCCAACGACGGGTGCAGCTAGCACAATGCGTGGCCAGACCGCGTCGCCAGAAACCGGGGCCATTTCTCGTCCCAATTCCTCTTGACATGTGTTGTGTGCCTATGGCGTAAAAGGGGTAAGGGCCATATTCATTGTAGGCTCGTGACATTGGCCTTCTTGCCGAGGACATGCTCTATCCAACCAAAGCATACGCTATACAAATACCGACTTTACCCACCAGTACCCAGTTCTGACTTCATACCCTGGGATTCGCTTTACCAATTGATATCCACTGAGTCGTATACTCCCTCCTCTTTCTCTCTCTCTCCACACTCCCCACTGAGTCGTATACCCCCTCCTCTTTCTCTCTCTCTCCACACTCCCCACTAAGCTGTCGTTCACACCTTGACGTCGATACACCAAGCTTACTTGGACCAATTTCGTATCGTCAACTGCGAAGACGGGCTGGATTGCATAGGCATAATGGCTTCCAGCGGCAGCGGCAAGACGGAGAAGATCAACACAGACATCATTACGCTCACGCGATTTCTCACCGAAGAGCAAGCAAAGCACAAGGAGGCGACAGGAGACTTCACGTACGCAAGATTCCATCTTGCGTCTCCTTGCGACGCACTGACAGTCCTAGTCTTCTCTGCCATGCCCTGCAATTCGCCTTCAAGAGTATCGCCTACTACATCCGGCGAGCAACATTGATCAACGTATGTCCCTCAAACCGTCAACCTGCGCTCGAGGGAGGAAGGCTAAGTGAAGCAGCTCACCGGGCTACAAGGCACATCCAACACCACGGGTGACGACCAGAAGAAACTCGATGTGATTGGCGACGAACTCTTCATTTCTGCCATGCGCTCCTCAGGTCGTGTGCGCCTGCTCATTTCCGAGGAGCAAGAAGAAGCCATCGTCTTTGATGATTTCCCCAACGCGCGATACGCTGTGGCCTGCGATCCCATCGACGGCTCCTCCAACCTTGACGCTGGTGTCTCGGTCGGAACCATTTTCGCCATCTACAAACTTGCCGAAGGTGCAAAGGGCACAAAGGAGGACTTGCTCGTCCCAGGCACAGAAATGGTAGCGTCAGGATTTACCATGTACGGTGCATCGGCGCAGCTGGTCATCACTATGAAGGGCGGCACCGTCAATGGCTTCACGCTAGACACAGCGTTCGGCGAGTTCATTCTCACGCACCCCAACATGAGGTGTCCTGAGAAGCGCGCCATCTACTCTGTGAATGAAGGCAACTCCATGTACTGGGAAGATCCAGTCAAGGAGTGGTGCCATAGCCTCAAGAACCCGGCGGAAGGCGAGAAGCCATATAGCTCCAGGTACATTGGCTCCATGGTGGCTGATGCATACCGCACCCTGCTCTACGGTGGTATTTTTGCGTACCCCGCAGACAAGAAGAGCCCCAAGGGGAAACTGCGCATATTGTACGAGTGCGCACCCATGGCCATGGTTTTTGAGAATGGTAGGTTTCATGCTCCCATGTCGCACGCTCTTTTCTGTAGTCGTGCTAACGACGGTGTAGCGGGCGGACTGGCAGTGAACAGCAAGATGGATCGCATGCTGACCGTAACTCCGGAGCATATTCACGACCGATCTGGCATCTTCCTCGGATCGAAAGGAGAGGTACAAAAGGTCATTGATGCGCATAAGAAGCACCAGAAATAAGCTGCTGGTTCCTGGAGCGATTCACTTGGATCCAGGATGTCTGCGTCAGCGGAGAACGCGTGGGATTGAAAACGGGCCCCTACATGGTTCTTCTACCTACCTAGTATGTAGAATACTCGTAGGGTCCGACTGCAATTGAAACCTGTCCCATCTCGTAGACGGCGACGTGGGACGAGTGATTGGGGATGGCCAGGACGTTTGCCGATCGCGTCCGAATTTGCGTCTGTGCGTGCACCATCCATCGTGCACATGGCACCGCTGTGAGAACCGTCGGCCCGCTGGGCATTGCAAGCTTCACGACATGTCGCCTACCACCTTGGTGCCGCGGGCAGCTCTTCGTTTAGGCTCCAGAAGTCTAGTTCTTCCTACCTCGCGGGCAATTGGCTCGCCATGTTGCAGTTGGTAAGCCGGTCTCCGCTTTGCGCATGGTCTGATGAACCTTCACCCTCACGCCCTTCAGCACGCGTCTTGGACCGACGGCTCGATGGTTCTCCCTTAGTTTCTCGCTGCACAAGAAGGCCAGCAAAGCGCACGCGCGCACCGAAGCCACCCCGCCCGCCAACAACAAGGTGGGCGCTGCGAACCCCACGGACGAAGCCTACAATGTCTCCGGCCTCGAAACACAGATTCTCAAGGCGATTGAGAAGCTCACGCAGGATCTAAGTCAATTGCGAGGCAGTGGAAAAATGAACCCCGGCCTGGTCGAGGGCTTGAAGGTGCAGCTGGGGACCACGAGCGAGGGCAAAGAGAGCGTCAAGCTGGGCGATATCGCGCAGGTTGTTCCCAGGGGGCGAATGCTCAACGTTATCTGTGGCGATGACACTGTATGTTGCCATTGCACCCCTGTCCCGAGGCGAGAGGCGCAAGGCTGACGCTCCTCTAGCACATCAAGCCCATCTCCTCCGCCATAGCCGCCTCCCCATACTCTCTCACGCCGCTCTCGCCCGAGGCCAGCAACCCCCTCACCATCCAAGTGCCGCTGCCCCCTCCCACAGGCGAATCGCGGCGCGCGGCGGTTGAGTCGTCGATGAAAGCAGCAGAGCGCGCGGACAAGTGGATCCAAACGGCACGGCAAGAGCACAACAAGAAGCTGCGCCGGTATGAGCTGAACCGAGACGTACTGCCGGATGATTTGCTCAAAGCGAAGAAGCGGATGGAGGACGTGGTGAAGAAGGGGCATGGCGAAGTGAAGAGGATTAGCGAGGGGGCGAAGCGGGTGCTCGAGTGTCAGTAGGGAGAGTCGTCTGTCGGTAGGAGGGAAATGAAGGCATCCAGCAGAACATGCTGGGCACGTCCCAAACGGGGCAGGCGTGCTAACCGCCGCCGTGCTTACTGCGCCCAAAAAGGCGGGGAAGTCGAGGCCACCCGTCTGGCTGTCAGCCATCCTCCCGCGTGTCATCATCCTCACTCATGTCATCCTCACACACATGTCCCCCTCACACATGTCATCTTCGTGCGCCGATCGGTTCAGCCGTTTTTCTCTTTTCTCATGGGTCGGCAGTCGCACGGTCAGACGCATTGCGCGAAGGAGCTTGCGATTTACGACCCGCGCTTCAGAGATGAGCTGACGGCGAACGGGCACGCCGTCTGACGGCTGATGTCTTCGAACACCTGCCTAGCTTAGGCCGTCCAGTCGCACGCTTTCCCCAAGGCAGCCGGTCGGTCAAATCCGCGGGTGGTCGGTTGGACGACGCGGGACGCGGGACATTGGACCACGGACAACGGCCACGAACGCCAATGACGCCAATGACGGGCTGGCGGATGCCGGCCAGCAGCGATTGGCTGCACGCGACCGTCTGCGCTGTTGGTTTTTCTTTTTCAATAGCCACGACGATGGTAGCGGGGCATCCATCCTCTCGAGCGGCAGGCATCATGTGCCCTCGACACCCATTGCCCATTCCTTGCTGCTCGTGCGGTGGTCTCATGGTAACGCGGGGAGAGCCTGCTAGCATGCGCCTCTTCGTGTTGGATTGTTGCTCGGCCCTGCGGTTGGGAATTGGACAGGGACGTGATGACGGCGCAGCCCTCATCGTGTCCGCCAGACCGCTGTCGGCCGCGCCACTGCCAGACTGGACGGGCATAGTGGCACGGCGCAGTCGGTACATAAACGATGCCGCGCGTGAGATCGGCAGTTGGCGGTCGTCTATGTAAAGTGGAGCGCACCCCGGATTTCCGTGTCCACGCTCTTGGACGTTTTTTTGGAGCCATCTTTCGCAGCAACATTCCAGGACGCCCCTTTTGCATTTTGGCGCGAATCACACCCAGTTGGTCCGGAGTGCACATATGTGGTATTGTTTGCCAACAACACCCTCCTCCCCATACCTGGCTATGTGACAACGGGACCATGCTGCCCGTTCGCAATGTGGTCCAGTCCAGTCTTGCGAAGCGCTTCTCAGCCTCTCATACCACACGAACCTCGCCACCCACACGCGCGAGTATGACGAGAGACGGAGGCTTCCTCGAGGCCTGGGCGCAGGGCTACTATGTTGGGAGCTTGATTATTCTCATTTTGATTGTTACCTGTAACTATCGCTCGGGAAGATGGCTGCACAAGTTTATTATGCTTGAGGTAAGTGTGCATTTGTCCCAAGCTCCCATTGTCCGACATGGCTGATTTCGAGCAGCCCATTCTGGCCTTATGGCATGGCACCTTTATCTTTGTCAAAGACCCGTACTATGGCTGGTACCTGTCCGCAACAGCAACCCTCCTCTTCGTCTCGTACTTCCTGCACAACGTCGTGTCTTGGCTCAAGATCCGCCCGTTTCTACCTCGCCGAGGCTCCCACTTCTTCATCATATCGCTCCTCTGCGTTCAGCCCTTCTGGATCGCCGAGGCCTGGTCCAACTTTGCCTACTTCAACTCCCTTGGCTCCGAAGTCAACGTTAGCATGCGACCGTGGGAAGCATTGTTCCGGGATCCCTGGTGGATTTTCACCACCTGGAAACTGCTCGATGCGATCAAGAAAACATACGGACTGAAGCTCTGGACATTGTGTCGCATCAACCGGCGATTCGGGGTCATGATACTGTGCATGATGCTCTCTATCGTCTTCCTCATCACAGATGTCGCCGTCAGCGCAGCAAGGATTACAGCGAACAGTGGTATCAACCCATATTGGCGATTTGCCCTTGTCTTCAAGTGCGCATCCGACACCATCTTCCTCGATGACTTCAAGTCCGTCCTGGACGACATCGTTGCCCGGACCCTCATGTCCGCAAACGATCCCGCACGTCGGCGGTCAATCGGAGGTCCCCGGAGGGGCAGCCAGAAGCGTTCGCATTCCGCCTCTCGTGGTCAACGCTTCGTCGAACACGCTCACCTCGATACCGTCGCTCAGCCCGCACTCGTCGCACCGGCACCAAACATTAAGCGACCTAACTTTATGCAGCCTTTTGCAGAGCCAAATCTCAGGCGGCCCGCAGTACCGCCCATACAGCTTCCGCACCAAATGCCGGCTACACCGTCAGAGAGTCAGCACAGTCATACCAGTTTTGGGAGCCAGAGCCCCATGTTGCCGCAGCCTACTCATTCGGCGCGTAATAACCGTTTTCCGAGGGCGAACGGAGGAGATGGAGGTGCGTGGACTGGACGCCTGGTGTGAAAGATCGAGGCTTTCCTGGCTTGTCTGCAGGGAATCTCTCTACACTGGCGCCAACTGTGCGACGAAGAGCTGTTATTTCCATGACTCGCCGAGTACGAAAGCACTTTCAGCTACCCACTGATGCGTCACCAATTCGTTCTGGGAGATTTGGAATGCGCTTCTTACCGATGCGCTAGGGTCTAATCGTTGATGTCTTCCTGGCCAGGATGACGATGACTTACGCCCATCACGAAACGCACCATCATCCACTGCGCCACGTCGTCCACAGGCACGTACCATCAAGCCTTGGGACAATCAATCACCATCACAGTGTGCAGAATAGCCTCCGCTCAGTTTAGATGCATTTCTCACGTTCAGGGTCAGTTCCTTGATGGCGAAGGTGCATTTCGGTACTTTGCAGAAGGACCCAAAGGACGAGATTCCGCAGGGCGAGTAGATGGCGGTGAAGAAAGCGGAGATAGTTGCGAAGAAGGTCATGAAGGAGACAAGTAAGACAGATGAGGCTGATTGCTGGCGCGAGCAGGCTGCGCAGTTCTACGTAGGGCAAAGACGTATACAGTCTTTTCAAGAAGCATTCGCTATGTCTCAAGGAGACCATGGTTCTAGACACCGTTGGCAGAGCCGTGAAGGATGAGACGACCAGGCGCCGATCAGATGACATTGGTCACAGCTGTTTCCAAGCGTCCCATGTGGCTCGTAACGTTATTTGGTGCGAGCTTTGGGATGAAATCCGGGTCCAGGGGCACCACGCGCTGCCAGCTCTCCACGTGCTGTAGCGGGACGACGCGGTTGTGAGGTATTTCGCTTCACGGTTGTGTAAGCAGGGAAAGATGGCTAAGAGGGTCTGTATCACGGTCGAGGCGGTATTGTCGGATATTGCGTAGACGGTGCTTTCCTGATGGTTGGCTGGTAGACGTGGTTTAATCGCCATGTTTTCGTGGGAAGATGTCCGTCGCATTCCCTTTTTTTTTCTGCAACGGGGTGGTGTTGAAGCTGTGGTTGGTGATGTCTTATTTGCATATATACCCCAACTCAGTAGCTAGCAGAATATCTCGAGCAGCCATCACCTAGATACATTGTTTGATGCATTGTATTTGGCTAGCTTTTATTCAATACATCAAGGATGACTCTGTGTTTGTAATTGGGGAACACGAGGAATAAAATTCTGTGGGAGGCTGGTTTTCCTTTGCTGCTGACGGCGTTTGGCGAGGTTTGGTATATCTTGGTGGGTCGCTGTGAGGCAGCTGTGAAGTCGGTGGTGAAGATGGATGACGTGGATCGCGGGCGCGAAGCATGATCTGCCATTTCCTGCCCATTAAAATCGTGGGCTTCCTATCCTTCAGACAGTTCGTCCAACACCACTGACGATAGCGGATTCTGCGATACCAGCCAAGCGCTCCACCATGCCTCGAGCTTCCAGGTCGAATCGATCGCTCCGCTCACAACGAGATCAGAAGCGCCGCCTTTGCGATCAGGATCCACGCCAGACCTGCACAAGAGAAACGAGTCACCTGTACGAGCAGTCAGGGGGTCACTCCTTCTCGGTCTTGTTGTTCGGTCGGATCACTTCGGTGGTGATTCGGATCCCTGATCTGGTGCCGGGTTGGCAACATCGACGAATGACAAGCATTGTGTAACCGCGCGCCGGGTTCACGCAATTTGCAGGATTGTTGGGGAAACGAGGTCGCAGCAGCCAATGCAAGGATTCTATCCAATAACTTCTCTGTTGAGTATCAGCGGCTACGGCGGACCTGGGTCATGTCGTTTGGCAGCTGGGCCATGATAGCTCAGCTTTTGGTGTGATTTTATCGGATAGTTTCGGGGGAAGCGCGGGGGGACAGGGGGGGGGGTAAGTAAGAGCGAACAAGTTGGCAATTAGAGACGGCATTATTGCTATTTTTTTTATGCACACCAATTCATATCTCGGCCCTGTGGATCCCAATCACAACGAGAGAGAAGGATGATGTTGAATGCGATCAAAACAAGAAACAAAGCTAGCAATTCCAACTGCGCGCCATTTCCCCCATGCGACCCAACAATGTCCATCCTTTTGAAGTTGGGCAAGCGTAGACTTACCACAGGCCAAGTCCTGCAATTGTTAACTTTCCTTCTGCCTGCCAAGTAAAGGAACTGGGAACCGCCACATCACTATATCCATCTAGGAGGAAGCCGAGAATTGTTTTGCGCAACCTGTTTTGGAGAGGCCATCGCCTGCCCAGACACCCTCCAGCCTTGCTTCGGATGCAGGCGGACCTTGATCTTCTTATTCCGTCTGTCATGCCCATCCCCTCTTCTCCTGCTCTCGACGTTTTGACCATAGTAGCTACAAGGAAGATGAGGCCCAGTATAAGTAAGGTGAGTGGGAATGCCATCCATTTGAGGTGAACTGCGATAAATGTGGTTTGGGTGTATGCTCGGCCTTTCACGAATTCGTCGCTGCCGCTGTGCGACCTACCAACGTTGGTCAACGATGCGGCCATTCTTTCCATGTAGCCTGTGATATTGGCCGGTGCTAACCACGGACATGCGTTGCCAGTCTTTCCATGTAGCCTGTGATATTGGCCGGTGCTAACCACGGATATGCGTTGCCAGGTCTAAGAAGATTTCATGGCCATTCAAAAACCTTGACGCGCCACCATGCTGGTGCTGTTGAGTTTGTGACAGTGATAAATGATGGGAACATGTCCTTGAAAAGCACTTGGGTTCTGGAGAAGGACTCGTTTGAGACGCCATATCCTCCGAAACTTATATCTGTTCCCGGAGGCTGTATAGTGATATTGTCTGTAAAGTTTATATCAAATGAAATCATGTCAAGCGAGTAGTCAGTGTTAGGGATGACGCTCCAAGGGTATTGTTGTTGACGGGTTGTATGGTTTAGGAAGGTCCAAACTACGGTTTCCTGGTACTTTCCCTCCGCGTATGATGAATTTAGTGTTTTGACACACCATGTGATTATGCACTCTTGGGCAACTGGGGGAACCTTTTTATACACACTACTGGCAGTGCCATCGGCTGCGCTTACGATGATGGCATCAAGTACAGGAAAGTATACGTCCTTGTAGTTCATGTCGAAAATTCATTTCTTCCATGGCCATAGGCAAACCAGCCTCATATATCTGCCCGTTGCTGTTACCTTAATACTGCATCACACATGGTATCTCACCGTGCCCTTCAAGGACCCATCGCTCAGGGAGATCAGTGATTTTCTGAAAGTGTCTGTAGCCAAAAGAAGGAGAGTCAAAATTGCCTCAAGTCCAGCATGTGTTTTTCCTTTTGTGCGGAAGAGGAGTAAAAACGATCCCCAGGCCCCTCGGGACACTTTGTCGAAGATCTCGAAGTTGATTATCTCCTTTGGCTTTTTTCCACTAAACCATATCCATTTTAGCTGTCCGATAGCTCCAGAGGAGGCGTCCAGAGCTATCTTCCGATATTGAATGGTGAAATCCGATAATGTGACTTGGATCTTGTTCAGAAGGACTGGCATGCACTTGTAATTGATGACGAGAATCCTGAGTCAAAGGGCAGGGTGGGTTTGTAAGATTGTATACCTATGATAAGTCTTGGGTAATGAAGCGAGGGCTATTTACGCCTTGTACCTAAGCGCGGAGGTTGCGGTGAAGTCTCCATTGATTCTACCCTGGACAGTAACTCTTCAATGGAGAGAGACCATTAAGCGCGACTCAAAGAACTAGAGGCAAGGGGGATTCTAGACAGCGTCTAGACTGTGTGTGCCATAAGGCTGTCTTCCCACCTGAAAGCTTGTGGGTATGGTCAAATGTGCAGTTCTTGGTGCGTGTTCTCTACATTCGGCGATCCTGTTCGGTCTCGCTGGAAGATGACGCTGTACTATCCTATCGTTAGGCGCTACGGTCCAGCCTCCTCTTGCGCCGACGCAAATACTAAGGAACTCTGATAACTTGAGGCCAATGACATCGCAAGCCAAAACTAGTTGTGAGGAAGCCCACCATGCGCTAATTTTGGTGTTCGCGCCGGCGCTAGAGCCGGCACTGTGAAGAATGACCAGCGCAAGGCACCAATTGCTCAGAGCCAATCGTTCCATGTCCAGCGCGGTGGTTAATGAATGCCAGGATTCAGTGTGTTGACAGTGCTTCGCGCGACACGTCCTGGGGAAGCCACATGTAGTGTGACACAGCCATGTGTTCCAACCCAGTTGTTTAGCACTCATGCTCTCCGCTTCTAATGAGTGCACACGATTCGTGGGATCACTTCGATGTACATGCCTAATCCATGTGACTAGTGAGGTGATGGTGGCTTCAAAGACGGTAACCTTGTTGAGGGAGACCGCGTGCTGAAGCGCCGTGGCCCCAGAGACGTTCGTAGCACTCACTGGTGGCATTCCAAAAGGCCGAATTTCCATAGGATTTTTGATACTGTGTCCGGATCGTAGGTTGGCCGGTGTGTTCGCGACTGTTTTTATCTAGAGTTTTTCATATTTTCCGATCTTCTGAAGTGAGTCCGCTGAATGAGACATACAATCTCCACAAGTTGACGATTTGTTTTGCATTGTGAGAAGTGGTGACCTTCAGTTTGGGTATGGACTGAAAAATTCATTCCAGAGATCCTCTAGCCTTGATTGTGCTGTAGTTTGACCCTGAATTTGTACTGAGTAAAACGTTTGCTATCTTTGGCCATTGTGATACTGCAGATGGGTACCTACATAAGTACTATATGTACTAGGCACTGATATTGGGCGCTAGGTAGGTACGGCATCCTACGATAGGAATGATGGAACGGCCCGTATGCATCTAATCATGCACGTCGTCGAGATTTCGCGCATCACGTGAAAGAGCTCTTTATATTATCACGAGACTCCCAAAATACTTCGTCGATAACGCGTGCGCATATCAAGATGTAGCGGCGAACTGCGCTGCGAGATGTGGTTAACTCTACGCGGAAGAGGATTGTGACGAGTCTGCATAAGATCATGTGTCGCAAACAAAATGGTTTCCGTACGAACACTTGTATTCTACCCTGCGACAATATGTACTCCAAGCGAATGCCATCTATCTGCGGACAAACTCCTGGTAACTAGAAACCGGAAATGCCGCGCTTGCGGCATTTCCGACCAACTATTTACCGAGGCTCCGTTCCAAATGCTCCAGGAAGTGCATCAGACTGTCCGTCGTGAATCGAATGGTTGGTTTGGTTGCAACGAAACTTATCAAAAGTTCGCAGGTATCGTAGGCAGTGGCGCTGAAACAATCCGCGTGAGTGATACGGCAGCGGGAACAGTTGATTGGCGCAAAGTACCAACTGCTTAAAGCCAGTCAATATTCCGTAGGACCCAAACGGTGGCTGTTGACTGTACTATGATTGGTCAGAAATCATTTTCCCAATAACGAAGACTTGTCCACAAGCAGAGAATTACTTACCGAAATTGCTCCCTCGCGAAATTTGCTCGTGACCAGCACTTCCAGCGCTTCGAGATGGAGAT
>Ga0182211_1000163_pt1 | contig 19930 bp, 21 predicted proteins | sample G5R1MG_20_FD_129660 | JGI IMG/M metagenome (GOLD analysis project Ga0182211, IMG submission 129660) | Switchgrass phyllosphere microbial communities from Michigan, USA - G5R2_MAIN_03OCT2016_LD1 MG | ecosystem: Host-associated > Plants > Phyllosphere > Phylloplane/Leaf | place: USA: Michigan... | reverse complement strand
TTGTGGTCGTCGTCGTGGGTGGGTGGGTGGTCTCTATCGTGGCTGCTGCAGTGCGTGGTGGCTAGGCGGAGCGGTGGTTCCTTCTCTTCTGGCTGGAGCGGCCAGCTGCTCGGCGGCCTGATGGGTGGCGTCTTCTCGTCTGCGATGGGTCGTCACAGCAGAGGGGGGGGGGGGAAGCACTGGGACAGAGGAGCCCGTGACAGCGTGCACTGTGCAGAGCGCGGGCATCATTGGCGGCGGACGCTCCACCGCAGCGCGTCACACATGGTTACCAGGCACTGCGAATCGTGGACTGCTATACCAAAAACTAGGTAGTGGAAAAGGGCGGCCAGCAAACCTTGAAACCAAGACTGGAATGTCTGGGAGCCCTGCAATCTTGTTTCGCCGTGTTTCGCGGCCGGCCGCAGAGGGTGCCATGACGGTCTGCCGCTCCCGCCCACGGCCCCAGTGGAGAGAGAGGGAGGGAGAGAGAGAGAGAGAGGGAGAAAAAGAGCGTCTGCTGGCCACGCCCTGCGAACGACGCCTGCTTCGAGAGCGAAAAGAGCCATCTCCAGCCAACGACCTCGTGCGCTGCATCGACGCCAACAGCCAACAGCCCGCCATAGCATGGCTCGCCCACACAAGCCGCCGTCGCGTGCCGGCGCCCCCCAACTGCGGTCCCCCTCATCACGCGTCCACGCCCACTCGACCCCCGACCCGTCATTTGCCCCCCGACGCACACCTCGCGTTTCCTTTGCGGCCATCGCAACTCAATCCTCAACCTGCGGTGTCCTAGCGCGTTCCCGCCGGCTGGTGCGGCTGCCTATGCGCTTCTTGGGCCCGCCATCTCGCTCCCGTCACATGGGGACGGTCGCTTTCGGCTCCCTCCCGCCTCGCCGTCGCCATGCTCGGTACTGCCAAGCGTAGCAGGCGCATATCACCAACCGTCTCACCAACCGTCTCTTAACTACTACCAGGACAACCTTGGACCGCTGCCTACCCGGCCCCAACGCCATCCCAGCACTCGTACCATTCGCCAGCAACCACAGCCACCCTGTCCACCAAGAGTGCTTCGCATACACACCACACACACGTTCCAAGAGGCCACGGATCGGCTACGTCTACCTTCGAAAGCCCCCCCCCCCCTTCGCCGAGCGACCACGGGCGCAATGCCTGGCTCCCAGTCGCCCTCAGCCGGCGCCGACCGTCCCCGCCTCTCCGAAGCGCAGAAGAAGGAGAATCACATCCGCTCCGAGCAAAAGCGCCGCGAAGCCATCCGCGAGGGATTCGACCGCCTCGCTGCCATCGTGCCCGGCATGGAGGGTCAGGGCCGCAGTGAGGCTGTTGTTCTCGAAGCTACCATAAAGTACATGAGGGAGAAAATCGTGGAGCGTCAGGACATTATTGCAAAGGCGAGGGAAATGGGCCTAGACACCACGGCATGGGAGTTGCCAGTGGAGACGCTGAGGGCGTGTGAGGTGCAACTGAGAAGGCAGGAAGAGGAGGACGGTGCTGTGGCTCTCGAAACCCACGGGAACAGCGTGTGACGAGGCCCTTCTCATCAGCAAAGCTTCCTCCCCCCGGAACGTCATTACGCATGGCAAAACCTAAGGCGGAGATGAGGTTCGAGCACTCGCAGCGGGCGATGATCATTTTTAACTCTCATGTCACAATCATGCTGCTCATCCTTCCTTTCCCTTGTGCAATCAACGCTTCACCCTTGCCCTACGCTCCAGCGCCGGCTCGACTCCCACTTCAACATCAACCGGCCCTGTCGCCCGTATCCCGAGGCATTTGCTCCATTCGGCCTAATGACGTTCCACGGCCCTGGCATTCACTCGTGCACGGCCCGCCCGCCTTATCGATAACCAAAAACTATCCCCCCCACGCGTTCGGCAGGAGATTCCGTGACGGAACGGAGCCAAACCATCGCTTCGCTCCAAGTATGGCCTTTAGTTTCGGATTCTCAGGCGACGATATAGAAGAAGACCCTCATGACACGCTCGACCATGTCCGTCCAATAAACTCGGCGGGCAGTCAGGTCCCACCACCGATTGCGGCCAAAGCACACGATCTCGACGAACTGGTAGGCCAGCGATAGAATCATCCCATACGCTCCACCCACCTTTCTTTCCAACTAACACCGGCTCCAGCTGTCCACTCTCCCCGACAAAATCTCCTACGCAATCGTCGAACTGAAATCCCAACATGGAACTACGACCCTCCTCCCACGCCGCGAGCTCTTCGACGTGCGTCTCCAGCTCATGGCCGAGGATGACGGGACTTCCTCCACCCCTCTTTCAGGCTTAGAGGTACGTACGCCCTTTTCTTTGCCTCTTCTCCTCTCCACTCCCCTCTCCACCCCATACCAACGCTAACCACCCAACCCCCAGGGCTCCGACCTCCACCCCAACATCTACGAAGGCGGCTACAAAACCTGGGAATGCAGTCTCGATCTCGCACGCCACCTCTTACCCCACACAGTCCCCTCCTCTTCCAACGTCCCACCACGCCCCGACCACGTAATAGAAATGGGCTGCGGCTCCGCGCTCCCCTCCCTCGTCCTCTTCCAACACGCCCTGCGCCAACACCACCGCCTCCACCTCACACTCACAGACTACAACGCCTCCGTCCTGCGCCTCGTGACCCTGCCCAACCTCCTCCTCGCATGGTGCGCATGCCTCGCGCCATCCGAGAGCGCCGCCCTCTTCGGCGAAACCGAAGTGAACCCGCTCGTCGCCGCCGACCCTCACGCACAAGGCCCCAGTGGCGACTTGTACATTTCCCCCGCCCTTGTCGCCGCGTTCAAGACATCCCTCGCGTCCCTGGGCATCTCGCTGACGCTCCTCTCGGGCTCCTGGGTCCCGCTCCCCGCCTTCTTGGCGCTCGTCCCGTCGCATCCGGACCTGCACACGCTGGTCCTGGCGAGTGAGACAATCTACAGCGTTGCCAGCTTGACGGCGTTTACGGCAGCCATGGTGGCGCTGATGCGGCGCGTGCGAGGCGCGAGCGCGCTGGTGGCGGCGAAGAAGGTGTATTTTGGAGTTGGGGGCAGCGTGGATGCGTTCCGGGACGAGTGTCGGGGTCTTGGGGCTGTGGTGGGGGAGGTTGGAGGGGAACAAGGGGGGGAAGGGGTGAGGCGGTGGATTGGGGAGGTGAGGTTGGGGGCATGAGGCTGTGTATGTGAAGAAGCGATAGACAAGCAGAGATGAAAGAGAAATGCTTGTATTCAGGGGTATCTAGGGGGGTACCTACCGAAAGACGTGCGCTGAATGACAAACCCAACAACAACAACAACAACAACAACCACCCACTACCCTTCCCTCTCGCCAACCCCGCCCCCTCGCCTACCCCCTGACCGTACCACCCGGGCCCTCGACCTCCCTAACCCCCTCCCCTCCCCGCATAGCCTTCATGTAATTCTGCCCCTCGACGCGAAACGCCTCGCGCCGGGTCGCCTGCAGCCTCTCGACGCCGCGCCCAATGAGGTCAATATGGTACTCAATGGGCAAAGCACGGCCGGCGTCGAGCGTGCCCAGCAGTTCGGGCGCGGCAACGCCTTCGCGCAGGTGCTCGAGCTCGGCCTGGATGGCCTGCAGCTTGACGAGCGTGTCGGCCACGTGGAGGGCGGCTTTTTTGCGGTAGGCGTAGATGTTGCGGAGGAGGTTGATGGAGTGGGCGTTGGCCTGGACGTCGCGCCGGTTGCCGCCGAGCTGGGTCCAGAGCGAGGAGAGGAGTTGGTCGTTTCTCGCGGTGATGGTGCTGTCGTCGTTGACGGCGATGCTGTAGATGGTGCTGAGGCGGTCTTCGAGGTGATTGAGGATCCAGAGGAGGGCCGAGGCGCTGGCGATGAGCGTGTCGATTTCGTCCTTGTTTTTGCTCACGTGCTGGAGGTACTGGTCGAAGATGCGCTGTTGGAGGGTCGGTGGCGGGGCGGAGAAGGTTCGGGTCAAGGCGTGGAAGAGATGGTGGACAGCGCCCGTGGTGGCTTCGTTTTCGCTGATGCCTTCGAGGACATGCATGGTCCATTGGTTGGTCGCGATGACACGGTCCATGGCTGCGCCGATGTGGGAGTTGTAGCGCGCGAGATCTTGCGATGCTTCACGGGCAGTGAGGATGAAGTAGTCAAACTCGTTGTCTAGCTCACGCCGCGAGGGGAGCGTCGAGTATTTGACCAGCGTTCGGAGGTCACGAATCACGAGCTCCGAGTCCTTGATACTAGAGGGCAGTGTAGAGACATCCTTTGACGCATCGACAATGTCTTCAAAGTGGCCTTGGACGTTGATGAGCTCTTCAAAGTTGGCCCTTGGGCCATCCTCTCTGCATCCGGGAAGGAACGAGGAGCCGGGCAGCGCGCATACAGGTGCCAGTATGGCATTGGTGAGAGAGTTCCGCACCATACCGGACATGGTCTGCATGCCAAAGGCCAGCATGCCTATCCCCAAAAGAACACCTAGGATTGGCCTGATGAAATGTCGCATAGCGTAGAAGAATATCTCTAGCAAGTACGAGAGAAGAGGCGCTACAAAGTTCCTCCAGGCAAGGTCGACATAGTACCACGGCCCTAGCTCCTCCTGTTCTTGTTTCTCTGTCACCCTTCGTGTTCGACGACCTGTGGTAGAAGGCCGGCCGTGGATTGCGCGTGTAGGACTAGCACTTGGTTCCTGCAGTGGAGGCTGCGTCGTCGTACGCTGTCGAGCCTGAGAGCCTTTCGTGTGCGACCTGTCGCCGCCATTGGGGATCTTCACGGACGGCATGACGAAGCTGGGCTCTACTGGTTCTCCTCCTCGTGGCTTGCGCGGGTTCCTTGCCGTCTTCGGCCGTGGTCTGGACGATTCCAATATCTGAGACTGTCCCTGGAAAGGCTGATTTGCTACTGGATCCAAGGGCTCCGTTTGCACTCGTGGTACAGGTGCTGATTGAGATAGAAGCGGTTGCTGTTGTTGTGCGATTTCCTCGTCGGAATCTTCCCACTCAACCTCACTAGCTGTTTCGTTTTCTGAATATACTGAACTGCCTCCGTCTGATGTATAGTCTGCATCAGCCCAGCTGCTTCCTAGGCTATCGTTCATCCTGCGAGAGACGGTGCTCGATGAGGACAACAAGGCTCTCGTGTGAGGATGGGTGGCTGGCGGCGGGTTGCGATACAGGAGGGCTTCGAGCAGCCAGTGATCCCAAAGTTGGTGGCCAATATGTAGCTGCCAAAGGCAGGGCGCAAGGGCGTGACGCGACCTGGCAGCGTTGTTGGAGTGTCCAAAGGTGTGACGTGGTGCCTTCACCAATCCGGCTTTGCGCTCAGTCTGGTGCCCAGCAGCAGCAGCAGCAGCAGCAACAACAACAAAGCACCATGCTTTCACCCGCACATCGCTGTGCTAGAGAAGCGCTTCTAAAGTTGGCTCCATAGATGGCATGCACGTGACTGTGCCCAGCTTGGCCTTGCGGGACGTCCGCGTCATGTTCGCTGCTTGACTCGTAGGCTTGGCAAACGCGCTACTAGGAAGGGTGGCACAATTTCCGAACAAGCTTTGTTCGACTTGGCTGAGAGTCTCCATGTCTTCATTGCGCCCACTATCTTCTGCTCTGCATGCCGTCAGACGGCGTCAACTGACCATTCGCACGTGTCGCAATGGGTACATTTCTCTCAGGGGCTGTTCTTGCTCCGCAGCCCAGCAACAGCAACAACCGCAACAGTCAGAAACAAAGAGTACATCAGTAAATCTACCCAACCCTCCTGTAGACCACCGTACCTTGGCCGAGACACATAGCCTCTTCATCACTTCGCCCTATAGTCCAGGCTCACCACTGCTCCTTCCCAATGGCGCATATGTCTTTCAGAGGCTGCAGTCGTTCCTTCGCGCACAATACGCGCAGTTCGGCTTCCAAGAGGTCATAACCCCCATCATCTACAAAAAATCCCTCTGGGAGAAATCCGGGCATTGGCAGAACTATGCAGAGGACATGTTCAGCGTGCAAGGGCGAGGTAGTACAGCCGAAACACCAAAAGCAGAGGCAGGGGAAGATGGCGAGTTCGGATTGAAGCCGATGAATTGTCCCGGTCACTGTATACTGTTTAAAGACCAAGTCGTGAGCTATAGAAATCTGCCTGTACGGTACGCCGACTTCAGTGCGTTGCATCGTAACGAGATATCTGGTGCTTTGACGGGCCTGACAAGAGTTCGACGATTTCATCAAGACGACGCCCATATATTCTGCCGGCCAGATCAGATCCTAGTCGAAATAGAACAGACCCTCAAGTTCGTTGGCATGACGTACAGCACCTTTGGTCTAAACGCCTACAAGCTTCTGCTTTCCACGCGACCCGAGGATAATTTCATCGGTACGATTGAAGAATGGGATCGCGCTGAGGCACAACTCAGGACCGCCTTGGAAAATACCAAAAGTGAGTGGGCCATCAACGAGGGAGATGGCGCATTCTATGGCCCAAAGATCGACATTATCTTGAAGGACGCCCATGGGAAGGAGCACCAAACGGCTACTATACAGCTAGATTTCCAACTCCCACAGCGCTTTGACTTACAATATCAAGCATCTCCCGAAGAAATAGAGACTGGATCAACCAATTCCATGGACGCAGGTCTAGACACATCGCTTCGTCGCCCCGTCATGATACACCGTGCCATTTACGGCTCCATCGAGCGCTTCATGGCACTTCTCATTGAGCATTATGCCGGCACCTATCCCCTATGGCTTTCGCCCCGACCCGCCATCATCTTGACCCTGAACTCTCGTCCTGATGTCATGGAATATGCCGCCCATATCCAGGCTGTCCTCTCTGGTAGGAAATCAAGTCACGATCCCATTGTGACACCACCCTCCGGCCCACAACCACTACCCCTCTCCACCGTGCAACTGCCGGTTGATGTCGATTTGAGCAGCCGCTCACTCAGTAAGAAGATTGCCGAAGCTCGGATCAAGAAGTACAACCACATCATCGTTGTTGGAAAGAAAGAAATGGCAGCTGGTGAGGTGAGCTTGCGAATCGCACACCAGCCGAACCAGGCTGCCACTATCGAGATTCTGGAACGAGCCATGGGCCGTGAGCTCTCTGTGGACGACAGATCCAACATGGAGGCCTCCGTCACTCTGGGAGCGGCAAGAGATTACTTTGCGGGCCTGGTGAATTCCTATTTGTAGTCCCAAACGACTCTAGATATCCAGCGGGGATAGCAAAAAATCCGACTATGCTAGGACCAAACAGTATTGACACATGTTCCCCAGAGATTTCCTGGTAGATGTATGCAGGACTTGAGCGACCTTGATAAGAAGATATGCCATCATAGTGATATGGGGAAAAAGCAAGGACATGAATAAGGGGAAATTGTAACTCTGCACCAAGTACCACGACCACGGCGTCAGAATGCATGACGAGACCCCTTGCATAGCGATGCATTGGATGTACTAGGTAGTGTATCGTTTGCGCAGATAGACCGCCATGGCCGTAAGCATGCTCGAGGCCGTGAGTGCGCTGTTATGGAAAGTCTGCCGTATTGACCGGCATATGCGTGGGGAAGTCGTTCCATTATGACATGGACGGCACTATGAACGGATTGGCCAAGCAGCTCGAATCGTGAACTACCGTCGAAATCATCCTGTCGTTCATGCTACAGGTATCGAAACAGGTAGGTTTCCGAGCACGAGGAAAATGCCACCGGGAAGTAACCTTGCCCACGACCGGCAAAACTTGGTCGTGGTCTCGCAGAACTGCAGAAGATGCATGTCCATGTACCGGGTATCATGCAGCAGCAAGCAGATCGCCCCCGATCGGGCCTTTCCCCGCGATGCTTAATGTCCGCATACCAGCGGCATGACTCTCGGTGGCCTGCAAGTGTATGTTACGGAATCCATGGCTGCAGCTCACCTTTCGGCAGTTGACGTACCTTCTCCTTCAACCCGAGGGAGGGAGGGGGAGAGAGACATGAGCCACGTGACTCGTCTATGTTGCAATCTCGGGAATTAGCATGGGTCCACCATCGCAACGGATATGACCCCTGCGACAATTTTGCACTCACTGAACCCACAGAAAAGACGGGATGGCCCAGGTACCCACTGAGCTGGAGAGCTCTTTCTTTCTCCCACAGCCCTTTCCAGCATCATGGTCCAACTCATGACCGGCACTGCGTTGTGGAGCGCATGGGCAATTTTTGCAAGCGCAGCCGCTTCAGACGGCTCCTCTACGACCGAGCATTTCAGTGCCAAATGTGCAGGGATTGCATCTCAACTTTCGATTGAGCATGGAATCGTGCATTTCGCCGAATTCGTTGCGGCGGGCACAAACCTCAGCCTCGCGCAGAACGACCCAACATGTGCCCAGGCCTTCGTCCCGGTCACAGCAGACATGTGTCGCGTTGTGCTCTCCGTCTCCACATCCAACCGCTCGGGACTCAACATGGAAGCCTGGCTACCGTCCAATTGGACGGGACGCTTCCTGTCGGGAGGAAGCGGAGGTCTGAACGGGTGTATAAGGTGAGATGCATGTCCCTTCATCCTCCCGTCTGGTCCTCATCGGGTCCAGTTATCAACATTTGGCGTACGCCTCTTCCCTCGGCTTCGCTGCTGTTGGAACCAACAATGGCCACAACGGAACGAGCGGCCTGCCTTTTTACAACAATGCCGACGTTGTGGCAGATTTCGCATACCGCGCGTAAGTAATGATTCGAGCAAGATGCACCCCGAGGAAAAGCTCATGATCACAGTATACATACCGGCGTCATAGTTGGGAAAAAGATTAGCAAAACATTCTATGGCAAACCCCACAACAAGTCGTACTACTTGGGGTGCTCCACGGGTGGAAGACAAGGATTCAAATCAGCACAAGACTTCCCAGATGACTTCGACGGTATTGTGGCCGGTGCTCCGGCCCTATCCTTCAACAACTTGACTTCATGGAGTGGACATTTCTATCCTCTGACTGGACCCCCCAGTGCGCCAACTTTCGTCACTCAAGCGCAGTGGTTCCAAGTTCACCTTGATGTTCTGAAGCAATGCGATAAGCAAGATGGTCTTGTAGACGGCATTATTGAGTATCCTTTCACATGCAAATATGACCCATCAGGCTTGGTATGCGCTGAAGGCAGCAATACTACCACCTGCTTGACGCCTGCCCAGATAGAGACTGTGAAAGCCGTATACTCGCCACTGCTCAACAGCCATGGCGATCTTGTGTTCCCGCGTCTGCAGCCTGGAGCCGAGATAATCGCTTCTGCTGCCCTCATAAACGGCCAGAGTTTTCCGTACACCAACGATTGGTTTCGCTATGCCATCTATAACAACCCATCATGGGCGCCCGAGAGTCTCAACGCAACCGACTATGACAATGCCGCACGCAAGAACCTGTTCGGGACCGAGACCTGGAACGGTGACCTCAGCGGTGTGAGAAACCGTGGCGCAAAAGTGCTTCATTGGCATGGAACTGCGGACTTTTTCATCTCCAGCGAAAACTCACCGAGATACTACAACCATGTCAAGTCTACCATGGGCCTCTCATCGGCTGAGCTAGACTCTTTCTACCGCTTCTTCACCGTCTCGGGCACCGGTCATTGCGGCGCGGGGAATGGTGCCAACGCTATTGGCCAGAGTACAGGCGAAGTGAATAGCCTCGATCCCAGGGAAAACGTCCTAATGGCCATGGTTGAGTGGGTGGAGAAGGGCAATGCGCCAGAGACGATAATCGGTACCAAGTTTGTCAATGACACCCAGTCTCTTGGCATCCAGTTTCAGCGAGCTCATTGCAAGTATCCCAAGCGCAACCAATACAAGGGCACGGGGAACCCCAACGTGGTTGAAAGTTGGGAGTGCGTGGATCCATAGGTACTTTTGTCGGCTTATTCACAATGCAAAACACCATGTCTGCCTACTTTACTCTTGCAAGCCCCTTGTACACTTTCACAGGCCTAACGCATCAAGTACTAGCTTCTTCCCTCGACCTCATAATCTACGATTATAGCTTAGGCCGTAGTCCGCTACATTGATCATATTTTATGAATGGTGAAAAAGCATTGGTTCTGACGGTGCACATTGCCTTTGTTCACAAGAACGCTTTGTGTTTCCAGGTGTCATCGCTGCGTTGCCGTTTGCTCTACGCTGCACATAATTACAAACACCGAGGACTGACGACGACCTGTTCGCCTGCATTTCTTCCTTATAAAATATGACGCCTTGCAGACACTTTCATCTGCTCTTTCCCAATTCATTTTATATAAGAAACAATGCGTCACTCGTGGTACTGGCGCTGTTGTTGTGGCTGCAGCTTACACTGTGTATATAAACAATGCTCCTACCCAAGTACACTATACGATCACAAGACGCCTTTGATTACCCACAACCATAACCTTATCGTCCCATATAATTCACTCCTTCTTCCCACCACATCTATGCACTTATCATCTCCATATCTTCATCCCCGTCTCTCTACTCACCACCCCCGATATCGCATCTCCATCTTCCTTCGCCCTACTCTCTACCTCAACTTCTTCCGCACACGCCACTGCCTACTCTTACGATGGCGCCCAAAAAGTCCTCCGCCGCAAAGGCATCCACTGAGGCCGGGTCGTCCAACACCACCAAAGGCGGTAGCACAGTGCCCACGACACAATCCACTGCCGCTCCACCGCTTCGCCGTAGCGCGCGGATAGCCGCCGCAAAAGCTGCAGCGGAAGCTGCAGAAACGAAACCAACTACAAAGGGTGCTGCGACTACCAAGACAAGAGCACCCAAGAAGGCAGCCACAGATGCTGTACCGAAAGCTGAGAAGAAGACCAAGGGTCCTTCCAAACCGACCAAGGGCGGCAAGAAGTCTGGGACAAACACTGAACCGGCAGCTCCAGAGGGGCTTCGCCGTGGGAGGTCGGCAACCAGAGCGAACTTGGACACTGAGCCGACACATGTCCAGACGGAGCCCATCACCACAAAAGGTCACGGGGAGTCGGCCAAGACGTCAAACCCAGAGCCTACGAAAAAGCGCAGCGCTTCGCCGACGCCAGTTGTTTCTGAGCCCGCTCCCAAAAGGCCAGCACTGGCCACAGCTACCGAGGAAGATGAGCCAAATGCTCCCCAGGAAGGTGGCAAAGACGGCACGCCAGAGCAAGTCAGGAAGGATACTACTCCTCCTCCACCGAGTAGTTCCCCTGGGAAACGAAAGTCGCCATCGCCGGGCGTCCCAGAGACGCCAGTCAAGCGAGTGTGCGTAGAACCAGGGGCGCAGACGCGCAGCATCTGGTCTCGGCTCAAGAGGAAAGGCCTCAAAACTCCATCACCACGCAGGATCCACACCGTCGTGACGGCTCCTGTGTACAGCAATCCGGCTCGGAATCCATGCGGCCACAAGGTGCATCCCGCCTACGCAGGCACAGGCGTGTACGTCGATCCGAAATGTCCGCGTTGCCGCATGCAGGTCTGCTTCCAGGACCTACGCAACGTGCAGGATTGGATTGCCTTTGGAGGAGGCATCGTAGCCATCCGGGAAAGGTGCGATGCCCAAGGTACGAGGGATAGTATATACAGCCCACTGGTCAAGGGCATCGGCAGGGGGCGACGTGCTGGCCTCATGGATCCTTGGAACAAGGACCTGAGTCTCCGCCAGTCGCAAGTCAGGCTTGCGAACCTTGTCCTGGAGCTCGAAAAGCTTTCAATGATGGAGCTGGCTTGGGAGAAAAGGCAGACGGCGGAAGCCCGCAACAGCTCTGCCTTCCGTGACGTCCGCACGAGGCGGCTGTACAGTGCCACGGGTGCATTGGCCCGCCACAAAGCCGAGCGCGAAGACGGCACGCTGCTTCCGGCACTCCAACAAGAGGAAGTAGACGTGCGGAAGCGCAGCCTTGACGCGCAGACCGCATACGGGCCGTCGCAAGAGGAGATAAACGCCCTTGTGACGAGAGAACTGGAGAACCCCCCCAAGCGCAAGCGACGCTGCGAAACGGCAAGGGTCTCTATTAATCCGAAGGTCTTTGTGCGATTAGAGAACGACATCGATGTTCTCCGCAAGACCGATTTCTCGAGACCCGCTGTGCTCCCACCACCCATCTCGGTGCTCCGAACTGCTCCTCCTCCCAAGGTAGTCTCGCCATCCCTCACTCCCATCTCCACCCCCACCCACCCTCAGCCCAGCCAAGTCCCCCGGGAAGTTGCCTGGCTGCGCCTCCCCCGAAAATCCGGACGCTTCTGGTACAAGCGCGTTTCCGTCAAGGCCAACTACCAGAGCGAGTTCAACCGGCCGGGCACCACGATCGTTGACACCAGCGGGAGTTCCTCCGGTAGAGCCGAGTTCTCAGATTGGTACGAGCACGTCAACGAGCTGCAAGAGGAGGCCGATCGCTGGGACGCCGCGGATGCGCGAGACAAGGCAAACAAACAGACGCCACCCGGACCGGAAGACGAGGAAGGCGACACAGAGCCCGATTCTGACACCGAGGGAACAGAGTCGGGGTATTTGGGCGGCCTGGCGGGTGCGCCACCGCAAAACCCTGGGACCGGCCGCAGCCTCTTCGACATGTAGCAACACGCGTGCCACGCCACTGAGCGCGCCCTACGCGAGAAACTCGAGCAAGATGTCATGGAGAAAGTGAGAAGGGGGGGAAGAGGGTGGGAGAGACGGCGAGGCCATCAAAGAAGTAGACAGCCGGGCGTGATGAACCAAAACCCCATCCGCCCGAGAAACGTAGCGATTTATTTATTTTTTTTCTGAAAAAAATAAAAGGTTGCGATGACGCGATGAATACGTGATGTGATGAGTATAAGAAATGAAGCAAAAAGGTCCCAATCTAACAACCGCAGCACGCGCGCAGTTGGCGAAGTAACATAGATGCCATGCAGGTGAGGGAAATGGACAATGCCCCCCAACGAGTCAGTGCAAGTGTCTTTCCTTGCCCCCTTCCATTTGGTTCAGGACTCGATGATCCGCGCGCTCATGCCGCCGCTGCTCTGCATTGATGCGCTGCAAAGACGTGCTGAATAAAGGGTCCGCGTGGTGTGGTGGTGGGAATACAGAGGAACATGGGGCGTTGACCGTGGACGCTGTAGTTGGCGCCAAGCCCGCGCTAATCCCAAGGGGCTGAGAAGGGGACTTGAGCGCGAAAAGAACAAAGCGTAGTAATCGAGGGAGGGAATCTGCCTCAAAGTTTTGCACATGCACGGAAGAAAGAACAAGAAGAAAAAGTAAAAACAAAGAAGGAGAAGAAAAAAAAATCCCCCTGAAGCTGACTTGTCGAAAACTTGGCACCATTCCACCAACCACACGTACTCTCGACTACGTTACATGAACCCCTACAAAGGGCAGTCGGAGTGGACCTCTCCGACAATCTAGGGTATCTTGTAACCCAGCCTCGCTTACCAGCCTGTCCTAGATGGGCTGAACCAACAACTAAACGCCGAAATTCCCACGCATGATCCAATATCTGATCCAATATCGCGACCGGGTATGAATGGAGAGCAATGCTCCCAGAAAACGCACTGTGCTACCAGAAAACTCCTGTCGTGACGTGTGTTGAATTTTCATCTTCAATACACGTGCGCGAGCGGCTTAATCGATTTCCATCCGTTGCGATGGAGATGGCCCGCTCAAGGAGGGCATTTCGTTGGAAGCCTTGTCGGACTTGACGGCTTTGCTGTTGACATGGGGCTTGAGGCCCTTGTTGAAGTTGTGGGTGCATACGCATGCCGTGCCGATGGTGACGAGAAGGAGCAAGATGGTCAGAATGGCAAACGCGGTCAACGACTTGCGGGCGGGTTTGTAGTCCTCCTGGCGGATGCGATCGGCGACGTACATGCGGATGAGCTTGAAGAGGAAGTAGGCCAAGGCGACAAAGTAGACGAAGATGATGACAACCATGCCGGCGACGGATTCGCGGCGGACCCAGAAGGCGGCCGCGAAGAGAAGGAAAAAGGTGATGACGAGGGCGATGCAGGTGAGGGTGAGCTCGAGAGTTTTGGTGTTGTTGACGACGACGAGGAACTGAACGGTGAAGGCGAGGAAGAAGAAGAAGTCGAATTTGAGAAGGGCAATGTAAATCTGAGGCGGTTAGCGTGGTAGGGCTCTGGGTAAGAGCATAAAGTGGTCACCTGGTAGGTCAGGTAGCGCTTCTTCAGACGGGTGTCTGCGCTGATGCGCTTGTAGATGGTCCAGGCAAACTCGTCGTACAGCTTCCAGGCCTCAAAAGCAAAGGCAAGGGTGGCAACGGCCATGAGAATGGGCAGGGCAACGAGCATGGGCCTGACGTCAGCCCAGAAGCCGACGGGGATGAAGGCCTTGTGGTTGAGGATGTCGGCAGCATCCTTGATCTGGTCAAACTGGATGCCGGCGTAGACGAGGATGCCGACGTTGTACATGACGAGGCCAATGACCTGGATGGTGTTTTTGAGGCGCAGGGCGTCCCAGACGAGGACGAGCTGGTAGAGGTACCCGAAGATGAAGACGGCGAGATAGGTGGGGATGGTGCGGGTTTCCGAGTTGACCGAGGCGGCAAAATGGATGTCGGCCTGGAACTTGCCAAAGACGTACGACTCGAGGGCGACGCCGATGACGGCCTGGAAGACGGCGGTCAACATGAAGGCCCATGTCCAGCGGGTGCTAGGCCAGTACATTCTGGGGGCGCGGCGGACGGGCGGCGGGAGGGTGGTGGGGAAGCCTTGGCGGTGGTGGTAGCCCCCAGGCCGGGCGTCGAAGTTCGCCTGTAGGGAGAAGGTGGGCGGGTACGACGTGTTGGAGTAGGGCTCGTGGTTGCGGTCGAGCGGCTGGGACCCCAGGAGGGATGCGCGGGCCTCGTGGTGTGAAATGGTGGCAATGGTGGCAGCCGCGGGAGGCGGCTGGGCGGGTGCTGGGCGGGTGCTGGGCGGGTGTTGTGTTGAGGTGCTGGGGCAGGAATAGGCGGCGATGAGCGGTGATGAGCGGTGATGAGCGGCGATGTGGTCGGTGCCGATGGCGTGGCGTGGCGTGGCGGTGAATCGCGTGCAGAGAAGGGCGAGCGAGCGAGCGACGATGACGGTGGAGGCAGAGGGGAGGGACGGGCGAGCGAGGCTCTGCGGCGTCGTGTTGGACGTGGTCGAGGCCGAGCGATGGCGCCGTCAGCCGGGCCGTGTGGAGACAGCCAGCTGGGTTGAAACTTGACAGGCCTGCGTTCTCACGAACAACAGGGTGCAGCTCGTCTTCGGCACTCTGTACGCGTACTGGGCAGGTCGATACAATGCAATCACAGCATAACATATGTAGTGCCCCGTACCAAGCAGTCTGGCATTTCCCGGCAGCGTTGTGGCGCAGTTCATTCCCGGCAGTGTATTATGTAATACCATGTAATCGCACCAAGTGGACACGCTGCGCCTCCTCGGCCCACCCCTGGAGCACCGCCACGCCACCACCGCGAGGCACGTGACCGTCGCCGCCGTCCGTCCAGCCCAGGGCGGGCCCAGCAGGGTTCGTCGAATGGGCTCCCAGCATTAGGCCGGAGTGCGGCATGAAGGTATGCGGGCCTGGTACAGTATACAACATGACCACACCACCATGCGCACGCTGGCTGTGGCGCAGTCCTGCGGCCGCGTGGTTGCCTACGCGGACTAGCGCGCGCGCCCTCCCCCAGACCACTGCCACCACCACCCACCTGGCTACCCCGGCCCAGAGCCACCGCACCCGCCCCGTGCAGGCATGACGTCCGGTAAGCACGCGCTCCGCTTCCCTGCTCCCGTGTGTGCTGCTAATGCCGTGCAGCAGACGCCGTCCTGCGCAGGGCCGCAGCCGACGGCTCGCTCGAGTCGTACGTGCGCCCATGGCCGCCCTCTTCCTCGTGGAGCTAATGTCCATGCCCAGCGCAGAGTGGCCTAAGGCGCTGCAGTACATGCTGGACCGCCTCGATGAAATCATTGCCGACTTCCCCACGCCCCCCGCCGCCAACGCCCTCTCCAGCCCCGAGCCGCGCGCTACCGACGAAGAGAACGCGCGCCCGAGCTACCCGCGAGACATCACCGACTTGTACGCCTCCATACGCACCACCCTCGCCACCAACTTCGCCAAAAATCCCCCCCACACCGTCCAGCGCCTCGCGGAACTCGTGCTCGAGCCCACCCGACGCTACCGATACCTCCCGCCCTACCTACGCGCCTTGGACCGCGTCATCTCTGTATCCTCGCCCCTCTCCCTGTTTCCTCTGCCACAGGCCGTTCTGCCTACCGCTGCCGGCCTGCTCAATGGAACCGCATCGACCAATCCAGCGACAGCGACGCTTGGATCCGACGAGTCCCTGGGCGGCGCGCTCCTCACCCCCATTCCTTGGCTGCAAAACCGCGGCCAGAGCGAACTGATTTCCGAGTCGACGGAAATGGTCGATGGTCCCAATGGCACCGGCCGAATTGAAACTGTCACCGTCGGTATGCTGACTTCGGCCCAATCGCGTCCAGAGGCTCACGTCGCTCAAATTGCCTCCTCCCATCCCGATGGCGAAACCCTCCCTTCCACCGGGCCCGTCACCCAAGGCGAACTCCTCCGCCAAGAGCAAGAGGCCGGCATTATCCTCAACAACCCCCACACGCTGACCAGCCCGACGCGCACATGTTTTGCCGACATGCCGGGTGCAGGCAGCATTGTCGAGACAGTGGAGGCCGACGAGGAAGTCCCCCATGCGAGGGGGCCTGAGCTGATTGGCATGGAAGACACGGGACCGCAAAAGGAAGTCAAGGGTTTGAACATCGAAGCTGCGGTTGGAAGGCCAAGTCTAGGGGACAAAGTAAGTCAAGACTCGGCGAACAAGGAACAGTACGAGCAAGAGGGTACTGTCGAAGATAGGAAGGAGGAGGGGAAGCAGAGTGACGAAACGCAACATGATACTACGACCGAGGAAAAGGAGGCCGATATCCCGATGAAGGAGGAGAAGATGGCCATCTAAGCCTAAGCCCCCAATTTGCCCATGCATGCGGCGTTTGTAGCCCTCAGCACGTCGACTTCGGCAGTGCTTTGTGACTGCCGCAAGAATACATGGCGAGATGGAATCAAGAAATTTTTGCCTTCTCTCACAAAGCATTGTCGCATGGACTCTGACTGGCTTTTTGTATTCCTCGTAGTCCGCCTGTATCATACTGTGTAGCTCTGTCGTGATACTAGATTTCTGCAGTCCAACACCCGGCAGCAGCACACTGCACATCACAGCCTCGTAATCAGCACAGCGAATCACATGACCGTCCGAACCCCACTCCACCAGTGACCCATTTCGCCAAGCCTGAAGCTAAGCAGGACCCTGCAGCAAAACCCGATATGATCGGCCCGTCCCTAAGCTTCTTCCCCCATCCCCCCATTCCTCGGATAGAAAAAATTCCCACAGCCACATTATCCAACCACAAGGAGGACAATACACCCCTAGTTGTCTTATCAGCGGAACAATTGTCGCGGACCTGTCTAGCTCTTTTTTTGGGGGGCGTAGCGGAGTCGAATTGCTGTGAGAGGGAACCAAGGCGAAGGAAGAATCGAAAAGAGGATACCTACAGTACAAGGACCAATGGCTTTCCGATGGTATCAAGCAAAGCTTAGGACGGCGCCTCTGCTTACCCAGAGTGTGACCACTGCGGTATGTTTCGTGTTTTTGGAGATTTGGACAAGGAAAAAAAGTGATATAGCAATAAGAGGAGCACACACGGCTGACATCCCATGGGGGAGGGTTTCTAGGTTCTCTTCGCAACCGGCGACACGCTTGCCCAACAAGCCGTCGAGAAACGCGGTGTCGAACAACATGATCCTATGCGTACTGCCCGCATGGCAGCCTATGGTGGCGGTACGTCTATTTGATCCTTTCCATGACCACACCAACGCCCACATACTAACACACCCTAGCCATTTTTGGCCCTGCCGCCACAAAATGGTACGGCCTCCTAACCAAGCACATCAATATCCGCTCCTCTCACACGGCTACGATCTGCGCCCGCGTCGCCGCCGATCAATTTATCTTCGCGCCTGTCAATATGGGCGTCTTCCTCACGAGCATGGCATACCTCGAGGGCGCCAGCGTGCGCCAGCGCCTTACCGACGCATACCTCCCTGGATACCAGAAGAACCTGATGGTGTGGCCCTGGGTCCAATTCGCCAATTTTAAATACGTGCCCGCAGACTTCCGAGTCTTGGTCGTGAATTTTGTTAGTTTGGGTGAGTTGATTCCTATTCTCATGCATGCATGGACGTTGGTTGCATCCTGTAATCGTTCTTTACTAATTCGCTTGTGTTCATTACTAGGCTGGAATTGCTACCTTAGCTACCTCAACTCTGGTGGCGGAACGAAACCCAATCTGCCCAAGGGACATACCAAGGAGGGCGGAGCATTGCCGCCCATGTAAAAGGTTCCTCATTAGGCTGGCCAAAGCAAAAGATAGCGAGGCCACGCATGGTGATCACGGATTGAATTTAGATTGGAAATTTAGACCACGATGACCAGCTAGATCGGGATAGAAGAAAGATCTCAAGTAATGTTAGCATCGCGACATACCTAGCCCATTACTTATTCTCACGTCATGCCATCTCAAGGTCTCCGCGCGTTCCCGCCCACATCACCCCCCATACGCATTCTCCAGCATGGAATCCCATGATGTGTTTGGTTCGCCGGGGTTTGTTTTGATTTGAGTAAAATCTACCTAATTTACTCTGGTACGCATTCGATCTACATTCCATTCCAAGATACCCAAAAACGCACACGACGACATAGGAAACAAGCAACATACCATGATGAAATTTTGACGTCTCCTGCCCGCCACCCAGCTCCATCGACACCATTTTTCTTCTGCGTCTCCCGCTTCCACAACCTACGGGATGAGAGAAAACTCCACTGATTTGAACACGCCTCCGTCCATAGACCTCCCTGTTTCCTAACTGCCCCCGCACACAGAATCAACGACTCTACGGTGGTAATACCAGATACCACCCCCTTGTGTGCCCCAGTACCCATACTAAAACCGCGACAGAGGGCTCGAGATAAGGACGAATCACCCATCTGATGAGATTGCGGAAAAGGTGAGCATATTCTGGGTTGATTCAATTCAACATTACTCAACACCCATTTCAACTTGCTAAACTGACTAGACTTACTATGCTCCCCACCGCGTATTATTCCTCGAGGATACACACTCACATTCAACATCGCCGGAAAGAAAACAGGCAACGGAATACAAAGAACGGGATGAAACAACGATGACATCAAAGACCCAACCAATCAAATCTCCAAAGACGATGATTACCAACAAACTAGACGAGCCTATACTACAATGAAGAAAGAACAGGCTCTGCGATATGCTATATGCTATGCTATGCTATGCATGACTACGTCTGCCTCCTGTCTCCCTCCTCCCCAACAGACAAAAAAGCAAAAATCGGTAATTTCGGTCTCAACCAGTCTTCTCTCCCTCTCTCAACTAAAAACGAAGCAATAGGAGAAGGTCGCATGTAGGTGTATGTATGGATGGGTGTGTGATGTGAGTATTGTGTATACAGATGAGAAACACAAGAAAAGAAAAGAGGAACCAAGACAAAAGACGAGAAGAAAGAGGAAAAGGAAGGAAGGAATACACCCTCTCTCTCTTCCTTACCCCCCCTCAACCCAGACGGAGCCCCCCCCAAAAAACAAGGGAGACGAGAAGTAAAAAGGGGAAAAAGAGGAATTAGATAGGACGCCCCGAAAACGAAGTGTGAGAGGACCAATCAAAAGGAATGAAGAGCATGTGGGCAGAAAGAAAGGAAAGCCCAAGAAAAAACGGTACTCCCGGCAATCAAAACAAGTAAAGCCAAGCAAGCCAAAAGCCGGGGGAAAAAGAAAAAGAGGAGAAGAGGGAAGGAAGAGAGGGGAGAACCGAGAAAAACAACAAAAAAAAACAAAACAAAAAACTCCAAACACTAAGCCGACCACTACGACGAATACGACGTCTCATCTCTCCTTCGACACTTGATTAAGGGGTTACAGCACAACGACACAACACAACA
>Ga0182211_1000162_pt1 | contig 19983 bp, 15 predicted proteins | sample G5R1MG_20_FD_129660 | JGI IMG/M metagenome (GOLD analysis project Ga0182211, IMG submission 129660) | Switchgrass phyllosphere microbial communities from Michigan, USA - G5R2_MAIN_03OCT2016_LD1 MG | ecosystem: Host-associated > Plants > Phyllosphere > Phylloplane/Leaf | place: USA: Michigan... | reverse complement strand
CTCTTGGGTCTTGCGCTTAAAGACCCCCCAGTTCCTGCCCCGCACTATATCGCACATACCCGTCCGTTACAACTCTAACCTTACTTCTCTGCATATCATACGCAGGCGAAGTGACCTAATCGAACATCATACAGCAAACTTCGCCAGAGCAGTTTGTCAAGCATCACCACATACCTTTGGATCCATTTCACAGCCCAGGGCACTGTGCGCCCGCTTTGTACCTCGTTGCACAACCTGCTTCACCATCTCACTATAATGAAGGTCTCAGAGACCCTTGCGCTCTTCGCGCTCGCCACACAAACGATTTCAGGCACCTCTATTCCTGACCCTTCACCTAAGGACGTCACCTTGGCCTACTCCGTTTCCCATCGCGCCGTTCTAGCCTCGTCTCTCATATCATCCGAATACTCCCTTGAGCGCCGCAAAGGGGGAGGCGGTGCCTCATCGGTCGGCTCATCGGGTGGCCGATCAAGTAGCGGAGGAAGCTCCAGCTCATCAGGTAGCCGGTCAAGTAGTGGGGCAACCTCCGGCTCATCACGCACATCAGGCACCTCTGCTATGGGCGGCTCCACGCGCAGTGGATCTGGCCTTACGCGCAGTTTCGGTGGCGGCCGCTACTACAGCGGCGGCGCAGCCGTGCCATACAAAGCTGGGAAGCGCACGCCGCAGGGTCTTATTGCCGGTGCCTTGATTACGCCGCTCGTATTGCTCAGCATCATGCCGGGCTTGTGGTTGTATAATGCGTATCCGTATTACTACAACAATCCCTATCGCTTTTACAATCAGAGTGCCCAGAACGACGGAGATAACAATAGTAATAAGAATCGCAGAGGGTTGCGCGGTAGACAGTCCATGGGACAAAATCAGACGCTACCTGTTATGTGTCTGTGTCAAGAATTCACCTCCTGCGGCTGCGACGAGAATGGCGACCAGCAGTATCTTAGCGATCTTATTGGCAACGGGAGCTATGCAGCTCTTAACAAGACATTGGTTACTGTTTCGGACGTCAACGGTACCAGGACGCTTGTACTGAATGGTTCGCTTCCCAACGGTACCACCGCCCCTGGTGGTACCGACGGTCAAGAAGGCTTGGCGAATAGTTTGGGCATGGGCAAGTACACTGGTTACTGGGCTTTGTTTCTGGTTGTCGTGTACGCTGTTGTTCTATTTTGAACATCCGTTCGTTAGCTTTGGGCGAAGGTTCACTCATTGGCACTGTGGTGATGATGCACATCTCTTACTGAAAAGAATCTGGCGTTTATGGGCTGGATCATGGGTATATACCCGAGACTCTGATCCTGAGTCGACAAGTGGAGCGGGAGGCTTGCGTTATCCAGATCATCACTTGTTGATTACTTTTGCACTTAGTTCTTCACAATGTGCATTTATTTCGGATAAAAGCACTCACCAAGCCTCATTCCATTATTAACACCATATACGTCGAAATCGTAGCTTTATACGAACGAACATTATTGGCAACTTGCAAATGAGCTGACATGGGTTGAGAGCGGCGTAGCCGATCACCATTCATTTCATCGAACACTAGGCGTACAGGTTCATAGGGCCAAAATATCGATATATCAAAAGTGATTCATGAACTCGTAAAATTGAGTTCGCGATATTTGATCTTACGTGTAACTAACGATGGCTTTCTGGATCTGCTTTGCTTTTCCTTGCTGTATCCGCATTCAACCAACCTACAAAAACCACTGTTCACGTACTTGCTAGCAATGTGCTATCAAATCATCGAGCGCTACTCCGTCTGCCGATGCCTATACTACCGACACGCTATCGACCCGTGTGTTGCTCATGGCCAATGGGGTCATGACGTGAGCGACAAGACAGTTCTCATAGGATACGCTTGTGCGAGTTACAGTAGCTAGTTTTCTATGTAGATTTACCCATATGCGCACGTGGGAATACCTCCAGAATCAGGATACGAAAGTGGACTGATTGCGCCCTCCTTACTACGATAATCATAAATAATTTTCCGTTTGTATTTCAAAAAAAACTCTCTGCAGCCTCATCGTGAAGGCGGGTAGGCGCAGCAGTGGGACATCATACGAGTGTGCATCCGGGCGCGCATCCCACTCTTCGAACCTGATCACTTCTTCGAACCTGGATCCACAGCAAAACCTCTAGTTTTTTTTCAGGGACGATGTGAGGACCTTCCATTAATCGCAGGGGCTATTTCGGATACATATACGCTCAGATAAAGAACGTGGTTTTGGCCCAGGACGTTTGCGCTTCGATGACTGGGGCGGATCCAGATGTTCGCTGCGCATAAGCGGCGCCTCTCCACTCACAGTCTCTGCGCTGCCTTCCACGATATGCGATCGACTCACAGGCGCCTGACAGCCGTCTGTAACTGGTGCAAAGAAGAGTTTTCCGGATCAATACTGAGAATATGGCTGGGATTGCATTCATGAGGGGCGCCGTGAGGAAGTTCGCAACTGGCACCCCAACTGCGCTAGTGTCTCCAGCATTCGGCGTGCCTCGGCACATCCACTAATAAACTAGCGCACCAAGTCAAGCCTTCACATGCTCAGCACCCGCCGCCATGTGCGGGTTCCCCAGATTCCATCGCCGAGATCATCGACTGTCACAAGCTTCCGAGCGGGACCTTTTAAATACCCCTGATCTGCCCTGCCCTAGTACTTCACATCATACCTATATCTATACCTGTCCATACCCCTTTACCCCTTGATAATCGACTGACAAAGCTCGAAGAAACTGCATCATCATGTCTCTCACATCAGGTAGGTCTCAGCCTATACCTGTGACATCCCTTTTCGATCACAGCACCTCACAGAAGCTTTACTAACACCATCTCCAGCCGACTTCCCCTCCTCGGCCGCCTTCGACGAAATATCTCGTTCGCTCTCCTCCTCTCCAGCTGACCGCAAAGACGCAATCAAGAAAGGCGCCGCTATCTTCGCTTTCACACTCAAGAACTCCGGCAAGGAAGAGTCTTGGTATATTGATCTCAAGGAGACCGGCACTGTTGGAAAGGGCAGCGCGCCCGAGGGCAAGAAAGCCGCCGTCACGCTTATCCTCAGCGACGCAGACTTCGGCAAACTGGTTGCTGGTAAGGCGAATGCGCAGAAGCTGTTTATGAGTGGCAAGTTGAAGGTGAAGGGTGATGTTATGAAGGCAACAAAGATGGTAAGATGATGGGTTGGCTCTTCTGCCCCTTATCTTTTACTGATATAGCGCACAGGAGCCGATACTGAAGAAGGCGCAGACGGGAGCCAAGTTGTAAATGGAGATACATATGGTTTAGTGGTTGAATATATAACGTGACTAGAAATTAAGAAAACTTAATTACACTGTCACTTTCGGGACATGCTATTGTGCTCTGTGCTTCATTGTTAGGGGCAAGCGGATTACTCGTGATGAGCATGGCTGCGTCTAGGTGTCCACAGACCACAAGCCATACACGCTTAGGCAACATATCCAACGCTGACCTACCCACCTTTATATATCCGACCATGTCTGTCACTGGATCCCAAGAGGAAAGACTGAAACACGCCCAGCAAACGGCTAATCCTCCTCTGGTGTTAATCAGCTTCCAGAGTCAGTTGAGCTAGGCTAAGGTGGTAGCCATACCGGCTTAGAAGCAGGAAGGTTACAACTCAATGCAGATGAAGCGTGCTGCAACGACCTAAATTTGCCTAATCATGGCACCTAGGTATCACTGATCTAGTCTAGAGCTGATGACCTGCTCAAATCGAGGATGATACTCCGCGTTAGAAGCGTGGAACTTTTACGTAGAGAACTCTCAAAAAAAAGCCAATCCCGCTGTCAAGATGAGAAGCAGAATCATCCCCTGAGCGGCATACTTTGTGCGAGCTGCGCGGTGAAAGGCGGGTATTGTAGCCAGTAGTCACCACAGCCAGCATAATGCGGTAGAGCGATTACAACAATGCATTTAGCTAACTTCGAGATCGCGTTTCTTTACACAATCAAGCAGTAGCCTACCCTCAGGGACTTGGAATCTCGGAAAGACTTGAGCTTTCCGAAAGCCTGATTGTTCCAAGCCACTAGTGCTGCAATCGATGGCAGAGTAGCTGACTTGCCAAATCAGTACCTAAACCAAGATCTGTGTCGCCGAATTTAAGACCGTTGGGACGGCGTGAGGGGATGGTAGCATGGTTGTTTCGAATCTCGGAGATCGAAGATTATGCATGATGTGGACTAGCGATTCAGAGCCTCAAATTAGCGGCCCGCGTGGCGAAGCCACGCGAAATTCGTCCTGCCTGACAATACCTACACCGCCTGTAGGAGCAGACCACCCAGTCGTCGGTATCAGTCGACTCTCTCGAAATGTAGGTTTCGATATCAACGTCATGTCTGGGGAGAACTAGAGCCCATCATTACTGTCATCCGTTACTAGACCAAGACCCATGTTGGCGAACGAGAGGCGGTGAAAAATTTCATCTTCGCGATGTTGACCGAGGAAGAGCTACTGATACCTAAACTAAGTTGGCAGTCTACCTAGTGACTTCTCCTTTTTCATCCCTTGTCGACTCTATGTACATATCCAGTTCTCTTCTCGTCAATTCTTTACTTTCCTCGATACTTCCGGATTCGTACATGTATTGGTGACAAATGAGTGCCAACTTGTCAGACCCTTGCCTGCCGCCCTCGAGCAGCTTGCCATCTATTCGACAGATAGCTACGTCTTCTCAGGGACAAATCAACTCTGGGCTTCGGAATTTGCAGGCACTCTATTGCCCCTTGCGCATGCCCGAAAACATTACGAAGGTTAGGAGAGCAAGACAACACATTCCTGCTACATCGACACCCGGTCCGGTGGACTCAGGCTACGCATCTCAGGATGAGGATAAAGATGGCGATGCTGCGCGCGAAGAGATGAGGGCGACCTTACGCGCAGACCCGTTCGAGCGTCAATTTGCAACGCGATGGCTGACGGCCCTGATATCTCGATCGGAAGAGATGGAATTGGATGCAGAATCAAGGTGCTGTATGGTCGATCATGCAGCATTTATTCTATCGTCTTTCTCTGATTCCGTGAAGTACGAAGAAGAGGCTTTGACGCGCGACTTCAATTTTCCTATATCGTCAGGAGGATCGATTAAAATTACACTCAATGATGCGCCCTTGTCAAAAACAGATCATACTGATGTCGGTCTTCAATCCTGGGGCGCTAGTATCGTACTTAGTAGTATGATGTGCACCGACCCGGAACGATTTGGTCTTACTCCAGGTGGCCTCCCCGTGAAACCCACTCTCATCGAGCTAGGCGCCGGAACAGGGCTTGTAAGCCTCACACTTGCAAATTTGTTTCCAAAGATTGGATTGCACGGCGCAACTATCACAGCTACAGACTATCACCCAGTGGTCCTAGCTAACTGCAATGCCAATATTACGACCAACTTTTCGCCAGCCTGCAACACTCCGGGAACCTTACTACTAGACTGGTCGCAACCGCCCATAGAAAAGTCCAGGACTGTAGACTTTCTAATAGCCTCCGACGTGGTCTACGCGCCGGAACACGCCGCATGGTTGCGTGATTGTGCTGCCCATCTCATCACTCCCGATGGCACTTTTTGGCTTATGGTCACAGTCCGCAGGATTGGTAAATTTGAGGGCATCCCCGACACCGTGGAAGCTGCTTTCGAACTTTCGCTCTGTCCAGTGGACCCTGTAGGGAGACGTTTTCAGATCCTTCAAAAGGACTGGATAGACAAGCGAAGTGGAATCGGAAGAGGCGACGAGAGTGGATACAATTTGTACCGGATAGGCTGGGAATAATCCATTACCGGAACTAGGGGTTGGAGGAATTCATTCACGGCGTTCATTGTGAAGGAAACCTCCCAAGACCGCCCGGACACTCCTCAGGCTCTGTCTGGCCTGAAGACAGGTGGGAATAGTACCGAAATCCAGAGCACATGAGATCCAGGATCTTTGAAGTGAAACTACGGACGGTGATAAGATCGTTACCCACTACCCATGGCGCGAATCATCAAAGACATTGGCGCCGTTGGTATACGAATCGAAACGGTTGATACCCACGACATGACCTACTTCATTTTCAGCCTTGTGGCGACAATGATAGAGCTACATCTTGTGCCCAGAACAGCTCGAATATCTTCTTGAATATGTATCTAATAGGAGAATATACCGTAGATCTCGTGCGTCCCTTCGATCTCCCACGTAAACCTTCCTACGTCGTAGTAAAACCATACCATGATTTCGCCACCTCCAATCGGATTTGAATACCGAGGAAAGGGATAGAGGTAGGCCCGAAACATGGCAATGGCGAAGCAGTACAGTGTTTTCCTAACTTGACGCTGTTATCAGAAGACTGCGTGCATTATCGGACCCCGCAACGGTCATGCTCGCGTCATCGCATATTCCGAGATCCAATGCAATACAGACACCAATGGTTTGCTTACACATAGGGCGCCAAATAACGCCAGACGCATACCATATTAGCGATGGATACACGTTAGGAAGTTCTGGAAATACTGCGAGGGTCGAGTGGGTGTCTGGGCGACCCCCTCGTGGGACCAACACCTTGGCTGCAACACTAGCGACGTGGCAGTCCCACTCGAATCGATTGCCACGAAAGCCCTAAACCCTAAGCCAAAAGGGTTACTGACCAATACTGTATTGCTCCTGGAGGACATAACCTAGCCAGCCACCATACCAACGCCGATCAGTGGTTGCAGGCTGGAACGATAAGTCATAAGTAGATATTCCGATCAGTGAAAGACTCGACTAAGGTATATAATAGTGTCATAGTTTTATGGTTGCATTTAAATCTATCACCATTAGATCAATCTGTAACACCTCAGGGAACTCTCGTAGCCATGTTGTCAGAATTCAGAATGAATATAATAATATATGTTAAGTTTCGCGACTACAAGCCACAGCCAATCGTGGTCTGAGATAATAGCACGATTATCCTAACTATAACATAAGATTAAGCCAGGTACCCCCTTTCTCCGAGCGAGCTATCATTTCACTAGACATAGCTCCCAGTACTTAATATTTTTAGACTCAAGCAGCGGGCTCACTTTCACGCCCATAATTCTGAATTATGGCGCTCTGCCATGTGTGTGATTGTGTTGGAACTGTCAGAAGGTATACAGTCTGCGGGCAACAGCGTGTTGGCACAAGTTATCCATTCAACGTGCCTAGGTAATGTAGAAACGCATATCTTGAGCAGTAGTAACTTCGCTAAGTAATTATGCTGACTACCGCAGTGCTAGAACATGGGTACGCTAAGTGGCATATAGAACGTCATGATCGCCATGAACCTGGGATAATAATAGGCAACCGTATCACCGTCGCCTTCCCAGCATCCTCGCCTAAGCACCACGCATTCAACCCAGCACCCATCAATTCGCTATTCCCTCCCTCGATCAAATTCCTAGCCATATACGGCTCTGGTTTATGAAGTTCTATACCAAGTATCTTCTGGCTGGCCCAAGCATTCGCCTACAGTAACACCACGATAGCCTTGAGACTTCAGGTACTCGAGCATATACGCAGTAAGCGACGAAGCTGATGCCTCGTGAATATCATGGGCGATAGCAAGGCGATCTCCAGTCTGGGATCCACCGGGCGTCTGATCAAGAATACGCTTGAAGTTATCCTTCGCAACTTGGATGTTCGAGAGCTGGTTGTAGTCATCTGTGTCCAGGTCAAAATTCGTTATAACGTAGCCAAGGTTCTGCATGACAGTCTGGCAGGCTGTGTTGCAGGACGAGTAAGGTGGCCGCATATAGGTAGGGTATTTTCCAATAATGTTGCGGATTGCCATCTCGTTCCTGACCATCTGGTCGTATCGCTGAGCATCGGTAATGACGCTGAGGTCCTGATGAGACCATGTGTGGCTTGCTACTTGGTGGCCTTCGGCCACCATACGCTTGATCACGCTGGACCAGCTTTCGGTCGTGTCGATAGCCCCCTTTCCATTGTTGATACCAGTGATGAAGAAGGTAGCCTTGAAGCCATATTTGGCAAACTGATCGAGGACTTGGTTGGTGTAGATGTACGGGCTACAGGTACGAAATCAGTCAAAGCTACATAAATTGCTGTACCATAGCTTACCCGTCATCGTACGTGATTGCGACGGTACCTGCCTTTTGGCAAGCAAAGACACCGGCACCTCCATAAGAAACACTGCCTTTCTGCAAGCGTGCATCATTGCGGGTACTTGCTCCTGCAGGTGTTTTATTGGCGTCGCAAGCCGGACCGAAGTCGATCTGATCTGCAGTTAGGATAGGAGATGCCTACTTGTGTTGTAAGTTTTTGACTCACCAAACAATTAGGAGCAGAACAGTGGTCTTTCGTTGTTCCACAATACCCTGCGCCCGAACAGCAGAAACCGGCATCGCATGAGGCTCCTCCAAAGCTGGGTCCACAGCGACCATCTTGACCCCCTTGACGAGTCTCCAATAGATCTCGTTTCGGCTCGGTAGCATAACGGAGTACACGAGCAGTAGTAGGTACTTTGGTGTCCAAATCTCGTGGAATGCCGACACTCTCGGGCGGTCCTGTAGTACCCTCGCCGTAAGCAAGCGCAACCGGTACCAGGAAGGTAGTGGAGAGAATAGTTGAAGGCTTCATTATAGTTAAAGAAATAAAGGAGCAAAACCAAGGACAGTTTCAGCAAAAAGTAGCGAAGCGTCGATGGGAAGAACACGACAATACTTAAATGGCGGCAGCGAAGCGGGAGAGAATGATCCTCCAAGACATTACGATTATGAGCTTTCGCTAATGAATGGTTCTGCCCAGCAGCCAAGAGCATAGTCTGACACTCGAGAGTGGGGAAGACCGTGGCACTAATATGTATTGGAGTGGACCAATTCCTTGTCCACTACACGCACCTGAGGTGCTCAGACCCTCTTGCAGAAAACCTGGCCGTCCTCAGACATGGTGATTTCAGAAAGACATGTGGCAACCAAAGCGTAGAGCGGACTATGGCTTTACTCTGTTCAGCTGATCCTAGTCCTTTATGCTCTAGTGTTATGCAAAATGCTCGGGTCAGGTCGCAGGTCGATTTTGTGGAAACTCGACGGCATCGCAGCATCTACCAGGCACGTACATACCCTCCCCCCCCTGAAGTAATGACCCTAGTCGCCGAAAGCGAGATTCCAGTGGGGTATTGTGTTACCTTTATCAAATCGATTTTCTCACGCATCCTAAGGACTTTATTTTTTATTTTTAATAGAAAAATGTTCTTCTTTAAGAGAGCTCTAAGATACAATTAAAATTTTAAAGACTGCTTTTTTATAAGTTGTGGTAGAAGGTATATTATTCTTGGTTGCACGGATTACGGGGCGGTAATTTCCGAGCGACTAGGGACATTACTTCAAGCATAGACTATAGTATGTACATACATGCTAGGTATTGTATGTTCGGCGTGCGCCGGTGTGCAAGACCTACCTATACATACTATGTATACAGGTACTACTACGTAGTACCTACGAGCATGTGTTGCATGGACCGAATAGCGTGGTCCAGGATCTGCACGACACGCCATGCGAGTTGGCCGGGTTGACCGATGGCTGTCGATGGGTGGTGAAGATGAAGGAGTGGCGTGGGCGTCTCGGTGCCGTGCTGAACATTTTTCGTCACACCTGCCCCTCCCCCTGACTATCGAACACTACGCCGCGCCCCTGCAGGTACAGATCAACCTTGTCATGCGCGGGATATGAACTCCACTCTGACCGGTCTACCTATCTAGTCGCTGACGCCACATTGGCGCAGGCCCATGAAAGTGCTCTCATCTTAATTATGCACTGCGCTGTATGTATTCGTTCTCGGTCAATTGAACCCGCTGGAAATGAAATGTCTTTGCTCACGGCTACTCCAATCGAACCCCAACCCCCCAAAAAATCGTCGGGCCAGGTGATGGAGAAGCCGGCCCAAGTCAAACAAGGTACTTTTTCCCAAAGAGAGCTCCTCGGAAGCGCTACGGCTAGCGTGTCGGGCAGGATGAACAGACCCGCGGGTGCTTTGCGGGCCGCGGTCCATAGTCGATAGGTGAGGACTGCCGAGTTCGTCTGTTATATTGTGTAGACGTATGATGTCGATGTACTGTGTACTGTGGAAACAGGTGTTGCATACTAGTAACCAGTTGTAGCACATAGCACACATGAGCCGGCAGGTAGGTACGTGCCGCATCGACCGCGTCCACTGATTGCGTGATCTCCCTCTCTCTTCCCTTGGGTGACCAGGTAGGCCAGCCAGGAGTTTTTCGAGTCAATGACGGGGACGGCCCAATCTATCAACGGGGTTACTGTGGAAGAATTTACATGGCTGATCGACGGTACCCAGACCAAAGGCTGCCCGGCTTATGTCAGCAATCATGGCCGGAGTCCGAGCAGGAAGGTGGTTTTACCGTGGAGTCTGGTTTACGGCGAGCTGAGTGTCGTGTCGGCAGAGGCTCCAGTGGAGTTGGTGCAGTGGAGTGGGTGAGCAACCTGGTGCTCATGAGAGGGTGCGTCTTGGCGGAACGGCGCGTCTGCCGCGGTCGGCAGCGTTCAAACTTGATCCCACCTCGACTTCCTCCTGGCCTTCTTCGTCCTGACCTACCTGCATGTCTACACACAGCATGCTTGGTACGGAGAACAAGGCGCTACCCCCTCCTCTCCACACGAACGCCCTAGGGACTCTCTCTGCCCTGCATGAAAAGGGGGCCACAGCCGTACATGGTTCACCTCCCAGCCAGCAAAGCGCCCTTGTGTACTTACCACACAGTCGCCTCCTCTCGCAGCGACTACACGCGCACCAGGATGGCGCTGGAGGGTGCTTTCTGGATGGATTCCAGAACTGGCCGCATTTGCTGAGCCGCCCGACGCTGGACCGCGAGTATGGCCGCTTCCCACCCCCACAACCACCGCGTCGCACGTGCCCGGTACTGCTGTCGCGAAGCCCAAAATAGCGTCACAGGAGGAGCGCGATCCAAAGAAAGAGCGTCTACCTACTATGTACATACCTAGGCGGGTTCTGACAGCGAGGCTTTGATCGCAGGGCAATCGGCGCGCCCCCCCTGGTCCGCATGCATTCTACCCAGGTCGCCCCAGATCTTCTCTGTGGTGCCAGCTGTGCTGCGACGGCCCATCTTCGTCTGACACATAGATGCCTAACAGGGCGTCTTCAAACACCAGGCTCAACATGGCGTAGTCTTCAACCCGAAGCGCGCCACCCCTAGCGCCCACCAACGGTTTGACCGGACGAGCATCGCATCACGCCCAGTAGCGCCGCCTTTACGGCTTTGCAGACGCCATGTTCGGCCCCAAGCTTGGCGGCGACTTCGCGACGACGCACACTGCCGTACGTGAGCGTCCTCGCCAGCCATGGCAGTGGACCCAACACTCATCTCGTCTTCGAGGACCATGCAAAGGAAGGATACCAGCAGCCCAGGCAACCCATCGCCGGCGCACGTCCTGCGGCTAGTTAACGGTCGGGGAGCATGGCCTTGTCGCTGCTGGGATCTGGATCCTTCGGCGCTCCACGCAGTTTCCATCCGTAAAGCTGGGAAAGCGCTCTCAGCTGTTAGATCATGAAAGTAGATGGCTTGTACCTAGAAATAAAGGTTGGCCCCATGCAGGGGCGTGGCCTCCACCAGATATCGAGTCCAAACCCACGACACTACTTTGGCATGACGGTAGTAGCATAAGGCTGTGTCATATTGCCTTACAAACGAATCCGGTCCAAAACACAAGCGTACGTCTGCCCCGTTACTAGCAACAACAGCAGAATATACCCCTTCGTGCTTGACCATGACTCCTCGCACTTTCAAACATTACCACCCCCCCAAGCCGTTTTCCATCTCACGTAGATTTAGAAATTGCTCTAGCCGACGACTTGTTGTCCAGCCTACGGTACCCCCACCTCCAAGCATCGTTTGTACGCGCCGTGTTTTGCTCCAGGACATCGATGAAAGTGAGGCCATACAATCTGCACAAGAAACGGCGTCCCATTCACACGACTTCACATCCATAACGGGGCACGACTACCCCTTCCAGCCTGCAAAGGATTCGGGCTTTTTTCTACCATCACCGATACCATCGGTGACAAGTAGTAGCGACCTTGAGTCGCAGACCTCCATCAACCTTGCACAGCCCCATGATCTATTCCTCGACCCACACGACATGAGGTAGGACGACCCAAGTTGCCTCACGGAACAAAGTCTGACTTTTTTATGTAGCACTATAGGTTTTATGATGAGCTCCTCACACTACGGTATGGGCCACTACGGCTCTGCACCATCATCTTATTCACCAAACTATCCGCCTCAGCATGCCTCCGCCGAGCAGCGATCATCCACACCAGGTCCATACAGCTCGTCCTACGCGTCTAGTCCAGCCCCTACCCGTGATGACAGCTTTCGGAGGCAAGAATCTAGAGCGGCACTGGCCCCGTATCAGCCCCTGCCATCGCTTCCTCGAAGTCCATACCCCCAAGAGCCGCCCTCAGAGAGTATTCGCAGAGATTCCACACCCTTATCATCTGGCGGCCACAACTACACTTACTCAGCACCACCCAACAGCAGTCTTCCCGTTCAAGTATCGGAGGTGAATGCCTACCCTCCGTAAGTCATCCGAAGCGACTCAAGGCCAGCTTTTAATGGGCTAACATACTACAGACCCCAGTTGTACCCGCCAACAACGTATGGTGTCAATGAATACCATCCACTGCCGCCCATGTATCCGCCGTCATCAACAACGCCGGCTGCATATCCTCAGTACGATTCTGCACCCACCGTCCAGCCTCCGCATGGCAATCCAAAACTTTCATTATCCTCATCTACAGAGGCACAACACAGCGCAGTGATGCCACGAATAGTTGATTCCAGGCCGAAGCCCATGTGTTGGGACCATGGCTGTAATGGTCGCCAGTTCTCTACGTTCAGCAATCTTTTACGACATCAACGCGAAAAGTCGGGAACAGCATCAAAAAGCTTCTGTCCGAGGTGTGGTGCCGAGTTCACACGTACGACCGCTAGGAATGGACACATGCAACACGACAAGTGCAAGCCGCAAAGAATTCCAGCGTCAACCCAATAACGAGATGAGCCTGGCGATTGTTGCGGGTCATTCACAGAGAAAGAGGGAGCATGAGACAACTACCAAGCAGGTTGAGAGACTCAGACACGATTGGAACCGAGGGCAGGCCTGCGGGTCCGGCCTCTGAGGATGCCTCATTCCGCAACTACCAATGACTATGAAATCAATCTTGTAGGTACCTAGATGCAACTACGGATTAGACTCGGCCAAGAAAAGACTTGTGCTTTTCGCATGTGGCTTGCATGGTGGGGGGTTAGAGACATGAGTAGCGCACATGCATCAGCTTACTTTGCTATGAAGCGGCGGTCATGTCGCAAGGGTAATGCAGCGGGGCGCGGCTTTGCGGGAAGGATCAGCTGTCATTGCACAGCCGGTCGGTGGGTAACTTATCAGGGGTGCGACGGGTTGAGGTTCCGAGCGGCGAGTTCTTCCCAACCGCGCACGTGTCGCGTTTGTTTCCTAACCTGTCAACCACTCTCTACTCCGTCTACATCGCCTCCAATAGTTTAACTCGTACTTTTTTGGGGTGAGGGTGGGTCTCTACTCATCCAAGTCGTACAGACAGTATCTACTGGACTCGTGAGGATCGGCTTATCCGAGTTGCGCCACAGTCCATTACATCGCATCGGTACTATGTGGTTTTCAGGGTTGGCAAACGTGTTAGATTGAGGATCGAGTGGGTCCATGGAGCGATTTCAAATGACACGAAGAGGATGATTCAGAATAGGTGTGCAAGGCTGACGTGCGAGGCTGACACCTGCAGCGTCCAGTGTCATTTTTGCAGTCAGCACTCGGTTCACGAGAATGATGAAATCATGCTTACTGCCGACGGCCAAGGTCCTCTTCTGGGTTTTATTACCGGCATGGTATTCACAGCTACATGTCAAGATGATTCCTTCTTCTACCTACACCCTGGGCCCCAAGTGTCATCGCTTGAGACTTCTATGGCGAGTAGTGGTGGTCTCTTGGTCAATCTAAGATATGGCTTAAGAGCGATCTGTGCAATAGCGAAAAGCACAAAATACTTTGAAAAAAATAACACTAAATCGCACACCGATAGTCATGTTACTAATGACTACTATGATAAACTAAACCGTACTTTACTACACCCCAGCAGGGCTATTTGAAAACTCTGCATCTTTCTTTCGATAAGACGGCTCCCTCGCTAGGGCTTGATATACCCCAAGCTTCTAGAGGGAGCGCTGCAAAGATGGGAAACAGTCGGTAGTAAAGCAAAGTCACCACTACTGTCTTAGTATTCTATTCACTGCCAAGGGACAAGCGTCACGCTCGGCTATTCAATTACAGAGGGCATGCCAAGGTTGACTCGGCGTTAGTTCCATTAGTTACGCCTGGAGGCCGGCTCGGTGCTGATATGGTTTCAATCGGATTCCTCGACCCTACCTCTGAGACTCCTTCGTCACGCCGTCTGCCTTTGCACTCCTCAAGCCCCGAAAATTATGTGCATTCTCCCCGAAGTGAGGCAGTCATGTCGCTAACACTTATGCTTAGATCTATTTACCAGAGGTTTCGGGGCAGCGGCGAACGCGCTATTCCAGCTCAGCCCTCGCGAGCACCCACCATTACTTGTCGCGGTAATACTTCCATAGCTCCACATCCAACTTAGTACACAATACTGAACTGCCGTAGGCAACCTGATCGATCGCGAAGATTTATTCCAATACACAAACGGACGTTTTCTGGCCAACGAAAAAACGGCATGTGATCGCAGATATGAGAAATCGACCTTGAACGGCTCTGCGCGGTAGCCGCATCTACTGGCGGGCAGCATTCACCGGTTTATGCCATCGAGAAAATGGAAGGGGGCTTCAGTAAGGCGACTCCTCTTGCGTAAAAAGAATGGAAGCGAAATCATTGCAAAGATACCGTTCCCTATTACTGGACCACCAAAATATACAACTGCGTCGAAAGTGGCTGTCCTTGATTATTGTAAGACCTCAAGCCCATGAGCTGCTGTTGCGCATAGCTAATTGAATCATGCGCGGCAGTACATACGCATACCCAAGTCCCTGTCCCCAAGGTTCTGGCCTGGAATCGTGATCCATCAAACCCGGTGGGTGCCGAATATATTATGATGGAAAAAGCGCCTGGGAAACAGCTTTTTCAGGTGTGGGAAGACCTGAGTGATTGGGATCAATTATGTATTGTCAAACAGTTGACCAAATTCGAGAGCGAGATGACCAGACTTCGCTTCCCATCCAGTGGAGGTCTTTACTTCAGCGAATCTATGTCAGAAAATGACACATATGTTACCTTGGAAAATGACGCGAGATTCTGTATAGGGCGGTGCTGTGAGCGAGCGTGGTATGATAAAGGCAAGGGATCGTTGCATTCTAGGTTCCATCGAAGACCCTGTAAGTCACATTTGCGAACTATATCTCTTGTTCTAACCTTTCTTAAAAGGGCCAAATTTATCCTCTTACGATGTTGCACTTGTAGAGCGGGAGACAGCGGTAATTGAGCAAAACCCGCTCATCACAAACCCTGGTTTTCCACGTGGATCCTCGGATGAGGAGATGTCTATGCTCAGAGTGACCAAAGATGTGGTATCTAGTCTGGGCAGGTCTACGTTTATCAACAGAGTCTCCGAACCAGTCTTATGGCACACTAATCTTCATATGGGCAATATCTACGTCTCTTATAAGGGCCCAGATACAGCTAAAATTGTTTCGCTCATCGACTGGCAATCGATTGTAGTCGCGCCTCTATTCTTGCAAGCCCGATTTCCGAAGTTTTTATCAGTCGACGAAGATTATAAACTTAGCGCCAAGGAGTTTCCTGAGCTTCCGCATGATTATGATGAGATGGATGCAACAGAAAAGAAATTGGCGGAGGACAAGCTGAAGATTGCTAAACTATCCAAAGTGTACGAAGTGACTAGTGGGTTCCAGAACAACCGGGGGTACAAGGCCTTGCATATACCATCATTTCTACGGGAGCTCTTTGTTCGGTGTGGGGAGGTATCAGAAGAGGGAGCCATACCGCTTCGAGCCTGTCTTATTGAGGTTTATAAGACCTGGGATGAACTAGAAATTATGGATCCTAGGCCACTCAGATTCAGCGACGACGACTTGGAGAGACACGATCGCGAGTTCGATGAATATCGCAGCTTTCACAGCGTCCTTGAATTCGCTAGAAAGATGCTCAGTACTGATGTTGAGGGCTGGATAAGCCCCCGTCTTGATTTCGACATGATGCAACAAGAAAACGTGAAGCTGCTCGAAGCGGCCATGCGCAGAAGCACTGATTTCAACAAGTCGCCGGATGACATTCGAAGCATCTGGCCATATATAGATCGTTCATAGAATCGGAAGGAATCCCTGGACTATGTTCCGTATCAACGGTACTTGGAGTTCCCATTTGATAAGGCCATAATCAAGTGATTACTCACCAGGACACAATGAGAAAAATACTGGCACATTTAATACGCAACCTGGATTCCCTACGGGTTTACCATGCATCATGTGGTACGTTTGTGCATTTTGATGGCATAGTAATATTCGAACCTCTCTCATGGTGTGAATACATCAGAGTCTTGTACCCTTTCTCAAAAGTCCCAGAGACAAGGAAATCCCTGCCCTTGAATCGATACAGCTCTATTTCAAAATATATGTACGCGGAACATCTAGATTATTTATCAGACTGGACTCTCAAGCTGGACGCTATTCACGAATCTTTCAGCCAATCTTGGACTTGAATTGTGTTTCCATGTCTCCGAAGACATCTTTCGATTCCTCCTCCTGTTATTCGTCCGGGGTGTCTACATTGATTTTACCGACTGCAATTTTGGAGTGGGTTCCATTTTGCTTGATATATTTTCTGATTGCGGTATTCTACCAATTTTGTAGATCGCGGGATTGAACAATACCCATGCCCTGTGAGCACGCTGGCCCCGAGTACTCTGGTCTCTGCCGGCACTTGCCTGACAGTACCTCCTAGGATCGGATCGTAAGCGCGTGTCCGCTGAGCTTAGGATCGGCACCCGTACCTGGTCCGTGGGAGTCGGGACAACCTCAAATACAAACGTCGTGTTTATATTCTCGGCTGAACAATCGACCACATAGAGCTGTGGTGAATATACTTGGGGGTCTATGTCGTACCAAAAGCCGCTATAATGGCGGCGTGTTTGTATGGCATCAAAGAAAGATCGATGATTCATACCCTAGTCTTAGGTGCCTAGGTACCCTCACGGAAGCTTGGACCACCAATGACTCCTTTCACCCACTCCAATCCTCATCGCAAGACTATCATAATACACCTTACCTTCCACATCGATGCATTCCCTCAATTATTGAACGCCTGTCCGGCAGATTCACATCTCTCCACAAGTTGTATACAGCACGAGGTGTCACATCGACTACGCTCTCTACCCGTCAAGATGCCCCCATTTCCGTCACAATTATCCCGACCGCACACTTGGCTCATGAACACAAAATCTTTACGGACTACATGCGTTCCCGGTATACGATTGCCCCAGAATCCTGCAACCTAAGAGCCTTAAGGCCACGCATAAGTGAGATACGATCGATCAGCCATACGCTCACAACAACTACATAGCACGCTTACAACAGAATGGCCTCTATATTCACTTTCGATCCCGATCCGCCACGCGTGTCATCTCCATGGACGAAATCTACGTTTGATGAGCTTTCGAAATCCCCAAAGCCCCTCTTGGGCATGGGGTCACTCCCTTCGAGACTTGGCTATCAAGGCAAGGACGACGCGGTTACCAACATAACCGACACCATGGGCTATATAAAAAGATTGGAGGCAGAGCCCCAGGAAGGGCCTACGGAATACAAACTTCACCTACTCCTTCGACGGCGAAGATCGTTTACACACACCACTACGGGTCAGCAGGGTCATCATTCCCCGAGTAAAAGCGACATCCCTTTTCCTGTCACAGTGGGCCGCAAGGGATCTTATTCAAGTACCCTACCAGATACACCGCCTTCGTCAGCCTCTACACAGTCAAAGCAGCATCGTCTCGAGCAACTGACCACTCAGCTGCTGTGGCGCCTACAACAGTCCTGTTCCTACCATATCTCATCTTCGAACACCTCTGCCGTTCCGCACTTCCCTGATGCCTCACAGCTTTCGGCTCCTGAAATGCCTCAACGACTTCTCCCGGGCCTTGAGGAAAGTCAGGGTGCATTGTATGAGATTGGCATTGCCGATGACGGTACCATTGTAGGGCTAGCAGAAGATGAGATGGAAGAGAGTCTGAATAATTTGCGCGCTATGGCTGCCAGCTTAGGTTGTCAAGTTCAAGTCCAACGAAGAGTACCCGTAGGCCACTGCGAATGGATTGACTTTGCAGGCACACCACAGCAAAGCCTACAGTCCTCACAGCTGTGGGTCGCAGAAGCTTTGGTTCGCCCAGAGCAACATCTAATTGATCACACTAGGGGAGCCCAGGAGCATGCCCAGGTCACAGCTGCGAACTTGACGACGAATGCCACGGAGGAGGAGATAACTAATACGGAGTCACAACCGACCATTGAGCAACTTCGGGTTTCTGTGACCGGTGCTACCATGTCTGGAAAGTCTAGCTTACTTGGCACATTGTCCACGGCCACCCTGGATAATGGGCGAGGGAAAAGTCGGTTGAGTTTACTCAAGCATCGCCACGAGATCGCGTCAGGTATGACTAGCTCTGTGACGCAAGAACTGTTAGGCTACCGCGATGAAATGAAAGACGCGACACAGGTCGTCAGCTACGGCTCGGGAGATGTCTCTTCATGGGCAGATATTCACGCAGCGGTGGAAAACGCACCGAGTGGAAGACTAGTATTTCTGTCAGATTCTGCGGGACATCCTCGTTTCAGGCGGACGACGGTGCGCGGAATTGTCGGCTGGTGTGTTCACTCCTTTTTTTTTTGTTTGTCTGCCACTGCGCCACTCTTCATTCGTCTGCTTTTTGAGGGATTCGAATGTGGGCTAAATCTTCCCCCCAGGCAACCACACTGGACCCTATTGTGCGTCCCTGCAGACGAAACCGACGACTCATCCGGTAAGATTGGAGCCTCGCCTACGTCTGAAGAATTGCTCGGCCCGGAAGCTGCAGATCTTGATCTTTCGCATGCCCACCTGCAGCTTTGTCTTTCCTTAGAACTTCCGTTAGTTATTGTCGTCACAAAGTATGATCTAGCTACCAAGGGTGGTCTGCGCCAGACTCTTTCAAAATTGCTCTCGGCGTTGAAATTAGCTGGGCGTAGACCATGTATCGTCTCCGATACCTCTACTGTTATGGAGGCCGACTTGCACACGGTCCACAAGACCGATCTCCATGAGGCCAATGGCATAGCGCAGCTCTTTGAGGCGTCTCCGCTTGCAGCAGTACCCGTAATCCTCACCAGTGCAGTGAAAGGAACAGGAATCCAAAAACTCCACGCATTCCTCCGTCAACTGCCTATACCCTCTCAACCCGCAACCCCCCCACCAAATTGCCCTTCCCCACTGTTCTACATCGAGGATATCTATAGTGCTCGATCCAACACGTCAACAGACCGTTCTGTCATAATTGGCGGCTACCTACGCTATGGCTCCCTCTCCATCGGCTCCGAACTCCTCCTCGGCCCCTACCCCATCGACACAACCTCTGACGACAGCGACAGCAGCAGCACGCGACGTTCCGACCGCAAGGCCTCTCTTCCAACATCGCGCTCCTTTCCCGGCGCCCTCGCTAACCCATCACGCAACGACATGCGGCACAGCGAATGGCGCCGCGTCCGCATCACATCGCTGCGTAATCTCCGCTTACCCGTGCGCGTCCTACATGCGGGGCAGGTCGGCACCATGGGCATTGTGCCGGTTGATGCGACGACAATGGGGAGTCCCGGTATCCAGCGCATTAGAAAGGGAATGGTGGTCGCGGCATGGGAGCCCACGGCACGCAAGGTGATCCGCG
>Ga0182211_1000161_pt1 | contig 20017 bp, 13 predicted proteins | sample G5R1MG_20_FD_129660 | JGI IMG/M metagenome (GOLD analysis project Ga0182211, IMG submission 129660) | Switchgrass phyllosphere microbial communities from Michigan, USA - G5R2_MAIN_03OCT2016_LD1 MG | ecosystem: Host-associated > Plants > Phyllosphere > Phylloplane/Leaf | place: USA: Michigan... | reverse complement strand
GTCTACTTCTCGATACCTATTTTGCCAGGCTACATGGGAACCCATACTACATCCTCGACGAGGCCATTACGAAACAGCGCCTGCAGGCCAACCAGCTCCCCAGCCATGTAGCATATGCTATTTATGCAGTCAGCGCCAGGTATGCTATGTCTACGCGTCCTTGGCCTACGAGGTGCATTCCATTTACAGTTTCCAGATATGCACCCAACCTCGGGAGCCACAGCGCTGCCGTCCAGATTTGCCAGGACTATGCTCTTCGCGCACGTCTGGAGCTCGAGATGGATCATCCCTCTATCCAATCACTGCAGACGCTGATGCTACTGTCACAAGCCAATTTCCAGCTCGGCAACGGCAAAACCACCTACATGTTACTGAGTGAGCAGCATTTCCACCACCGCGCAAGCCAGCCAGCCGAAAGAGTGATGCTAACTGCCCTTTCTAGCTTCGGCCATCAGCATGGCTTTTGCTTTGGATCTGCACCGCGAACTACCCAAAGACAGGAAAGCGACTCCGGTCGAACGCGAGGGCCGACGCCGACTCTTCTGGTCCTGCTACCTCATGGACCGCTTTGCTGCGACAGGTTCCAGGCGACCCTCGTTGATTGCGGATGAAACGATCATGCTGCGGTTACCGAGCTGGCAGTTGCACCCGGGCGCACTGCTACTCGAGGGCGACTATTTTCCTAACGGGTGCAGTTCACAGCTACTAGGTCGTAAAGGCACCAGTGGACAAGGAAGCATGGGCATGCTAATTGGCATCTCACGAATCCTTGGCATAACCAATCGCTACCTCGCAGCCGGTGGTGTCAAGGGTGACTCACACTTTCCTTGGAATTCACTCTCTAATCTTTCCAAGATCCGCCAGGAGCTAGACATTTGGGCTTCAGAGACACAGTACATGTCTCAATCGATCGAGACACTATTGGGACAACCTGATAGTATGATCCTAGTCCTTGGCAAGCTCATCTACCATCTTATACACTGCCTCATATACCGACATTTTCTTCCCGTCAGCTTGGCTGAACTGTCTGGCACATCGCAGTATCAACCCTGGCAAATAGAAGCGACTAATTTGTGTTTTCTTCATGCAAACGCCATTGCGGAGCTTGCTGAGATTGACAGGGCATCTTCTGGCATGAATTGGCCGGATTTCGTAAGTTACTGTGTTTGCACCGCTGGCACGATTCATGTTCATGGGGCATACTACCCTAGGAGAGAAGGGGAGGTATACTCAGGCAGTGCTGAGTTTCTGTCACGCGAAATGCAACAGCTTTCTGAGCTTCGTATCATTTGGGCCAGCGCCCAACATCAGCAAGAAACATTACAAGCGATCCTCGCTTGCCATGCCGAGCTCATTCAATCGTTGGAAAGCAATTCGATGCGATATACATCCGTCTTCCAACTAGAAGACTTTTTCGATAGATATCCCGACCACGCTTTTGATGGTGCTTATATCACCTTGCTCAACATTGGAGTTGAATCGGGTCATGAAGGGTGAGCTCCACGCTCCACGCTTATATTTGCCACCGTAATATTAATAACAATGTCTCTCCTCCCAGGCTCTCAGGATGCACTAGCAAACAACGCAACAACATGTACATGAGTAGCGGCATCGTTGGCAATTCGTCCAAGCACCAGAACCCATTGATATCATCGCCACAAGCATACTTTGACGCTGGCCGCCCGAACAAGAGGCGACGGGCGACCACTTCAAACAAAACACCACAAGCACAGCAGATTTCTGCACTATTAGCACCAATACCTACAGCATACCCCGCTGCCCGACGTAAACACCGAGCACCCGATTCTGGTATCCCTGATTCAGATCTCAGCCCTCGCCATGCTAGAGCTTTACCAGACAACAACAGTGTCCCACCGTACATCTCCTCACTCAATACCAATTTTCCGTCTATTCCCACCTCCAACGAATCTGCCAGCGCTCTTCCATTCTCTCCTCACCTGGGATTTTCTCCTCTACCCCGATTCGCGAGTTTGGCACCATCACCAGTTCCACGGGTAGCAATTCTTCCCTCCAATATCGACGCCCGTACCTTACATTTCGACCCGCTGCTCAGCATACCCACACCATACGATCAGCCGCCTACATCTGAAGCCGGGAGCACGTCAGGCGGGTCGATACATACTGATTCTGATAGCAAAGACCCATTCCTCTGTCTGTTAGAGCAACTGGCAGAGAACGAGGCAAGCAGGGGTGGGCCCAGCGAATTGGACTACTTGCTGAGTGGACAGTGTGGTTGATTTACTAAACCTTGCACAGTGAGCTGGGACCGGTAGATCACCATACGTTTTCACTCCATGCCTGGAACTCAGATCAAAGACCTTGGCATTAGGCAAATTTGGATAGAATCGGTTACCTCTACGTGTGAAGCATGCTATCCATCATCCCTGTCAGGTACCCCTCAAAACGCGGAAAAATCGTGGCTCCCGACCGGATCGGCCTAGGTTTTAAGGGGCTCCCCGGTTGAGAGGCGCATGCTAGCAAACATCAATACTCCAGAACTCGCGGACTTGATAGCAAGATGGCAAGGTACAACGGTGTTGAAGAAAATGTGAATCAAAATTTACGTTATGCTGCTCCTCAGAGGGAGGGCCTACAGGCATATCTTGCAAGGTACTGAACTTGTTTGCTGCAGACATAGGAGTATCATTACCAAATACGTCCTGTTGATCATAACAGGCCATCTTCGCCGTTGGGCTGCTTACACCAACGCCTTTCTAGGGATGAAGATCAAGTTGCCTTGCAGCACGCGAAAGCGTTGTCTTCGTGACTTCCTTAGCTGCGTCACCTCCAGGGGGAAAAAAAACCTAGACAAAGGGCGTGACGCGCATGGTTCCCCCCCATTCTTGCCAATCAGGATGCATGGCTAGTGGGCTGGTTGTTCGCCATCCATGTGGAGGAGCACCACGAGCTTACCATTTACACAGATGGTTGAGTTAATGAAAGTGGCTAGTTTCGGCGTGGTTGTGATGCATCCACATCCTCTTTGTACGGAACCCTGGCCAGGGCCAGGAGGCGCGCTGGCGACCACCCAGCTGTATGGTACAGTACGCAATTACGGCGTCAAGAGGAGTAAGATATTTGTTTACCTAGTACATGGCACACCCGAAGTAGGACCGACCTCTGCACTGCACGAAACCTTCAAAAAGGGTACCTATGTTTTGACTGTGTACTGTGTACATGATTTGTATTGCATGTACTTGTTACCTATAAGAGCTTCCTTCCTCTTTGTGTTTGATAGCTGGCTGCGATTTAATTTACAGGTGATTTGATGGCAAGTAGATTGGCCTAGATAGGGGAAGGGTGTTTCGGTGAGCCGCCCTGTATTTTGGGTCTCAGGAATCCACCCACCCATCACCGGCGCTTCTACTAGGTATGTACACATGTACATACGTACATTGTACCTATGACATCATACAAGTAAGATACGCTACCCCCCTAGCAGCCGGCAGCGGAGGTTACTGACCAAGCGGCGAAACAAGCCTTTGACTGCAAAGCCTGGCGGGTCATGGGTATGAAGAGAAGAGTGGGGGTTTACATCATAAAGTATTCGTGTACTACTAGGTACGTGCACATAGGTACGTACAGTACCTACATAGTACAACATGTCGAAGGGGTGGAAAGGGGCAACATCGGCATTATTTCATTCGTTGGCACGGTCCACAACCAGCAATCTAGATCTCGCCTGGGTAATATGTATACTATGCAATATCAATGTACATATCGCAGGCAAGGGGAAACGAGTAACTGGCCCGATTCCATGAAAAATCAGGTCATGGTTACCTGAAACGGTGTATTAGCACCCGTGTCGGCGTGGAATCATGATGTAATGGAAATGGGACTTACGAGTTCTTCGGCAGATACTGGATGAATTGCCTATGGGAAGGGACCACGAGTTAGCCTGGACCGCGATCAAGTTCACGAGAGTGATAAGGGACGGCCTATGGCCGCAGCCCGCTAGCCAGCTGGGGCAATATACATGAGCCTCCATGCCCGGCGACCCGCAGCTATGGTAGCAAGGTCTTTTCTAGCACAGGCACGACAAAACAGGGGATTTAAACTTACAACACAGTTGTCAAAGTCCTTCTTGGTGGCCCCCATTTTAATTGCCACCCCAAAGCCCTGTAAAATTTCACTGCTCCCCTGGCCCAAGATGTGCAGTCCTACCACCTTTTCCTCCTCACCCGCACACACAATCTTGTACGCAGTCGGCCCTTTGTGCTCGGGCTCCATCATGGCGTAGTACATGGCCGTGAACTCGGCCTTGTAGATCTTGATTGCCTGATCGCCGAATTGCTTGCGCGCCTCGGGCTCGGTCAGGCCCACGGACCCGATTTCCGGATGGGCAAAGACGACGGAGGGGATGTTGGTATAGTCGAGTTTGGCGTTAGTTTGGCTGTTAAAAAGACGGTCGGAGAGGCGGCGACCTGCGGCAATGGCGACAGGTGTGAGTTCAAAGCCGCGGTCGCAGACATCACCTATGGCGTAGATGTTAGGGATAGAGGTGTTTTGGAAGTCGTCCGTGACGATGTGGTTCTTGTCGTTGAGCTTAATCCCCAGGTCTTTGATGGCGAGGTCTTCGATTTCGGGTACGCGGCCTGTGGCGAAGAGCACCTCTTCGACTTCGACGGTAGATTCCCTCTTGGATTCGGTTTCCTGGTAGGTTACGCGCTTCAAGCCGTTGCCAATGTCCTCGACTTTGGTGATCTGCGAGCCCTTGTAAAGGTGAACGCCCTGGCGCTCGTACTCTTTGGTCACGGCGTCCTGGACCATGGGGTCAAAGGAGCGTAGGAGCTTGTGGCCACGGATGAAGAAGTGTGTCTTAGTGCCGAGTGCGTGGAGCATGCCCGACATCTCGACGCCGATGTAGCCGGCGCCGCTGGTGGCGATGCTCTTGGGCTGCTTCTCGAGGTCAAAAAAGCCGTCACTGGTGATGCACAGGTCGGCGCCGGGGATATCGGGGAGCTTGGGTCGGCCGCCAGTGGCAATGAGGATGTGCTTTGCCCGAACGCGCTGGGTGCCACCGTCGTGTAGAGCGATGTGGACCTCGTCGGCGGCGACAAACTTGGCGCGGCCACGCAAGTGTTCGATTCCATCCTTGTTGAGGTTGTTCTCGTAGATACCGTTGAGGCGCTTGACGTAGGCGTCGCGCTTGTGCTTGAAGTAGGGCCAGTCCAAGGCCGGCGGCTCGCCCAGCTGGAAGCCGTACGACCTGGCGTCGCGGAAGGTCTCGGCAATGGCAGCTGCGTTCCACGTGACCTTCTTGGGCACGCAGCCTACGTTGACGCAGGTGCCGCCATAGCGCGCCGACTCGACGGCAATGACCTTGGCGCCGTGTTTGGCAGCCCGGCGGCCGGACGCAATGCCGCCGCTTCCAATGCCGATGACCAGGTAGTCACACTCCTTGGCGGGAGACGACATGGCGGGTGTCGACGTGGGCAGGTGGGAGGCAAAGTGGGTGAGGCGGGCGGCTGCCAGGCTGGCTTGGGGGGTGCGGAGGGGCAGTGGAGGGGAGGAGAAGTGGAGCGGTGGGGAGAAGAAGGCGCGGGCGGACGATGGGCAGAACGTGGCGCAGCAAAGGCTCGGTGGCAGAGCTGGCCGTCGCATTGACGAGGAGCGAGGAGCGACTATGACGCGGACAGGCGGGTTCTTTAACACTGTACTGTTATACTGTGTATGCTGAATTAGGACAACCTCGGCTCGACTATTCCATTCCCGGGCTAGCACGGCCATTACCTCATCACGAATGTCTACATAGTACCTATGTACATACCATGTAGTGGCAGCTCATGTACAGAGTATTGGTAGAACCATCTTCCCTGCCCACGAATGGCTCACCTGACGCGAGGCCGAGGCATCATCAATGGCCGTGTACGCTTACTTCTCCAGTCACACCAGTTTGCAGCTCACCCATCCCTAACTAACATGACCCAGACCATCATGGCGCCCCTCGCCGCCCTGACCATGGCCGGTCTCCTCTTCGTCTACACACGCACCTCGATCCGTGCCGCCAAACTCAACGCACATCGCCAGCGCGAAGCCGACGATGGGCACATCAGCTGGCACAAGGAGGAGAGTCTCGGGAGAAATCATGGGCAGTTGGCCAAAAAGGACTGGACTGAGCTCAAACGTCGGAGCAGGACCGACCGCAGCCAGGATGAATAACTCTGTCGTCTGTACACATCTGACAAGAGCGCACACAGAGGATAGGAATCGGCTCCAAAAGGATGGAGTGACCACATGCCTTAGTAATGTAAAATACCATGGCCCAGAACAACGTGTTCTGCTTAGTCAGCATACATGTGACATTGGACATACATGGTGGTCTATGCGCTCCACTCCACCCCACCCTCGATCGCCCCCAGCACAGGCGCCCCACGCCCATCACCCACCACCCCCCTCTCCCCGTCTCTTCCTCTCCTCCTCACCTACCCCCGCCTCTCCCGTAAACAGCTCGGCGTGGCGGTCTTGATGGAGCTTGCCCGGCGCCTGGTCCCATCGCCATTGCCGTACGAGGGCGCGCTGCTCCTCCGCTAGCCAGCGCCCCCATGCCCGCGCACGGTGACGGACAGCCCTCGGGGCAGCGCGACGTGTACGGCGTGTCGAGGGCGGTACTGCGAAGCGAGCAGGCCCGCCGGTGGGCCAAAAAGTACCGCACCGAGCTCGCCGCCAGTTCCAGCAGTCTGTTGTCGACGTTTGCTGCGGTACGTGGGCCTGCGAGGCGGTGCAGCGCTTGCACCCGACTGACGGCACACAGTATCCACTTGACTCGGTCAAGACGCGGCTGCAGGCCTACAAGTTTGCCTCCTTCTCCGACTGCCTGCGCCACACGTACCGAACCGAGGGCCTGCATGGCTTCTACCGCGGTAAGCGCTCCCTGAAAGCAGCCGCACCGCCGCCGGCCTGCTCATCGCCGCCTGATAGGTGTCTGGTCCCCGCTCGCAAGCATTACCCTCGTGCGCACCGTCTCCTTCTCCATCTACCAGCGCTCCAAATACGCCCTGGATGGCTGTATCTACCGCTACACGGGCAGCTCACCGCTGGCCGTCGTCAACAGCGCCGGCACGCTACCCACGCCCTCTACTGTTGCTTGCTTTGGCCTGGCCGGCATCAATGCCGGTGCTGCCATCACCGTCATTGCGTGTACGCCCGCCACCCACGCGCTCATGGCCGTCCCCACCACCCGCTAACTGCGCGACAGGCCCATTCGAGCTGACCAAACTCAGCGCTCAAATCTCCGTTCTGATGGCCGACCGTAACGACGGGGGCGGCAAGAACGCTGCGATTCGGAAAAGCTACCAGAATCTGGGCACTTGGAAGACAGCCCAGAATTTGATCAAGCATCGGGGCTGGCGGGGACTGTACTCTGGCTTTCACTTGCATCTTCGTTAGTCGCTACACGCCATGGTGTGGGTCAGGCATGCTGACACCAGCTAGTTCGCGACTCGATTGGTACAGGCATATACTTTGTCACCTACGAGAGTGTCAAACACATGTTGGCAAATGCGAGGGGGACTTCGCCGACACATCCATTGGCTGTCGTCGTGGCCGGGGGCTTGTGTGGGTTAGTGAGCTGGGCTTGTGTAAGTCTGCGCAGTAGCGGAGCGTAAAGTAAAGTCTGAAGGGGTCGCTTACATAGGGCCAGATCTTCCCCATCGACACGGCAAAGTCCATCTACCAGCGCAACTGTCTTGTCGGCGGCAAAGACAAGGCGACAAGGCCAAAGATTCAATTCTTCAATCGCCGCATGTATCGAGGTAAGATTAGCACCCCATCCCCCTTCCTAGAACGATTACTTACAACTCTTCCTAGGCCTCGGTGTATCCATGTCTCGCTCCTGTGTCGTCAACGCCATTTTCTTCACGGCCTTTGAATTCACAAAGAAGCGTATCAACAGTATTACCTACGACGAGGAGCTATTACGCGAGCGTGGTGTCTGATTGCCAGGTCCACTATCGAAGCATATCAAGTCATTTCTTTTCATGGAATGGATAAATGCGCGGCGCTATATTGGCCCATGGGGAATGCAGTGCATTTATTGTGTATGCTTGTCCCGCATGATTATTTGAAGCATGGAACTGGAGTTTGATATTGTGGTTATCATAGTACGGTCGAGACAACGATGATAGGATAAGTCAGGGACATGGTGAGACCTGGTTTTTGATCGTATGTCCATGTATAGTCCGGGACTAGCTGTCATGCTCCGTGGCTTCAGTTTGGAGAACTCAATTTATGGGGCCTACGATATCGGGGAATACAGTGCCTGCGCCTAAGCCCAGTTGCACAGCCTGTCTATGCTTATAATCCTCACCCACGCGAAATTTCATTCATGATGGGCTTGGCCTGCAGCATGATCAAGTCAGCCGTTATATTCTGGACAAAATCCTCTCTCCATCTTAAACGTGTGGCCATAGTAGTCGGGGGCCGGAAAGGGGGACGCTTGCACATCCACTGACGCCTACGTTGAGGGTATTCAACGATAACCCGACAGAGGAATCTGACGCTGATTATTTAGTCATGCCTGGATCACGGTCCCGTCATTGCGAGCACCTTCTGCACAACCAATTTGCATACATCCACTGTTATCTCCAAATTCAACAATGCTTGACCCCCCTTGTTATCCATAGTCACATACTGCATATCCTCGAGCATCTCAGCAACAACAGACTAATCTCTATACTCCAGTTACTAGCGCAGCCTTTTCCCCTATACGTCAATATTATAATAAGAGTAGAGGTTATTCCATTAAACAATGAACGTGAGAATTGATGCATGTAGTGGTTACCACCGCTCGATCGCAAGAGCTGTTTCCTGACTAATAGCCTGGAGATCAAATCGTGGAGTGTGTAGATCTATACACAGACTACACGAACCAAGACAAAAGCGCCACACCCTAGTAGAGACAAAGCGGTGTGGATGAAAGCGGCAACGCCCTATCTTCCCGCGCTGTCACCAATCAACTATAGCACATTCTACCTATGTTCTACCAAACCAACTTGACTCAATCGAGGTAGTTAGGGCCCACACAAAAGTCTATCGGCTGATTCTCACGATATCTAAGCAATTCACGATCTTCTTCTAGGAATATATATAGTCAGGATCACCACAGACTCAATATGCATAAGATTTCATATCAAGCTTACGAAAAGTTTATTTGGCTGCTTCAGTGAATGACCTAAGACGTTACAAAGTCTGAAACCCCCAAATTTGCAAGAAACTGACTCTCTAGAGTTCAGTAGTCTTATAATATCCGAATAACGTATCGACAAAAATATCCAGTCATCCGCATATTTAATTCGATGGCGGGAAAACATTAGTGGTAAACTTGCCCTGTACGTTTCCACGTGGATAATACTCGCAAGCTATGTACCACCCCCAGGCCCTCCCAGTGCTATCTGGGCCCGCGCCACCGCAGTATGTGCGACCGCAACCTATAAACTGTGTTGCATTCCACACAAGCTGAGTAAAGTGCCCTGTACCCGATCTGTTTACGATTAGCCCGGGAATCCAATCGCTAAATAGATGTAGCAATACCCAAACTGGCCCGCTGTGTAGTCATAGAGCTTGGCTTCATCGGCCCACAAATTAACAGCGTCTGCCGGGGTTCTTGTATTCGTGGCCAGGTTTTCGCCATAGCTACCGTTGACTGGGTTCTGTGTGTGTGTGTGTGCGTGTGTGGTTAGCAGCCTAAAACGTTTGTATTAATCCCAAGATGGTGCTTACACTGTGAGCCCACCTGCACTGATTTGTCCAACCCTGTGCATAGTTCACCAAGGTTGGGTGCCAAGCCACATACTGGGAATTGTGCTTGGCCCGATATGCATTGGTGTATGTCATAACTGCGATACGAAAGCTAGTTTCATTGACATACTCAGGCCATGTCGAAGGCGAAGTGGAGCCTGAAGTTTGAGGATATGCAGATATCAATCTGGTACCTGTAACCAAGGCGAGTAGGAACAATGAAACGTACATGTCCAGAATTATTTAGATGACTTAAGATGCGAAAAGGATGTTAATGGTAGATACCAATACGAGAAGACAACTTCTGAGTCTTTATGCTCTGTAAAGCATCGTACGCCACTTGTATTATGAGCGTGACGTATACAAGAGAGCTTATGTCAATTCCGTTTGCGTCTATTTACTTTGTCCGTGCTGTCAATCATTCCACAAGCAGGAAGGTAGTATGCAGTCCAGCGACGTATATTCTCCACTTGTCTCTCGTCATTGTCTCTCTCTCTTTCTCTCTCTCTCGTGAATTCTAGATATTGGCTGGAATTAGCGCCTCAGAAGTAACCGCAGCGTCAGCGCAAGTTATTCTCTCCATTCTTTGTCGTTATCGGTGTCATTCGATCCCCACTAACAGTCATCCACTACATCTTTCTCCCATATCCCAATTACATTAATGACACCCTAAACTAACACTAGCTTGTGAGCTCCAAGCAGCATCAGCCAGCCCTTGTTCTATAGCTAAGTATCTAACGTCTTGTATCCCGGAAAGAGGACGACTTCCGCATAGCCATCAATGTGGATATCACAAATCAGTTCGCCAACATTCCGAAGCTGGTTGAAGTCGTAACTAGTTAATACAGAATACAGATAAAGTGATTATCAGGTAACAGGCCGACAAGGGGCTAGAGTGCCAAGAAAGGGGCAATAAGACCACACGGTGGCTCACAGGGCATAGATACTATTCAATTCTACGATCTACCAAGTTAGCAGATAATCGAGAACCTTTCGGCTATGTCTCGCTGGAGCAGGGATTGATACTAGGGGCATAAAAGTAGCTGCTAAAGTGCATGGTTATGCTGCAACACTCGCGTTTATTTATTTTCGCTATTGTGTTGGCCCTGTAATAGCCGCAGGCCCAAAGACGCGAGAAACAGTGCTTGGCACAGAACAGCGTATTAAAGGATGAGGATCCTCAGATAGGCCTAACAGTGGACTATTTACAGTGAGACTGTGCAAGAAGGCTAGACCTAATCAGGAGTTGGGCAGGCTCCATCAGAGTGCAAGGCAATCGCGACATAGCAGGCCCTAGGCTGTTAAAGTCTTATAACTTTTCTTCTTCTCTTACTTCATTACAGACTTTCCTCGAATTTTCCTGATTCCTCCTTATCCTTAAAGCTGAGGTGTCAAGATATGTCGTACAATATGAACCCGCCCGTTCTTACCACTCTGTGCAGCCTAAACTGGGCCATGCAATGCTTAGTTACCCTACCAAACATACCACTATATTAATTTTTATATTGAAAACTAGCCGCCTAGAGTACAGTGTATACGATGTTTATTCTACTGTTCCCTAGTATTGTCACTTCATTGCCTATCTATACAGTACTTTGTATCTCAAATCACCGGTAGAATCAGGCATCACAGAAGGCAAACTCCAGGCCCTTAAAAAAACAGCTTGCAACTATATAAAGAACCTGCCCAGCAGATAGGTACCGGTAACGTCTTAGACCGAAAAATCTCGTCTCGAGATTGAACTCAGTTAGTACCCGCTTTGCCTCTACTTTGTAACACTGCACCTCCATATCGCTATTACTAGGCCTCTTTATTCAGCTGTGATAACAGTCCCTAAAATAGAAATTTGGTGCTTGCGTATATAGTAATAGGCTATACAAACTATAATTGTAGATGGTAGTTGCCTCTAAGGATTTACTTTCTGCACTATTATACTATAACCTTCTACTAAACTCAGGATCCTTTCCTAACAAGCGTGGGAAGTAGAATAACTCTGATAGCTCTATATACAAGCTATTGGTGGAGTCATCGCAAATATACTATCAGCTTATTATATCTATTTCTAATCTAATAAGGCTATTTAAAAGGTAGAGACAATAAGTGGATAGTTTAATTAAATACCCGAATATCTAAGTCTTTAGGTATACTATAGTTTATTTCCCAGTTGTATAAGCTACTGAACTAGCTATATAAGATATAAATCATTTTCTATTACTAGTATAGTTGCGTCTTGATAACAGGATTTCTATTAAGCAGCCTAAATATATAAAGAAATCGATACACCCTGAATACCTAGGCTATATTCTAGGAGAGCTGGCATGTGCTAGACAGGCCGAAAGATACTTAGGAAAAATAGTCTGGTATAAAATTTTGTACAGATATAGGCAAAAATCAAGGACGTTTGAAAATAGGAGATCACTAAGACTGTAAATATACATATAGAATATCGTATCACGTAAAAACTTTTTTTAGATATATAGCAAGCATTATTTCAAATGTCGTGCGTTGCAATCGCTTGCTAATCGCAGAAATCCAAGCTGCAACAAAAAAACTCAACTATAATAATAGGGAAACGATTAAAAAAGCGTGGGGATATTTATATCTTGTTTTGACCAGCGAAGCTAAATATAGTGTGTAACCTAGGGGAAGTTAAAGACGACGTTATATGCGATGAATGACTAGCCGGATGTGATATACCCCAGATGAAGTCTAGCTCTTGCACTCTAGGCAGAAGAGGTAGTTTTCCAGTGACTAGTTTTGATTATGTCTTGTATATAAAAATTGCTGGGTGAGGAATCGGAGGGCAATGTAGGGATAGGGGTGTGTTGTAGGAGTGTCGTGAGTAGCTTGTAATCGACTTAGAAGCTATATGCCATTATGTCGTATTTAGTCATGGTATGCTCCACGTCTGCGATGCTTCCCAGGAAATTCAACCTCAGGATGAACAACGCGCATATGCCGTGTAAGTGCATCGTTCCGCGAGAAGGACTTCTCCTCGATACACAACGCACATCGAACCTTTTGCTTGCGTCCATTGTGAATTGTGTCCTCATGCCGAGTTAGATCGTACGGACGCGAAAAGATAGTATTGCAAGGCTTGCCAGTCGTGGGGTTGGTGCGTTCGCACTTGTGGGGTCCCGCTTGCGAATTGCGGTCAAGGATCGCTGCTGACGTCATTGTGTTACTTCGATGACCCTCCCGCTTGTGCTTCTGGAGTTTCTGAGGGGTCTCGAATCTCTGAGAGCAACCATGATACGTACACGAGTACGTTCCTGAATCCGCACCTGTCAACCCTGGCTTGGCCAAGTATCGATCCGATAGAACACTGTTCTGGCTCCCACTGGGAGGTTCAGCCTCGCTCGCACTCGATTCCATGGACGTGAGATGTGCTGGAAACTCTGGTGTCTGTTCCATGATCGATGAGATACTATTGGGGGTAGAGCGATACTGGGAGGTCGCAGACAATGATAGTGCAGGGACGCTGGGTTGCACTGACGATGGCGCGATGAAGTCAAAGCCTATTGGCCGTTGAAGTGACGGAGCGGAAGCGGTCGAAAAGCTTTGTGGATATTGAGATGATTGCCAATCTTTGCGTTGGTAGGCCTGTGGCGATGATGTGGTGAAGCTAGATTGGGTGATATTGCTGAAGTGGTCGCCACCATTATTTTGGCCGTCATATTCGTGAGCACCATGATCTGGGAACAAAGATGCCTTTGAATTTCCCTCATTTTCCCGGTAGTCCAACAGTGCATCTTTTGGGGAGATTGTCTTCACTTCGACATCTTCGTTCTCTTGAATTTGTGACTTCATCGCATACGCCGCATCCGCCTGACGAGTATGCTCACGAGCTGCTGCTGCACTGCCGATCATCTGAGCGTTGAAATTACTGTTGGACTGTCGGTATGGAGAACTCCGGCGGAATGGAGAATCGCCTCTAGATGCAGAACGGGTGGGTGAGTGAGAGCGCGCGTATTGTGCAGCCTGAAGCGCACGCTGGACATTTTCCGTTGTATTACTGCGATACGGTGATAACAGCGACGACTGCGCTGGCTTGGAGTTGGGAGCAGCGGTGGAAGCGACAGCCCTAGGATCGTAGAATGTGTCCGCGGCGATGTCTGTATATGTTCGTTCAAACTTGGGCACAGGCCTTGACTCTGGGGATGTCTTGCAGTCGGGATCCTCATGCGTGGTGCGCGGCGTTACTGGTGAATTGCGACCATGGCTTGATATCGATTGCCGTGCTGAATGCACAAAGTCGGGAACGTCGTCGCTTTGCTCTATCAGCGCCTGCCTCATCGACATGTGTGCAGACATGGTCTGGTCCACGGTAGTTGACGAAGGTGTCAAGTTGGTGAAATTGCTGCTGTTCATCAAGGATTCCTGGGTTGGTGTATGTGTTGGTGTTGGTAGATGGTTCGAGAAGGTACTTGAGGCATGATTAGCAGGAAAGCGCGAGAGCGATGGGAAGGGGAGTATATAGCCTACCGGTAGTTTGGAGAAGTCCCGGCCAGCCTGTACTGGGAAGCGCTGGATCCCACCGAAGATGATGAGGATGCGCGCTGGTGTCCCTTGAATTCGCACTGCGCGGATGTTTGTAGAGACTGGACCGGCATGTTCCCATAGGAATGCCAAGACTCGAGTCCACAGTGGTTCGGGTTTGTCGATGGCATCGGTGCCTGGGAAAATCCAGCCTGCAGTAGTTGTGGCGTCGTTGTTGTCGTGGTCAACGACGACGACGACGACATGGCGGGATGGGGGGCGTAGTCTGAATAAGCGTTTGTCATGGGTAGAGTAGGCGCAGCGTGGACGTTTTTGCTAAGCGACTGTTGTTGAGAATTGAGATAGTCGTTTAGCAATTTCGGGTCAAAGTATTGAGTTGGGTAGGGTCGCAAGCGGTGTCGGCAGGGGAGTTGCGCAGTCGATGATGACAACATAGTAGTTGCCAAGGCCGGTGGCAAATGCTTTGTACTCTGTGCTCTGATGTACTTGTACTAGTTCTAACACGTACGATTCTAGTAGGTGACTACAACTCGCGGACGTCCAGCCAATGACGGATTTGGAGGAGAGACGATTTGAGGGGGGGTGTGATCTGGAGCAGGACGCAGGAGTCGGATTGATTGTTGGATTCCCTGGCTTAAGAGAAGGAGAATGTCAGTTGCAAAGACTAGGTATACCTAAGACAGCAGTGACGCAAAAGGTGGACAGGGATGACAAGCCATGGCGGAGTTTAGGCACAGCCTTTGGAGAAGACGCGGAAGGGAAGCGATCGGCATTGGCCGTCAGACCCTTGTATGACTCGGTAGTTGGACGACGATTGGGGGGGTGGGGGCATAGGCATGAACACAAAGACTACCTAGAATAGAGCTTTTTGCTATCTAAGCATCGTTGTCAGCCGTACTCACTCGATATACTCACTCGATACATACATACCCAGCTACGTTATGGTGAAGACACACTAAACCATGACGGAGCATAGCGCCAACCACCCTTACTGTCACACTTTCAACAATAACCGGTAGCCACATGAATTTCCCATGCGATGTAGACATGCATGGCTACGCTGGAGGCAGGTAGTACATAAGTAGATGGTAGGCCGTAGGTCGTAGGCCGTAGTAAGCAACGTGGTGTTGCATCCGGCATCCGAAAATGGCGCTTAGTGGGGCTGTGGCAGTGTGGCAGTGCAGCCCTACGCACGGAGCCCTCCGAACAAAAGTCCGTCCGTCCAGCCCCCATCCACTCCACCGTGCAAGGTATTGGGGTAGGTTGTGGGTGCACATGTACTGCAATCGTAGTATACATAGGATCGTCTAGCCTCAACGCCGCTGGGCCTGGACACGACGCAGATCTTCCATGGTACGCTGCGCTGCCATGTCTTGCCATCCTCACAGCACAACCAACAGCACAACCAACAGCACAACCAACAACACAACCAACAGCACAACCAACAACACAACCAACAGCAGCCAACAGCCCCCGAGACGGAGACCCATGGTCAACGGTTCGCACATCCGTCATTGTGGACACGCTCACTGGACCCTGCATCAGCCTGATTTTGATGGACCGTCCTTTCGGCCGCCCGCCTTTCCTCCAACCGACGGTCCAATGCCGATCATGACGCCTGCTTTACCAAGGTTTTGCCGGCCCACAACCTTGTCTGCGCCCACAAGGACGAAGCTACCTAGGTAAAGCTACCCGATCATGCCATTGTAAAAACCGGTTATCGCCAAGCCTTCTATACCCTGCGCAATGACATTGCTGTGCATCGTTATGTCATTAGTTTTCCCAGCCTGCATTGCCTCGGCCAGCGTCCGACCCTCTTTCGGCTATAGACCACTGTCAAACGAACAAGCGTGCCAAAATCACCCATGTACCATGTATGCAACATGCAACCCCGTTGGGCTTATGAGGCGAGGGTTCGACAAGTAGGGGAAAATCACTCATCGACCTCCGCGACGTAACTAGCGATTTATCGGGGAATTGGTACCATGTAGACCTGCAACTGGTTTACCCCCCAACAAAGTGCAATCACCACATCTACCATTCAACAAGGTAAACAGAAAAAACCACCACCAACGCCAACCACCGACCCGCCGCTCAACTCTGACGTACGTTACCACGCACGAGGGCATTGCTTGAGGGATCGCGGTACACGAAGCCAACGAAGTGGCCAGCCAGCATGTAGGTCCTAGCTAGATAACAGTACTGTAAACTCGTCGCGTGCTGTACAAACACCCTTTAGGTCTACCCCACAGGAGAACTGATACGCGTCTCATTTGAACATTGAATCCATGTTACCGTACAACACCATATGAATGTGCTAAAGTCGTCTGTGTGCCTTGCTCCTCCTCCCCTCCTCCCCTCCTCCTTCTCCGGCCCGTTCGACAGGCTTCACGTGAGCTTTTGCTTGATGAAAAAGGCGCGCAGATGCGATAGTTGCCACACGCACGTAACGGCGAGGATGATGAGCTGGATGATGGTCCATCGGACGACGCGCGAGTTTGTGTGCTCTGACTGGTCACGAAACTCAGCCTCGCGCTCCTGTGTATGTGGGTCAGCCGTGCATGCGGTCCCAACGGGTAGGACCAACCTACGCGCTGGAAGACTTGTTCGCGTCGTATATCCTGTAGTCGCGAGTTCAGATCCTGGACCTTTTGCACCAGTGTCTCGACCTTGTCCTTATCGGTGCTCTCGATGCGACTCGTCTCGCCGATGGCCAAATCGAGGGTAAAGCGGACAGTGCCGTGGATGGCACTGCCCAGCCAGCTGCTTCCGCTGGGGACGTTCTGGGGCATGAGGCAAATGCGGTGCTGGCCGCTGTCGGCGGCGCTAAAGGTGAATTTGCCCTTGGAAGCCCCGCGCTGGGCGACGATGCGGTGGTTGTTGTCAAACGTCTCTTCAACGCTGACAAAGACGCCGACGTCGGCTTTGGTCTGATACGTTTTGGTGGCGTCGTCCCAGGCTTCGGCATGGTAGTGGCCTAGACGGCGGGTTAGCCGGGCTGGTAATGTGGCGGTTGCCCATGCCACGGCTGCTCACCAACGACCAGCGTATCCTTGGGCAATTCCTCGTAGAAGCACTTTTGCACGGCGCCGTCCATGTAGAAGTGCAGCGCATGGGCAGGTACGGAGAGCGCCGCGGCGAGCAGCACACTGGGCTTCCACATGCTGGCGTGCTGGCAATGTGCGTCGGCGTAGGTGAGGTCGAGGGTGAGGAATGAGGACGAGGAGGAGAACAATGAATGCGTTTCGAAGACGGTCCGTAAGAAATTGATGCGTTTCCTAGACAGTCCGCCGGCGTAGGCGTAGGTGTAACGTACTAGGTAGTACTACCTACCTGCTATGCCCATGTATATAGGTAGTAGATAGGTGTCGTTTGTCATTTGTTTCCAAATCGGTTAGGCTCAGGTGTGTATCGCATCTTGCTTCACGTGACACATCGCCACCCAACAAATAGCAACGAGATATATGATAATCGGTTAATAGTATATCAAGTATTGGAGGACACACATACACACACACACACACTCTCTCTCTCTCTCTCTCTCTCAGTTTAAAACAGATAACCCCCCCCCAAAAATAGGCATCACCTACTCACCCACACAACGCCATCGCTATGCTTACTTTCCCTGGTCCCAACTAAACTCCTAACCACAATCCATCCATGCCCAGAGCGATCGCCCGTTATTTTCTGGCCTTTTTACTTAAACCCCCACTCCCACTCCCACTCCCACTCACAACACTCAACACACTCGCGCTCCTCTTGTGCCCCTGTCTTGCTCCTGTGCTGGTCGCTCTCGACTGCTGTTTACTGCTTTCGTCTTCGCCCTCAGCATCAACATCGACATCTATTCCCTCATCGTCCTCGTCCTGTTCTCCATCGAAGCCCCGAGCATCCTCTGCATGCTCGTCGTCCTCATCCCCTGCTGCACCGGGCTCATCATCTTCCCTCTCATCCTCGCCATCGTCGTAGTCTTTGTTCACGTCGTCTTCGTCTTCTTCATTCTCGCCATCCATATCGATGTCACCCCCAGTTGTCCCTGCTGCCATTTCTTGTTTCAATCGATTTTCGTTGTGCCCATCGGCGCCGCCGGCCGCACGCCGTTCTTCCATGGCACTCAGAACCTGGCACTCGCCTTCTTCCTTCTCGCGCACCTTGCGGACGTCGAGTAGTTTCCCCACTTTCCCTACGAGACCCTCGAAGACATCCGCCACGCGACTTGTCGGGATGCTGATGAGCTCACTCACATTCAAGGTAGCCAGCATGGCAGCAATCTTTTGCGTCTGGACATTGGACTTGGCCTGACGCATTTTCAGCAGCTTATCTGAACCAAACGTCACACCCGAGGTGAGACGGTCATGCGTCGAGACGTTGAAGCGGTGTTCTTGATGTGGCGAAAGCTGTTTAACGGGTGTTTGCGCGACGGATTGCGAGTGTGCGTGGTGGGCCATGCTGGTGCGGCGGTTGGCGGCTGAGAGTTGTTGCTGTGCGGAGCCAGGCGTGTGGACCATGTCGTTGGCGCTAAGGCTAAGCCGACCGGGCCCTGTGCCACTGCCACCGGCGGCGCGTTTCTTACTGCGGTCCTGTTGGAAGAGTTGTTGGAAGAGGGCCTGCAGAGACTGCGAGGAAGTAAAGGCCTGGAGACCGGCGGACACGGCGGCGTTGGCCGTGGGCGCGTCGAGACGGGCACGGAGCTCTTCGCGCTCGGCATCCAGACGGTTGGCGGCCATGTTGATGCGTTGAAGCTCGGTGAGGAGAAACTCCTCCTCCTTGACTTCATCCATGGTGCGGTTGATGAGGGCAGTGGCGAGCATCTTGCGGTTGCGCTCCATGACGGGGTCGAACTTGGTGAGCATTTCGTACGTCGTGTATTGGTCGGCATCCATGTCGACTTCGGGGATGCGCAGTTTCATAAGCTTGGCCGAGATGTGGTAAAAGCGCGCCTTGAGGTCCTCGAGCGACCGCGGCTTGACGGGCGCTGTGGCGAGGGTGAGGTTGTGGGTGGGGGTGTCGTCGTCGGCGGCGGGGGAGGCTGGCGGCGCGTAGTCATAACGGTCCCAGATGACGGCCCAGCGGTAGGCGTAGTCGCGCACAACGCGGAAGAGGTAGTCGGTCTCGTCGCGGGACCAGTCGTCGGAGCGCAGGTGGGCGTCGTACTCGGCGTCGGTGAAGGTGGGCATGTCGACGTGAACGGCGTACTTGGTGTACTCGGCGCACGGCTCGACGGGCGCAGCGGCTTCGTCGGCGGGGATGGGAACGGCAGCGGTGAGCTTGCGGCGCCAGTGGCGCAGCACCAGGCCGTCGTGGCGCGCCGGGTTGGTGAAGGGCTGTTGGATCCTGGTGGGCCACGGTTAGCAAGTGTGGCCGTCGTCTCCCAGCGGGCCGCTTGGCCTACCATTTCTTCGCGGGCGCCGTGCTCGGCCGCTTGGCCCGATACGCCTTGCTCTCCTCGTAGACGGCCACTGGCGGCGGCCGTTCGCCGTACAGCGCGGCTACTTCGCGCGCAACGCCCTCTGGTCGGATCAGCGTCAGTCTCGCCCGCTTGACCAGTTCCCAGGCTGGGGCGCAACAGTGGCCAGACGTACGGATTTTCCTGCCCGCTCCCCCCGCGGTCGGCTTGGCCCGCCTCAGCGCGGCCGCCGTCGTGACGGGTGCTGTGGCAGGTGCTGTGGCGGCGGCTCCCGGGGCGGCCGTGGGTGCATCATTGCCCGCGGACAGCCCCAGCATGTCGCGCACATCGCGTCCCGACGCCATCGCAACT
>Ga0182211_1000160_pt1 | contig 20088 bp, 26 predicted proteins | sample G5R1MG_20_FD_129660 | JGI IMG/M metagenome (GOLD analysis project Ga0182211, IMG submission 129660) | Switchgrass phyllosphere microbial communities from Michigan, USA - G5R2_MAIN_03OCT2016_LD1 MG | ecosystem: Host-associated > Plants > Phyllosphere > Phylloplane/Leaf | place: USA: Michigan... | reverse complement strand
CATACACGGTATCGGGGTAGAATACACGGTATCGGGGTAGAATACACGGTATCGGGGTAGAATACACGGTATCGGGGTAGAATACGCGGTATCGGGGTAGAATACACGGTATCGGGGTAGAATACACGGTATCGGGGTAGAATACGCGGTATCGGGGTAGAATACACAGTATCAGGGTATAACATACAGTATCGGGGGATAATGAACAGTATCGGGGGATAATATACAGTATCGGGGTATAATACACAGTATCAGGGTAGAATACACGGCATAGGGGAGTGAATGCACGGCACAGGGGGGGGCGCTGGTCGGGTGAGTGCCCGCATCTGGCCTGGTGCACGACGTACGGCACGCTTCATGGCGACTACTATGACTACCATGGTAGGTGCGAGGTGCCTAACTGCATAGTGTAGTCGGTAGTCAACGAACTATTGCCTGGTGTCCCTTGGGACTTGACCTTTCTCTCGCTTGCTCCCACTGTCTGTCTCTTGATCTTCAACTGCGGGCTCGACATCCGTCGGCAGAAACGTACAACGCCATATATGCATGCGCCATGGGTCTCCTAGAAAAGCTCCAGGCCCGTACGCCGCCAGCCCTCGTCACGGGCAAACTGCAAGCTGACCCCTTCTGCCTCTGAACAGGACTGGAACTCTACCGCCTAGAGCAGCGCTACACTCGCCGCGATAGACGCACCACCTTCACCACGGCAGCCCAATACGTCGACGGCGAATATGTCTACGCTTCGTCGCCAGCCAGCCCCACCAAATCCTCTACCATCAGCACAACCACAACCGACAGCCGGCGCTCCAGCCAAATGCCCTCCCCCCGAATACAACAAGTCGCTCGTTTTGGCTCAAGTCGATAACGGGTAGATACCGCAGCAATGGTGACCGTCCATATGCGCCTATGGTGTGGGAGTACGTCTCTCCATGTGGGTAGTAGCATCTACCATGGTTGCCGACCTGGCGGCACGATACCTGATCCTAACGGGCACCAGTGCCTGTCAGCGTGTTACACGGCATAGATTATCGCATTGAGACATGGGGCATGGCATGGCTGTTGTAGTAAGGCAATTCCAACCGAAATTCCCTCAGGTCGCACCGACTCAGAAATGCGTGGCGGTGAAGCGAAGGGGTGGTATATCCACTTTTTCTTTTCGTTTCGTTTGGCAAAGACATGCCGTTTTTCTCTCCTTCTACCAGAGTCTTCCAATGTCATCTCTTGACTAGACGGGGTCAACAATGCCGTCAATGCGCCAGTGGGTTGGGGATAGTTAGGGACGGGGCGAGACAAGAAACCATTCCGACGACCCCCACGGTCAAGAGTGCGCTCACTCCGAGTATATTTCCTTGTTATCATTTTCGGTTTATATACATACACCACCTTTGCTTTACTCATTCCTTCCTTACACCACCACCACCACCACCACATGTACAATGTTATCCACGGCGCGTAAGAAAGTTGGTCATGCATTGCAAGACATCCGTAGCAGCAGCAGCGTTAACAGCATCACTGCAATATGCCAATTATAATATATATATATATATATATACTATGTAACTATGTAGGTGTACATGTATGTAGTGGAGATCGGCATAAAAGGTGCGGAGAGGCCGGTGCAGTGTGGTTGGTCCAGTACTAGACGTAGGGATCGGATGCGGGGGCGAAAGCGAAAGGCTAGACAGCGCATTAGACGCCGTTGTAGTCGCCAAGTATCTCATCTGGGTCTTCCTCTGGAAGCATGTCGATTGTGTCGCTGGTGCGTGGTCCAGTGTATGTCCTTCTCGCGCCGGCGAACCACCAGACTGTGCTGAAGAGACCGATAAAGGCGGCTACGCAAATGGCGTAATTCATGTTGGCGGCGGTGATCGGCTTCACGGTCGGGAAGAAGAGTACGAAACTGATGAAGATGACCCATGTGACGGCAATCGCATTCACCGGTTTGCTCCAGCGCCCCATGGTGTAGGGGCCTGGATGAAAGACGACACTGCCCTTGTACCATCGATGGGCAATAATGACGGCAATGTAGCTGATGTCCAAGGCAGGGGCGGTGACGTTGAAGATGGCGGTGATGGTTAGTGTACTTCCTATGCCGATTAGGTTGAGGCAGGTGCAGAAGGCCACGACTAGCCAGACTGAATTGACGGGCGTGTGGGTGTACTGGTTGACGTTGCTCCAAAGCCTAGGGATGGTCCGTTAGCCGCATCACCATGTCGACGTCTTACATGGCCGTCTTACTTGGAGAATGGGAAAGCACCATCACGGGAGAAGGCCCATGCCATGCGCGCGTTCGCCAGCATGGCAGAGCAACCCGTGAAGAACTGGACAAGCATGACGAAGAACCACATGACGGTGCCACTAGTTCTACCCCCAGCATTGAAGAAGATTTGGGCGACGGGAAGGCCGGTCGGCGTGGCCATGATGGCGTCGTAGTCTGACATGCAGAAGCAGAAGGTGATGGTTAGCATCCAGCCGGTGATTCCCGAGACCAGAATAGCCGTTCGGATGGCAACCGGTCCACGGATCGCGGCATCATGCGTCTCTTCCGACATGCTATGGTCACGCCGTTAGACTGGCTGGCATGCGAGGGCGCAGGGAACGTACTGTGTGGTGCCATCGTAGTCGGTCATGGTCCAGGCGACCGAGAGGAAACTAGGCACTTCAGCAACCCTTTTCCGTGAAGCATGGCCAAGCCCACCCACCCCAGGAGAAAGGAAAATCCCCGGCTCCCCCAGCCGGACCCGTCGGTAACGGTGGTAAAGACCCAGTGAGGGCTTTGTTTGTTTGGCGTGAGAAGGAGCAGGGCGATACATATGCAAATGGATGCAAGGACTGCATTCCGGTCAGTCGACGTTGGCAGCATCGACAGTGCTTCCTTACTGTTGATAGGCGCGAACCACAATATAATGCGATGAAGCCAGTTGGTAGGAAACGAGCAAATGGCGCCAAACATGCAGAGAACGAAGGTAGCCAACAGCACAATCTGGTATGGTTCTCTGTTGCTCGTCAGTGGCTGACGGCCGAATGCAGCGTCGACTTCTCACGGCTTGAATGCTGAGTCGCCGTTCTCCAGGGTGTGCATGACAACGGTGGCCCATATCATCTGTGAGATTGTATAGGCAAGACTGGCGACACCTGCTGCTTGACCGAGAAAGTTGCACCAACCAATAATCCACGCCCAAGCCGCAACCTTGTCGGGGGGAACAACATGCTTGGTGACATAGTACATGCCGCCAGCAGTCGGATAGGCAGACACGAGCTCCGCAACTGGGTAGGCAAGTCAGCGTGTCGTCACGATGGCCACGGTGCGGATTTGACACAACGCACCTGAACTGGCTATACAGTATGCCATGATACTGCCAACGAACCACGCCCATACCGCTGTGGCGGGACCTCCTGAGCTCATGGGAGGTCCAAAGGTAGCAGGAACCGAGCCCAGTACGCCGAGAATTGAAATGGCATACGAGACGGTCGACCATTGCGAAAAGTGTCGCTGCAGCACCTGCGCACACGGTCAACGCTTGTCGTCAAGGGGGACAGCGACGGGCACCCTACCGGCGTATAGCCAATGCGTACGAGCAGGCGGTCGTCGTCGTTGGCAATGGATGCCATGTTGTTTCGACGGTTGGCACGGACACCCATCTGGAAGTGCCTAGGGCAGCGTAGGTAGAACGACTGTCGAGGGATGGGATAGTCGACAGGAGGTGGTCAGGCTCGACGACGCCCAGCACTCTGCTGCGACATGGCCAACCCCGGTCCAGTAGGCGGAGCATCATCCCATCGTGGGGGAGGCGTGGGAGAATCACACCAGGGACGGCATGATGCACATTCCCTGCCGCCCCTCTCCGAGGACAAGGCCGATTACTAACCCGACCGTTGAGCCCACCATTCTCCTCAGAGCCCTCCACCCCCACAGTCTCCAGCATGTCCAGCATGTCGAGCATGTCGAGCATGTCGAGCAGCAACGAAAACATCGACATGTTCCGGCTACCGCCACCACCATCACCTTCACAATCCCTCCTCGTGCGCGACTTCGGCTGGCCTGAATCCTCTGCGCGTTACCGCGGCGACCACACGCAAGCAAGTAACCCTGACTGGGAGCAGGATCCGCTCGGCTGCCCCCAAGCCAGAGAAAAAGCCTTCCAGAAGATGCAAGTCTCGTATGCGCTCTACATGGCGAACCTAGGACGACCGAGACCGCGTGCGCCCAAGAAGAAACCCGTCTGGACGAGATTTCTGCCCTGGGCGCGCTGACGCCGTGCACCGTCGGTTGGAGCATTCATCTGCCGTTGACGCGCTTGACACGACGTGCCGATTTCATTGGGAGGCGATGCATGCTTTGCGACGGCATTTCCCATGAGCCATGAGAACTCCTGGATCGCATTTGCATACGACACGCGTCCGTCGTTCGCGTGAGCTGGATACCAATCAATGCCCCTTCTACTCATCGCCTACACCGACTCGATCAACATTATTATACTCCTTGTTACATACACTATCCACAGGAGGAGGAAGGACAACTTGCGCCGCCCTCACAGACCGTTGGGAGCGCAGTGCGACATGTTCTTGGGGCCTGGGCTCGCGTCAAGAGCCGTACATCCAAAGGCACTCTCTACTTTCTGCACGTCAACCGCATCGTTGCGAAGATACCCCGTACTCTACTACACATGCCATTTCATTTGTCCAGTACCGCAACCCTGTCACCTTACAATCATGGCTTGGCCGGTCGTATTTCTTTTCCTGCGTATACCCAGATGATGGCCAGAATTTTTGTAATTCGACATAATGATAATACCATAGCCGACCCCCCGTGCAAACAGACATGATCCATCCAGTGACATTTTATGCTGGGTACGTACCCGTTGCGAAGTTGATGAGGTCGACCCGCAGGCCGTGGTAGGCAGCCTGGATGCTGAATGCTGGAGGGCGCCCGTCATATCATCCAAGGAGGGTGTGCTGCTGGTGTGCTGAAGATGCCGTGTTCGAGCGATGGCTGGTACAAAGCTCGCTATTTTTACCATGTTGCACAGTGAATACTTTTGAAACAGGTCATCGGTAAAGGTAGCATCATAGTTCTCGCCCTGCCTAGACTGGCGGAGGCTTGGAAGAGGCCGGCTGTTCAGTGAAGCGGTTGTCGCCGTTGGGCTTGGAGTCGGGGTGGAAGTGAGCGGATCGCGGCGTGGCGCTGCCGTCGTCCCAAAACTCCACGTCGCCCTCTGCGCTGAGTGAGCCCTTCTTCACGAGGTTGCCCTTTTCTCGCATGAGATCCTCGACGGTGACGGATTTATCTGAGAATATCTGCACCAGGTCAGTTACCTTGCTCTGGCGATTGTGACGCAGTCAGCTTGCCTTGAGATGGTCGCTGATCAGATGCCTGTTCTTGCAGTCCGGACAAGATATCAGGACGGTGCCGTGGTGGTAGCCTTGTTTGGACAGCCGGTGTGAGGAGCGTGTCTTGCAAACGTTGCAGGTAAAGGTGAGCTCATAGGCCGGGACTTGATCGCGGTCCAGTCGCGACTCCGGTGCCTGTGACGACGCAGGCAGAGAGGCGGCGCTGGACTCTAGGCGGATCGTACGTGGTGCGCCGGTCCAAGATAGCAAGGGGGAAAGCGAGGGGCGTCTGGCCGTCGACGTTCGCGGTGCAGGAGAGACGGGTGTGGACGCAGGAATGTGGTCAGCTCGCCATGGTCGTACGCCGCGTGGCGCAGACGCACGAGCGACGCCGCGGAACAAGGGCGCAGACAGGCGCATCGAGACAGACGAGGAGGTGGGGGTGCTTCCACTTGCTTGCATGCGCAGGCAGAGAAGAGTCCAGCCAGACGCCAAGCCCATGACGCTTACGGAACAACTGCATCACTGAGCGCAGCCTCATGACCCCACGCCCGCGCCGCTCGCCCCTTCTTCGCTATCATCCGGTTCCGACTGCCAACAGCATAGCCTCGACCAAGCCACCGTCCTGTTCCCACGCTGCGCGCTGCACGCTGCACGTTGCACGTTGCATGCTCCACCGCCCACCTACGCCGCCCACCACCGTCCGCCTCGCCGTAACCGCACGGGAAGCGCGCAGCTTCCGTTCAGCAGGCACAGGGCCATGATCACAGGAAGGGGTAGACCGCGCATACGGCCGCCGCGTCGAGTACGTCTCCATTGCCTCCATAGCCTTGTTCATCCTCACCCTCCCCTACACCCTCCGCCCCTCCTGTGTCCATGCTTCGCCATGGGCCTGAATATGCCGCAGCCTCATCCAAGCAACAGGTAGCCCTTAACTGACGCCACGCCGCAAACACAGGGCCTCCATGGCGACGACGTCGATTTCGAAAACACGTGGGCCACCATCGAGGCCGCCTTCCGCGAGATACACACCAAGAATGCATCCAAGCTGTCCTACGAGGAACTGTACCGCCACGCCTATCGCATAGTCCTCAAGAAAAAGGGCGAGGCGCTCTACAACAAGGTCCACGACTTCGAGCGTGGTTGGCTGAGCTGCCAAGTCCGCGCCTCCATCCAGCAGCTGCTCTCGCCCAATCTCGTGCTCGATGCGCACAGCATTCGCGGTACCACCACCAATGAGCGGCGCGTGGCCGGAGAGAAGTTCCTCAAGGGCTTGAAGCAGGCATGGGGCGACCACCAGGTCTGCACCAGCATGCTGGCCGACGTGCTCATGTACATGGTAAGTCAGTCCTCTTTGCATGGTCGCCTGGCCACTTGCTAACATGCCCTTCCCATCCTCAAGGATCGCGTGTACTGCGCTGACCATCGCCGACCTTCCATCTTCAATGCTGCTATGGTCCTTTTCCGTTGCGAAATCTTGGCCTCGCCGGTCTCTGATACCGACACCCGCACAATCCTCAGCCTCCTGAATCACATTATTCTAGACCAAATTCAGATGGAACGCGATGGCGACGTCATTGACAAGCACCTAATTCGGTCCTGCGTGTGGATGCTCGAAGGTCTCCATGAAGACGAGGTCGACTCAGAAGAACAGCGCCTATATAACACGTCTTTCGAGGCAGAATTTCTTGATTCGAGCCAGACCTTTTACCGCAGCGAATCGGAGCTTCTGCTCCGCGATGCCGATGCAGGGGCATATTGCAAACACGCGCGCCGAAGAATATATGAGGAAGACGAGCGTTGCAAGCAGACACTACTGGAGAGCACCAGCCCCAAGATTCAGAAAGTTGTTGAGGATGAACTCATCAAGAACCGCATACATGAGCTGGTGGAGATGGAGAGTGGTGTGCGATTCATGATTGACAATGATAGGTTGGAGGAGCTGAATCTAGTCTATGACTTAAACAGGCGAGTGGATGACAAGAAGGCTGAGACTACAATGGCAATACAAAAGCGCATCGTAGAAATGGGTTCGGAGATCAACACTGATGCCATTGCAGCATCTCAGGCACCAGCTGCCCCTCCGGTACGCGATGCAGCAGACAAGAGCAAAAGCACCGGTCCAGAGAAGTCTCTTAACCAGCAGACAGCCGCCGCTATTAAATGGGTCGAAGATGTGCTTTTGCTGAAAGACAAATTTGACAAGATCTGGAGAGAGTCATTTGAGTCAGATGCACTCTTGCAACAAGCGCAAACACGCAGTTTCGCCGAATTCATCAATTCTTCAGCCTTCCCGCGGTCATCTGAATATATTTCGCTCTTCATTGACGAGAATATGAAAAAAGGTATCAAGGGCAAGACTGAGATGGAAATTGATACCGTTCTAGAAAAGGCCATCATCCTACTCCGCTACGTGCATGACAAAGACTTGTTCGAGCGTTACTACAAGAAGCATCTTTGTCGGCGCTTGCTGATGAACAAATCGATATCTAATGAAGTCGAGAAGCAAATGATCTCAAAAATGAAGATCGAGCTGGGCAACAACTTTACTCTGAAGCTTGAGGCCATGTTCAAGGATATGAACATCTCCGAGGACCTTACTGCAGGCTTCAAGAAGCACGTCGAAGGTCTAGGCGATAAGGACCCGAAGCGTATTGAATTGGCGATCAATGTATTAACCAGCATGACCTGGCCACTTGAGACCATGGGTGGTGTCTCGAATGACGAAGGGGTTCAGCGGCCGCATTGTAACTTCCCGGCTGTTGTAGACAAGATTAAGCGCGGGTTCGAGAAATTCTACAGCGAGAAGCATTCCGGGCGGCAACTCACGTGGCTTGCCAACATGGGCTCGGCCGATGTCAAAGCTGTGTTTCCGAAAGTACCGCAAAAGGACGGCTCGTTCAAGGAACGCCGACATGACCTCAATGTCTCAACATATGGCATGGTGGTCCTACTCCTTTTCAACGAGGTACCTGTCGATCAGCATTTGACCTTTGAGGAAATACAAGCTCAAACAAACATTCCCAAAAACGATCTCGTTCGGAACCTGCAATCACTTGCCGTAGCACCCAAGTCGCGCATCTTGATCAAAGAGCCTATGTCCAAGGATGTAAAGCCTACCGATAAGTTCTTCTTCAACGAAAGCTTCCAGGGAAAATTTGTCAAGATCAAAGTCGGCGTCGTCAGCGGCGGTAACAAAGTTGAGAGCGACCGCGAGCGCCGCGAAACCGAAAAGAAAAATGACGACTCGCGACAATTTTGCATCGAGGCCGCCGTCGTGCGTATTATGAAGTAGGTCACGATGAGCCAATTCCCCGAGAAATCCCTCCACACTCACACACATATTGAGAACCCGTACTAATCTACTATTTGCCGTCTTAGACAACGAAAAGAACTCGCGCATCAAAACCTCGTTTCAGAAACGCTTGGTCAACTCGCTGCACAGTTCAAGCCCGAAGTCAATATGATCAAGAAGCGTATCGAGTCGCTCATTGAGCGCGAGTACTTGGAGCGCATAGATGGCGCTGCAGTGGATTCATATAGGTATTTGGCATGAGCATACCCTGGTAGGGGTTAAGCCACGAAATGGCATCTTGTTTAGCGAATTGCATCATGATGGGCGATTTTTTCCCTTGGTCCTGCGATTTTCCAGCGGGCAGTGAGCGCATTGCGGTGGCGTTGATGAAGGGATGGGTCAGAGGGAAGACGGGGGCGTTTCGAAGCAGCTATGCGTAGGCCTCCTTATTCTTCGTTACGGAAGGACAAATAGATATTCATATACTTTGCCGTGTTAGCGGTCGACTATTTTCCGGGCATTTTTCTCCTGGTCTTGCAGTTGGAAAGGTGGGAGATTTTGGTTGTACCCCTTATATAATACTAATGTGCAGCTTGCATACGTTGCGCTGATAACTATTCAATCAGCAAAGCTAAACTATTCTTTCTACTTGTGCCGAGACACAATCTTTCTCCGCTTCTCAAATGCATCTCCAGCAGCAGAGCCTGACCCCCTAGGCCCATCGCTAACAGGCCTCTTACGACTCCGTTCCAAGGAGCCTAACTGGCCGCCCTTCTTTTGCGTCAACCGCTCAATGCGATCGATGCCCGCGCCCAGACTTCGCCACTCCTCACCGCCAAACCCGCCGCCACTGCGCTGTCTCGCCAAGTTCTTCGCCTGCTCCTTCTTACTCTGAGGCGCGAGCCGCGTGAAATTCGACTCCTCGTACTCACGGCGCTCCTGCTCCTCGCGGCGCTCCTTTTCAGACTTGGTGTGCCGGCCGCCCTGCGTGATGGTACTGCCGATGCTGGGCTCGGCCATGGGCGCGCCGGAGAGCTCGGTTGCGATAAACTCGTCGAGCGTGGCCGACTTGCCTGGCCGGCGGTCGCGGCGGGCTTCTCGGGTTTCAGTGGTGGGCATGGCCATGGGGGTTATCTTGGGAGGGCGGTAGATGTTGTGTTTGGTGGCGACCTGGCGGGCTTTTTCCTCGGCAGCTTCGGTCTTTTTGTGGAGGACGGCTGTGGCGCGGGGCGCGTAGGCCATTTCGTCTTCGTCTTCGGAGGATTGCACGGAATTGGTGGCGGAGTCGGAGTCGCTGATATTGGAGTCGGAGCCGGTGATGTTGTGGGTCATGGCTCTGGACGTGTGTGCTGCTGCAGCGCCCTTTGGTTTGACGGTCCGGTGGGCCGCATCGTCGGCGGTGCGGATGATTTTGTCGATGTTGTATTTGAGCTTGTTTTCGAGAGGACGAACGCCCTTTTCCAGGTAGATGCGCAGCTCAATGAGTTTCTGGACGACTTCGTCGGTGGGGTCGAGAGCTGTGGAATCTTTACTGTTGGCCCGAGATCGAGTTCGAGATCGGAGTTTCAAAAGAATTAGGAAGACAAGGTTTTGCAGGTAGGAAAGCAGCAGATCGTTCTTCACATCCAGCAACGAGATGCCTTCTTTGGGTGGCACAATGCCATCGGTTGGAAGCGCGTCCGTGGCTGACTGAATTGAACAAGTCAGCGTCGCAAGGAGCGACTCGAGAGAGTTGTCGACGGCCATGTTTCTTCAGTCGCAGACGCTGTATAATAAGTGCAAGTTGAATGTCGAACGAGAATTTAGCGGCGCTAGGATCTGCTCTTGGGTACGGTACCATGTCTTCATGGGTAATTAGTCAGCACGCGCCTTGGCGTCAACCGCAGCTATCTAGTTGCTGACTTGATCACTTCATTTGCACCGAACCCTATCATTGACACCATGTGCTTATTTTTTTTTTAGGCTGTTATGTAGCCTGCAGCCTTTTCGATCCATTGATTCTCGTCGGAAATGGTCACGAACACTGGTTCGCAGTGATCACAGCCAGAAATTGGAGACAAAGCTCACAGGCGAAAAAGGCGGTGACGATGGGTACGAACAAAAACTTCAGCAACGGAAGCATTTCCTCTTGAATGAAGATGTTCTCATATACATGTACACCGTGGTCTTGTCACCGCAGATTTACATGCCCGCGGACCAGGACATTTTCCATCTATCATCCCCTAATGCTTACCATGCACGATTCCGCATCTTTCCTTGCACTCGTCACTGCCAACAATAGCACCGGTGCCTACTTCAGGGATTTTTCTGCCCAGTTCCTCAATGTTGATAGCGGCACTGCCGAATCCTGCCCTGATGATGTCTTGTGGTACGGACCATAGACTGGGTAGGATATTGAGTGTACCGCTGTCATCGCTATTAAGGGCGCTCACAAGCAGAGCCGGCTCGCAGTCTTGGGAGGGTCAATACCTAGATTTTAGCAATGGAGATCGTGGCACATACTGTTGTTCTGCATGACATGCAAGCTGCCCTGAGGGAAGATGGTCATTCGCAGAGGGGTAATGTCAACCCTATGAGTCTTCACCCCATTTTCTCCAATCATCCACGACGTTGTGTTCCCTGTGATTGCAGTGACAAGGTTGGTTGCTCGGGGATGGAGATGCGGTGGCAGCATGCCACAAGGAGCAAGTTTCAACAGCGCAATACTGATCCCCAGCCCAGTGAGAGCCGGGAATGTCGCTGCGTCGGCCGTTATGACTGCGCCGACAGCACTATTGAAGTCGGTACTGGAGTTGAAGTCGTACCACCAGTCACTATCTTCTGTGAGGAGAGCTTGGCGGTCGAAATTAGTAGCCGCTGTCTTAAGACGAGCATTGAGGTCAGGATCGACAGTTCTGGAGCGAGTCGGCCCAGCGTGTATGAATTGCAGGACAGTGGACAGGAGGAAAATGGCAAAGACCATTTTGTCGGGTTATAGTCGTAGGCGAGATGGAAGGCAGAAGTCCTGGTGGGAAATCTTGAGTGACGGTAGCCGGGCTTGATACACGATCCTGATCAACCGTTGGGTGGCTATGTAGCACATGTAGCGCAGCAAGATGATGCAGCGTAGTGGAGTAAGATCTATGACAAGAGACCGAGTGGAGGATGAAGAAATTCGATGGGCGTTTTCCAACAATGGGACTGAGTCGGCAAGTAATGAGACTATGATCTCCATGAATACATTAGCTTATATATTGTTGGGCCAGTAACAAGGCTGGCACTGATAGTGGAAGAAAGGACGTAAAAGAATGACTGCTGACCGCTTCCCTTCTCTTCGTCGTAGCTTTTCAAGCCACTGTTACCCTGCTAAGTAGGAGGAGGTTCCATCGTTGCAGCACCAGTTATCATGCGCGGCCCCTGCTAGACAGAGGTCTTCGTCGGTCAGGCCGTCCCATCTCCGACCCCCTTACTAGGAAGAAAAAGCTGCGAATTTCGGTGCACTCTGGCATCGGAGCTCATTTTGATGCTGTAAACAGCACGCAGACGCCGTTATACATCCCGTTCCCAGCTTCTACACTTTGTAGGATACCTTGGTACATAGGTACCTCTGGTTGCTGCTTAAACCTGGTCTGCGGAACTGGCCTCGGGACTGAGGCCAGGCATCCGTGTGGGGCTTGGCCAATGACTAGAAGCAGGTAACAGCACTAGTAATCGCACTGATCAAGTGTATTGTTGTCTGTGGTTACCACACCCCATGAGCCTGAGGGCTGGTGTGAGGGTGCGTGTAACGAAGTATGGTGGCAGGTGCGTGATAGGAACGGCAAATCACCTGTTGCGTGCCCATCACAGAGCTGGTTGGGTAAATTCGGATCTCGGTGGAACATGGTTGTTGAATTCGATGGCATCCGAGCTAGGATTCGAGACAGTGAATCTGAAATGGTGGTGTAAGATTAGCCGGCAGCGGGAAATTTTGTGCACCCATCATGCTTCCATACACGCAGACGAATAAGTGTGTTGACAGACGCCTCACAGAATAAAACGCCCGGCAGCTCCCCACGTACACTGACCAACTACGCCACAGTACTACAGCAGGCGCAACTCTCTTCGTGATCAACTGGGAGTCATCTCTGATCTATTGTGGTACAAGAGACTGCTCATAGCGCTATCAAAGTTGGGCTAGCAAAGGGAGTGATGGAACCCAGCATGCGTACAATATGCATGCTGCTTCGATGATGTGGTCACATCAAAGGCCACTGGGGGGATTACGCCGGCTGGGTACGCCCGCCTACGAGGGTTCGTACCGACACTGGGTACAACTATGAGAAGCTTGTAACTACGTCGGCAGTAGAGTGTCCAGGAAACCATGGACATGTTGACTTATTAGTTACTTGTTTTTAAGACAAGGCCCGGGCTGAGCACCAACCCAACTGGAATGATTTAGTGTTCAAGGGCATGTCCCGACTCCCGACCCCCTAGTCATTGCAAGATCTCCCTCTCGTTTCCTCGGCCCTCATCAAGTAGGAAATCACTCCCCAGATTCCTCTCATGGCTTCCGTCCTGTCCTCGGTGCTAAAGAGATCGAACCACCGTGTCCTTTGCAATTTGGGAGAGAACCAAGTCGTATCGGGAAGGGGTTTCTCGGATATATTTCCCTCCGTAATGTATTGGAGATATAATCGATGTATCTGAAGCCTTACCACGCTGATATGATGGTTTAACGATGATATCATGAAGACCTGTCGATCAAATTAGCATGGCCTACTAACCCGCAATAGTCCGGGCGAAGCCTACATCATCCCAATCGTCGCTGTGATTCCTACCGATAGCCCGGTAGGCGACTTTGGGATCCCAGAGAGGGTTTCCGACTTTCAGCGTCTTCCAGGCCTCCAATGGGGTCGTTTTTCGGCGCACCCGGGAGCCATCCCGGTTCCTTTCAACCGTCTCTTCCAAGTTGGCAGAGGGCCCCTTGACGGCTGTATCGGAATTCACAGAAGCTCCGCCAACCTCGCCTCCGGGTCCTCCACCCCAACGAGGTTTCGATGTCCACCATTTGCCATCCCCCGCCCGCTTCTCCATCTTTCCTTCGCGTGCTCTTTCTTGTGCCAGTAATAGCAATCCTCCGAGCTCCCGGACCACATCGAGGACCGAATCGGCCTCCAGATTCCCTGATATGCCAAAGTTTACGTCTGCTCTGCATTGGATACCGAAAACGGGGCCTTCCATCCAGCCCTGACGGGCCTTGACTCTGTCCTGTGGTCCTCTCCATGCCACAGAACTCATTCGCACAGGAAACTTCACAGGCCCTAATGTGAGGACTGGCGGGCGCCGATGAGGTGAGAGGGTGACTCCAAAGGCCCAGGCTATTGGTTCTATGAATGCTTTAACACAATCGATGCGATATTGATCGGGCATCTCGGCGCCGTTTCCGATACGGTAGCCACTGTACGAGCCACGTAAGAAGTCGGGTGGCTGGTCTTGTTGCTCTGATTTGGGAGTCCGGGTCATCCTGGACGGTGCGGTCCGTGCCGGGAGCCCCTGGGTCGAGATATCCGGTGGCGTAGATGCAGACGGCATCCCAAAACCATTGGTAGACGCGGTACGTTGTGGGACGACGGTTTCGCTCGTGGCCGTAGTCCTTGCTTTTTTGCGTGGCTCCCCGTCTGGGAGTGACCCCAAAGCGAATTCGGGGTTTGATCTATCAGACGTGCCTGCCACAAGTTGATCACGGGAGCTTGAACTATCTGCCACTGCCACACTGGCCTGAAGCACTGTGGTGTCATTGCTTGCGGTTTCGTCACGTGACGGGGAATATATATCTAGTGACGTATCCCAGTAGTAGGCTAGGTTGTCAAGCCCTTCCCAGAACTTCCGAAAGTGTGACAGTCGTAATGGGGCTTGGGTTTGGCTGGATTTTCGAGAGAGGGTAGAGAAAGCATCGCTGTTGTTGAAATAGAGCTCTCTGATGCGGGCATAGAATTCCTTTTGTTCAGGAACGTTGCGACCGTTGCTCAGTAGCGCGGCAGTAGGGCCTGGTACGTCGACTTGAAATGACGGGTCCTGGGTTGGCGGATCCAGCCATGTACGTGGGGGCAGATGGCGAAGTGCCTCGTCCGACAGGGACAAAAGTAACGTCTCGAAATCGCATTCAGGATGAAAGGTGATATTGAGTGAGACTAATGTGTCCTTTGTGACATCCTTGGGCTTCTTCAGACGTAGGAAGTGTGCTGTGACTCCGGTGCCTGCTCTCATCCAGGATGAGGGTGGGCTTGTGGATGACGGCACGGGTGGTTGAAGGCACGGAAACGTTACGGATACTGGGGCAGAGGGTGGCGACCTGGGCTTTTGCGTATCATGCTGCCCGGCAAGCAGGTTACCTGTGGGCGAACAAGCCTTTATCAGCCATGACATTGCTGCGTGACACACCCTGGTCGAAACATGCGTGAAGGTTTGTTCCATTGGCACGCGAAAGACGCGACCCAAACAAGCAGAGGCTACAGAGATGGAGATGGAGACCGAGAGCCGTCCTAGCAATGGCCGATTGGGGACATGGGATGGCGGGGCCATGGACGATTCGAAGTGGGAACCATGACATGACGCGTTGTTGAAGGGCGCGCAAACAGGAATGAATCCCCTGGATGAGACTCACCGCTGAAGCCAAACATGATGGCGAGGCGATGGCAGAAGCCTCGCGCAGTCGGCAGCCGGCAGTCGGCAGGATGAGGGCGTCGTGGTCGAAGCCGTGTCCCGGATGGTGGTTATGGAGTAGTAGGGGCTGCTGGTTGCGGGAAAGCGTGTTCGGCTCCATGTCATTTCTGTGCGCAAGTAAGAAGGTAGTTAACGGCAACTAGATAGGCTCGGGCTCCACATTCCCGCGACGCTGCCGAGTACGCAGTACCATCCAGGCGCTACCTAGGCATGGCGTGGACTGTGGTAGACGGTAGACGGTAGACGGTAGACGGTTGACGGTTGACGGTTGACGGGCGTGCTTGCCAGTCTGTAGTGAGTGCGTGTACACGGCATGTTCGAGGCCCTGGGCAGGGAGAGGAGATGGTGGGAGCAGGCTTGGCGCCTGGTCACGTGCTAGTCGATGGCCAACACAACACCTGAACCAGAGCAAGTCCACACCGTCAGGCCTGGGGGGGACTGCCGCTTCCAAAACGCAGAGGCAAGAAGAAGGCAGCGCCTGTGGCTACTATGTACCCAAGACACCGCGAGGAAAATAGTGCTGCGAGCAATAGCCTCCTGGCCATGCCGGTGCCCCTCACCCGCAGCCTAGGTACTACTATATGTACTACTAGGTATGTACTATGTACGTATGTACCATAGTATGGAAGTACCTACCATGTAGGTACATCAGAGCCAGGCGGCATAAAAGACGCGTATCGAGCCTGGATGGTGAATCACAGTACCTAGGCGTTAACACCAATTTATCACGACGCCTCAACACAATATAACACAATATGGGTCCCCCCCCCCACGCTTCTTACTATGGTCTATGCCAGAAGTGATGTCCCTGTTCGCCGAAAGCGAGATTTGAGTGGGGCGGCAAGTCACTGCTATTCAAGCGATTTTCTAACGCATCCGTTGGACGTAATCTTTTATTTCTATAGGATTAAATAGCTATTTTCCAGACGTTTAAGACTATACTGATTTTATAAAGACCGCTTGTTTATAGGATATGGTAGAAGGTATCTTGTTTTTATGTGTACTGATCGCGGGGCTGTAATTTCCGAGTGACTAGGGACATTACATACTTCTGGCATAGACCATACCTAGTATTTGCTTATGACAGCTGAGTACTAGCCGCATGCATCCTGTCCAGGCCGTTGTACTCGGGGTTTGCGCCCCGCAGGATAGGCGTCACGGATGACCGACTATGGACAACTTTCCCGATTGACAGGTGTTCTTGTGAAACAAGCAGACGGCACACAATCGTTTGATAAAATGACATTGCCAACAAGGTGTTTCAACTGCGCATCTGTAAATGAGATCCAAAGCCATTTTGCATTGGGCCACCCACTTGATTCATGTCCGGCCTCTATGCCCCCTCAAGCTTCCTCTTTCTCGGAATCTGCTGCGTGCGCCGACGGAGAGTGCGTATACACGTAACCACGAGGCTGGGGAGGTAGTAGGGCTATGGACGGAATGCGCCGCATCCATTCGAGCTGAGCATGGTTACCTACTCTTTGAGATCGGCTAGGCCCCACGTGGCTCAGCCGTCTCTGTTTGACAGTAAATGATTCATGTCGATCGCTAGTGGTGGATTGGGCGTGGACAGTCACGCTCTGAAACAACACGGGTGCTTTGGCCAGGCGCTTGCATTAGCCCATGTTGCCAACCCGCAAGTCAAGTCAAGATAATATACTATGGTACCTAGTAGGTCGTAGTATGTACCTACATGCTCGGTCAATTAAATTGGCCGACCATCCCGCGGTGGGTACGGTGTAGATAGGTAGGTGCCTACCTAGCATCTTCACACCCGTACCGAGAAGAAACTGTCTCATGATGGCCATGGGTACATCGTCTCACTGATATAAGACCGTCAAGTCGCCTTTGCTAGAGGTGGACATCCCACCAACCACACTCTCGTTAACACAATCCACTCCCATCTAAGCACCACCTTCTTTTCTTCACCCATTATCCAATCTATTGCTAGCCATGTCGTCCGCCTTGTCCTTGGCTACTCTGCTCTCTATCGCAGCCTCGGCGTCTGCTGCTACCCATGCTGTCAATCTTCCATCTGGCTTCCACACAGGAACGCAGACTGGAATTGGATCATGGTTCCGGGCGAACGCAGGCGCGGACTCGACCAACGGTGCCAGCTGGTGTGGCTACAAATACTCTGACAGTGACCCTCTCATCGCAGTGGTGTGTATCTTCCTGCTCGTAATGCTAGACCCCACTAACGGTATTGTCAAGCCTCTGAGCTCCATGGGCGGGAAAACCTACAACGATGATCCGGCGGCTTGGAAAGCCGCTACCCAGAAATATTGTGGCCTTGAGGCCAAAGTTACCGATCCCTCCACGGGCAAATCGAAGATCATGTACATCGGCGATGGCTTCGATGAGAAATGGGTCAAGGTGAGTGCAATGCTCGGCCCTGGGCAAGGCATCATGCTTACTGTAGCAGTCAGCGAATTCGGTCGACATTATGCTTGACGCTTTTATTGAAATTCATGGCGATCCCAACGGGAACAAGAACGATGTGATCAAGAACGTTCAATGGGAACTAACCGGAAACCGAAACACGCAATACGCCGCACCAGGTGCAAATGATGCTCCAGTCGACAATCCATCCAAGTCATCCGGGAAACCATCCACTCCCTCTGCGTACCCTTCCAAGCCATCCGGGAACCCATCGGCTCCATCCCCGAGTTCAACCGAACCCGAACCAAGCCACGGTAGCCCTAACCAAGGTGGTGCTTCAACGCCCGTCGAGGCCGAGAACACCAAGGAACCAGCCAACGGCACCAGCAATGACAACAGGGATGCATCCAAGCCGACTCAGGAAGAGGCTTCCAACGACCGTGCACCGAGCTGCGAAAAGCCGACGGAAGAGGCCTCTGGGGAGAACCAGGACCACGTCTCTGGAGAGAACCAGGACAGCGAGAACCAGGACCACGGTAGCCAAGACAACCGTCAACAAGGCGACGAAGCCAATTACGCTGCCAACTACAGGCGCAGGGCCACCGGCAATGCAAACAGCTCCCTCAAGTGCCGCGGAAGCCCACGCAACTGCGCCTCTCGCCGTGCCTAAGGTCGCCCAACACTGGTCTCGCAGCCCATTTCTACCCATGTCGATGGGGGTGTGTGTGTGTGTGTGTGCACTGGATTGCACACCCGCGCGCGAGCTCATTTCTTTTTTGTTTCTGCCACAGAGCCTGACCCTTGGCAACGTTCCGGCCTACTTTTTTTTCTTAGTTTTTTTTTTAAAAAAAAAGGGATTGTCCCTGGGCTGGTTTTAAGCGCAAGAGGATAGATGTGGGTTCTTTATGGATGATGCCGGGCTGATTCCATTCATTCTATTCTCCTGTACACGGTCCCAGATTTCCGTAGATCCAACACGTATATACTAGCTTGAGCAAATCCTATAGTATTCTGTTCTCCTACACGCATGAGTTTTGATGGCCGAGGGCTCTTTCTTGCCTGGTGTCTGCCGATATACGCATGGCATCAAACGGCAGCAAAGATGGGGGGAACCTGCAAGCCTCTCCCCGGCAAAAAATGCGAGTCACGGTTGGAAGGTCAATCCATAGTGGCGTATGCATCCCCCGTCCATGGGCACAACAACCATCATGCCATGTGCCATGTGCCAAGGAGATAGCTACCCATGCTACCCTGTCTGTACGTATCCGGCCCGACAACAACACGCGCCCTCCAACCCCACAACCCCGGGGTCCCCTCCCCCTCCCCCACGCGCGCTCCCATCAACCGCAAGGGGAGATGGGTCGAAGCGCGCTCCTCATCTCACGTCGCCTCGCGGTTCTGTACGAGGACAAGAAGAAATACCGTGCAAGACCAGGAAAAGGATCCAGAATGAAGCACTACCTCATGGGTCTCGGTAGGCAGGTCGTGCTGTAGCGTGTCACGTGAAGCCAGCGAGCATTTCTGACGGGGTGCCTGGCGCGCGTGTGCAACGGTCAACATCATCCATGCCGTAACGTGCCGCACGTCCACCATGTCGATGCGGTTCCTCAACCCCCCGCCTGGCTTCTCAGCTGATGCCAACGCCACCATCTACCTACTAGATAGTATGTACCTGTCTGGTGTGACAGATCGGCCTCGCACTGATTGCCACGTGCGTGGGCCCGCACGGCCGGCAGGACAGAGAGGTAGGAGGAATGCAGTCGTGCTGCAGTCGTGCCGCAGTCGTGCCTTGGATGGACGGCTGTCCCATGCCTCGATAGGCTTGCGTGGGAGCCTGGGGGCCACACGTACATCGCGTGAAGAAGAAGAGGAAGAAGAAGAAGAAGAAGAAGAAGAAGAAGAAGAGGAAGAAGATGCTGCTCCGCCAAGGTGGCGGACAGACAGTACGAAAGTGAGTCTGACTCGCAAGCAGCGGAATCAACGATAGGATACCGTCGTTCCTACCGTAAGTAAACGCCATCACAACGCCCTACCATGCAGATATCGCCAACACAAAACCAGGGCCAGAGTGACACGTTAGCGGAAATGGATGCCCTCCGTATTAAACGCATACAGCAGCTTGAGAAAATCGCCCTCATCACATAGCCGGGCCCGCTTATCGGCGAGCTGTGTGTCGCGCTCCAGCACCTTGACCACTTTCTCCCGCACGAGTTCGCTGACTTTGCCCCTTTTCTTCCTGGCCGCCCCGTTGTTCTTCCTTTTCATCTTGTGCTCGGCCTGCAGCTGCTTGAAGAAGTCGGGCAGCTCGTCGTCCGGATCGTCGGGGTCGGAGAAGCCGGAGAAGCCGGCGTCGTCACCGTCGTCGTCACCGTCGTCGTCACCGTCGTCGTCCAGCT
>Ga0182211_1000159_pt1 | contig 20169 bp, 22 predicted proteins | sample G5R1MG_20_FD_129660 | JGI IMG/M metagenome (GOLD analysis project Ga0182211, IMG submission 129660) | Switchgrass phyllosphere microbial communities from Michigan, USA - G5R2_MAIN_03OCT2016_LD1 MG | ecosystem: Host-associated > Plants > Phyllosphere > Phylloplane/Leaf | place: USA: Michigan... | reverse complement strand
TTGAAGGTGCGCTGGGCGTACGAAAAGAAGCTCTGCTTTTGGGTGGCTGCAAACCCTGCTGCTTTTCCAGAACTTCATACCATGCCGGTCATGTTCACCCATAATCTCTCGGTAAATATTGACCTCAGACATTAGAGTCGCCGCTAATCCTTCTGAGGGAGAAACTCTGGTCTCCGATCTCATCTTCGATCCCTCTCGGCCATTTCCAATCAACCAGGCACAGTCTGATGAGATGATATCATTCATCGTCGCTCATCTAAAGGATAGAGGCATTTTCAATGTAGTTGAAACATATAGATGCGTTGAGATGTGTACTGATAAATGACAGGGTCCCGGAGCCCAGAACAGTGTCGTACAAATGAGAAAGCGGTTTTGTCGTGCCATCCGGTCGGCAGCGCGGGACGATGAATCGGTCAAGAGAGTTCTGATGGAGAGGCTTCTACGCATTGTTGCTTTTCACAATAGACGCAATTTCCCCGAACTCAAGGATTCGTTTGTGGTAAGAACCTGGGAGCTCATGACAGGCCAAAAATGGTGAATTTTGAAACGGCTAAAAGCTCCATGGTGTGGCTGTGAGACCAGATATGGACTGTCGGGTCGTGCTTGTCTGTGGGCGCTATATGCGTTTCTGTGGAAAATCTTTGGAGGCGCATATGTATTGCCATAAGCATTCCATGGTTATCTCCTGTATTCAGAATATGTCACGAGGTTCAACGCCGTACGACGGAGCGACACGAAATAAAGTCCACTCTCGCTGTTCAGGAGATATGTTCACGATTTCACACCGTCGACATGTCAGTTCTTTTCTGTCTAAAATCCGTTCAACAGACACATTGACTCTTTTCTGTCAACCACATCCCGCTGCTTTTCACTTGCTAACCTCAGCATTGATAAGGCATGTTACGTTCAAGATACCCTTAGGTAAAACAGCCCCGAGGAAGTGACCTGGGGTTTCATGGATGGGGGAATGTACAACCAACCACAGCCGACAGTGCGCTCCGTACGAAGAAGCTCGTGGCTTTTCAGCAGCTGTTTTATGAAAAATAACCTGATAGATAATTCTACCACGCACGTATCCAACGTAGCATCATGAAGCCAAGATCGTTCAAGTGTAAATGGTCCCCTTGTCCCAACACGATGCAAATGCAAATCACTCACGCGAATCAAGCAACCATCCACTCATCGGACACTACGATATCCTTGCGCTCACGCCGATAGCTAGCAGTCGGCATGGCGGCGTAACCTGGCGCGGGTTAGTAGGCTGCGCACTACTCTAGCGGCTCGTATGTACTATATACTGTAGAGTGATAATGGTTAGCGGTGCCTAGTGCTGTGTTCAATGGCTGCGATTTTGGGAAGGTTTTGAGTGGTAGCTTGACAAGGGGTGATGGTTAGGAGTGGGCTAGCGTTAAACTGGTGGGGACTGGATGACACGGGGTGGAAACGTGCGGGCTGCAGCGAAGTACCATACAAATATTTGAAAAAGATGTTTTTTGTCTGCAGGAGGCATCCATATTGTCTTCATGCGTTTGGTAGCGAATTGAAAGCCCTCATGGTAGATGGTATTGCAGACACTCCGTCAAGAGAATAGTTTGTTGTAGTATCAATTTGAACCAAGTGAAATCCAGCATCGCCTTCACGATATCTTGCGACTGCCCATGCCGTTTACGAATGCCATACTATCGCTCCCATTAACTCAATAGCTATGCCTTCTGGTAAGGCGGTAAGTCCTCAGACTCAGTGCCCCTCTTAGCAGCCCTCGCCTTGCGTCTCTCAATTCTGTTCAACTCCCTCGCCACCGCCTTGGCCAGCTTCCTGCGATCCTCACGCTCCTTCTGCTTCACCAAATCGACCTTGGCCTTTCCATTCCACATCTTTTTGAACTCCTTCCTGAACTTCTGGCGAAACGTCAGAGATCTGTCTGCTTCCTCCTCGGCCTTGCGCGCGTTGTGTTCGATCTCGTCGTCCGTGTCGTAGAAGTCGGAGTTCTCGTCATTTTCGACCAGAGGGTTACTTTCGCTGCTCTCGAGTCGCACGGCGCGCTCATTGCGCGCCTTGTCCCAGGCTTTGGTGCGCCCGTAAGCAACGCAGCCCGTGATGCCGAGCACGGCGAGGAAGGGAAATGCGAGGAATAGCACCATGAAGCAACCGAAAGCGATGAGATCTTCGTCCATGATAGATGTTTTGCGCTTTTGAAAAGGTGTAGAGATGTGTGTTGAACTGAATGGGCTGGTGATCGTGAAGTGGTTATAAGGGAGGGCCATGGTCATTTGCCACCTGCGTGGCGCAGCCAGGGTACGAGTCAGGCAGCATTCCGCCTAAGAAAGTCTAAGTTTGTACGGCGTCTACTCTTGTACACACAGATAAGAAGGGTAGGCAGAGTAAGGATAGGTGTGAACGCTCTCCAAATCGGCCTCCTGGTACAGTAAAACTGCGCTGCCACCTGCTATGCAAGGTGGCCGTTCTGCTTACGTGGATGGAAATTTGTTGCGCAAGCGTATTGCTGTAGAAGGATAGCTTTACATAGAATTGCGGAGAAACTGCTACAGGTATGCACTGTGTACACTAGATACCTGACGATTCTTACCTCTCTGTCAAAACACCAAACACAGGAGATTGTTTCCGACTTCTCGATCGACGCTACTTACGGGACAAATTACCCCGCACCCAGCGTCCCCTGCGTGTCGCCATCCACCTTCGATTACCAACGATAGCTTCTCGAAATGCCTCGCTACGTCAGCGAAGATGATGAGCCGCTGGAAGACAAGACAGCAAGCTTGACACTCAGAAACAAGCGCACGGAGCGCATGAAGCGCAAGAACGCCACACGACAGCAGAAGCGAGACGCCATCATCAATCTCACCAAACTCCCTACCGAGATTATCCTCGCAAGTCTCGAATACGTCCTACCAAGCGATGTTTTGCGCTTCAGTTCTGTCAATCGCCGCTTCTACCGTCTCGTCCAGGCTAATGCCTCGATCCTTGGGGACGCCATCATCAAACTACGTTACAGCATTCTCGTGCAATGCTTCCCGACACCGAAGCCTTTAGCCGAGGTTGCGTCTGATATACAGGCACTCCTCACGAATCCTGATCGTCAAAAGCAGCTGAGCATACACAACCGGCCGTACCAGCATATTCAACCCCCCGATCCGCACCAGCTCTGCACATGCCTCACGTGCATCTTGACATGGAACAACCTTGGACTTGTGCTGGACTTTGCACATTGGAGATCCCATTTAGACATTGGTACTCCCATCCCAACGCTATCGAGGGGGCAGACAGAGCCATGGAACAACGACCTCGTGGCTCGAAACGCCCGCATAGCAAGAAAGGCTGTCGAGAACTCCTTGTGGCATGCCAGTGTTCTGGAGCAGCATCTTGAGAGCACTATCCATGCAATTAAACGTCATGCGAAAAATAAAGGCAACAAGAGAGTCCATGTTGTTATGACCGAGGATGATGTTGCCTCAGGTACCGATGACTTTCTATCGAAACATGGGCCATTGAGTCTGGAGTTCCCGTATCAACGTGATGAATACTACATGCTGTACGTTCAGAGTTACATGTCTATCGGAGTGACTGACGAGTGCCAGTGAGGCCTACTTACCGAATCGTTGGTGGAGAAAGGTTGAAGGCCGTTGGATTTATATAATTGCTGGCCAACATCAGCGCGATCTAGAACTCGTGCAGCGTGTTGCCAAAAGGTAATGTATCCTCAAATTACACTGTACAGTGCGTTGGTCAGTGCATATAAAATCTCATTTTCAGCAGAAACACTACAATTCAGGGGATTGTTTATAATACAAAATGGTCCTCTCGTGCGGCGAAATTTGCCACAAAGGCCAAAGCACGCAATTCTGTATCCAACCTCTCCGATCGTCGCTGATTGGCCACAAAGCCAGCACATGAGGTGTGGCGTCATGTCGCATTTCTAAGCAGCGGAGCATACATAAATCCATCGCTATCACATTCACCCAGTATACCTGAACAACGAGCAGAATCTACCTACAGCATGACTACTGCAAGCTTTGTGCACATTGATACTTCTTCGTACGAGGGCAAGCCCTGGGGAAAGGTGGACGGTGGCGGCACCAACTTTGGCGAGAAAAGACACGAGAGACAGGTCACAGACATTCGTGGAAGAGAGCATGAGTTCACCACAGACAACTCCGGCTTCCAGGTATTGAAATCTCCGGCGAAAGAGAGGCTATTTACCGACGACAAAGCGGTACGAGAAGGTTACTATCAGGAGGTCGAAAGGTTGCTCCGCGACAACATCCCTGGCATTAAGAAAATCGTCATCTTCGATCATACCATTCGTCGACGAGTCAAAGACGCTCCTAGACAGCCTGTTCAGCAGGTACATGTGGACCAGACTGCGGGTGCGGCAGAAGCCCGCGTGCGTCGTCATTTGCCCGAAAACGAGGTTGCCAATCTTCTCAAGGGCCGCTACCAAATCGTCAACGTATGGCGACCAATCGAAAACCCCGCTTCCGATCATCCTCTTGCCGTCATTGACTGGCGTAGTACATCACCAGACGACTTTATTCCCTCCGACCTGCTGTACCCTAAGCGGGCAGACTCCACGGACGCTGATGACCGGGGTAAGGAAGCACTACCCGTCAAGATCGATACCAAGTCTACAGAAGGGTATGAGGTCAAGGGCGAAACCATGGCTGTGGCGCCTAATGAAAGGCACAAATTCTATTACCAGAGCAATATGACCCCAGAGGAGGTGTTGCTTCTCAAGTGCTTTGATAGCTATGGCGAGGGCAGGCCAAACGGACAAAAAGGGCTTGCGGTCGGGACTCCCCATACCGCGTTTGCGGATCCCAAGACACCACCAGATGCGCCTGGGCGGCAGAGTATTGAGGTGAGATGCCTGATTTTCTACGATTAGGTGACCATACATGTACAATAAATGCCATACAGAATGAAATCTTGTAGCATAATAGATCCAGCTCCGCCCTGAATTGTGTTTGAGCAATCACCCCGCCCACGCCATTGTTTGTTGTTTACTCGGCTTCACCATCACCGTGAACCAACCGTGTCTGCACCACCCCTTCGACTAAAACTTTGTCTGAACAATGTAAGAGTGTCTGGTTGTCCTTGCATGAGCCCGAAACTTATCTGTCTATCTCGTGCGCAGCAAGCATATTCAGTACATCTGATCTGAATGCCATGTCTGTTACAAAGACGTGCCAGCATCAGACCTTCGGTCGGTCTGGACTCAACACACCACCGCCAACGCCCCGCCGTTGCCGCGATCTCGACGCATATCAAACAACTTCAAGCCCGCTCAGAAAAAGAGGCCAGAAGAACGCGATTACAGCCGCGCCGACTGGCCATACCGCAAGCGCGCAGCTCAAAGGGCGACGACGCAACGGTAAGCGAAAACAAAAAAAGAACCGTGAAAAGCATGCCGCAAAAAAAGTAGCCAGTCCGATAGACACCCAGCCCACCGATAACAAGTATGAAGTCGAGCTTGAAGAGCCGGCCACGCCGCCACGCAGAGATTTGGACGAGAGAAAGAATATACCATGGTGGGAACCATCACCAGAGGTGCAATGTGCACCTCATGCTCCAAGCCTGGTATCCGAGGAACAAGCATCTACTGGGGATTGCAGAGAGGCAGAAACACGTGGTGACACATGCATCGGATATGACGAAATGATGCAAGGCTACGAGACGATCAATTCGTCCGGCTCAGAGGCCGAAAGCCCCGTTCCCATCCCTATCAACTTCGACTTGGATTTTTTCTCCGACACCAAGGACCCTGGCACCACGCGAGCGCTCTCAACCCCAGCACCGCACGACCGTGGCGATGCCACAACGGCACTGGCCCTCCTCGACGCTATGAAGAGCGAACAAACTCGTCTCAATGAGGGCTCTGAAGATATCGAAATTCAGATCTCCTGCTTGCGACGTACAAAGTTCAAGATTAATTACGCCGCCATTGCGAAGTTGGAAGACGAGTTGGCGCTCAATGTAGGGCTTTCCTTTGATATGTTCATTGAGGAATTGGCGTTTAGGGATCTTTTGGAGGCAAATCATGAGGCTACGACGTTTGATTTCAAGGGGCCGTTGAGGAGCCTTGCAGAAAAGGTGGAAATTTTGATTGAGAAGTTTGAGGCGGCGATGGAGAAGTTGGAAGGGGCGGTTTATGAGGCCTGATCAGCTGATTCGAAGCCTGTGGACGCATATCAGTTGGAATTAAGTTAAAGTGGACGACATTGGCGTAGATCTTCTGGCTATCTCACGTTGCAGGCTAGTTGTACCTGAGTTAAAGCACAGATGTATTTATAAAGTCCGCATGAAAACGCTTGAAGTGGGTTTCTTAGTAAGGAACTAGCTTTCTCGCCGTATTTATAACCTTAGATTGGCCACCTCATCTGGTGTGATCCTCCCACATCTTCAGGAATAGCTTCCAAAGGATTGAAAAAAATATTCCCTGTAGCCCATTTGCGATGATTCTCGTCTTCAGTCCTCTTCCAAATAGGCCGAGCCGTCCATCTTGTCGGACTACGCGCTTTGCAGCTTCTGTGTAGGATATTCTCGTGTCATTGACTTGGCGGTATGTTTTGACGACTCGTAGGGAGTTGGAAATAGTGTCTGAAGCCACCGAAGCGCAAAATCCAATAAATGCAGCTCGAAGTAACCACCATTCTATCTGCTGCCGAGATGGCTCACGTAGGGTCTTTGAGAGGACGTTGTAGACGGCAAACCAGGGATAATGTCCCACAAAAGTTGCGGCAGCAGTTGCATAAGCTCCCCACCATAGACTTCCAACCCCATCATTACCGATTCGGTTTCGCAGCAGGGACCATCCGCGAGGGCCTTGCGCTTGTAGCGTAGTCTTGAGCGTATCAATTGGTGTGAGGAGCATCCTGAAAGCAGCTGCACAAAGAGACGCGAAGATGGTCTGAACCGGCGATGGCAATTGCTTGAGATATCCATTTGATTGAAGCAATGCCAATATGCCAGCATTGGCTGCGGTATCGCCGAAGCGAGCGATGGGCCCTACACATGGATGTTTGGTTACTCATATCGCAGATTGACAGAGGGCGCTCCGTACCTTGAAACAATGCAGCGCCCATACCCTGGTAGTATCTTCCCACGCCACCATCAACATATAGTATTTTTGTTGCGACTGTCAATGAAGATCCATGGCGATATTGGTAATTCATGATGGTGCGAATAGGCATCAATAGCAAGACTTGGAGAACCATTGCAGCCGCACCACTGAGACCACCACCAAGCGCTCGTTTCAGGGCTCCGCGAAAGTCGAACTAGTCGGCTCCGTTAGACAGTGTTGGGATGAAATCGTTCAGCGGTCCGAGACTTACATCGACCTCATCAGCATCGATCCAACCTTTGACGAATGTTACTATGAAGAAGGTGGCACTTGACATATAGAATGCTCTCCAGGCGGGCTGCCAATCATAGGAATTCGTTTTTGGACTCTCAGGCTCGGATTCACCGCTCGTCGGAAGTGGCTCAGAGACGCGTCGGGATGCCTCATGGGCAAGCAAAGGTGCGCCTTCATGTGGGGTTGAGACATGTTCAACACCACGCCGAGAGGCCATTCTGGTAAATGGACACGTCCTTTGTCAAAGTACAAAGTTGTACAGCCACTGAAGCGAATCAATGGTGTGCTTCGAGACACAGCCGTGATTACCAATCATGACATGCTTCTCTGGGGCCGAAATAGCGCCCTGAGCTAATTAGGCAAGCTACTCGACGACTTCACCGCCGTCCAGGGATTCGTGCGAGTTTCTGTTTTTTGCTCGGCTGGTCATGACAAATCTTGCCTTTTCGAGATCCTGTGCAATGTCGAAATCCCAGATCCAGAGCATCCTGTTCTGAGCATTCTGCTGCATTGCCACCAGGTCGTCGCCTACATTCTCTCCTTCAAAATCCCAAAGCCTTCCGGCTTCTTTGCTTGTTTTGACTATTCTTTGGGTCCTTGGTCGACGCACTTGGTCGTACGCATGAAACGCATCCTCTAGATCAGCTTTCGAGTGACACTTTGAGAGCAGCTGGCTCAACATGTATGCGTCCTCGACACACATGCCCGCGCCGGCGCTTTGATGAGGCGTGCTAGCATGCGCAGCGTCCCCGACGAGGCAAATCAGTGGCTCTGTACGATAGTAAGTCGGCGCTGGTGGGTGATTGAACAACGCCCATACATTAGGCTTTTCCAGACTTTCAATAATGGACTGCACAGTAGTGCCCCAGTGTTTGAAGTCTTCGCGCAATTCTTCTCGCGAGGGCTTCACCACCCAATCCTTTTCAGTCCATTTGAGCCGAGAGGCAAATGCTACCACTGGAAAAAGTCAACCGAGATGAATGTTGGAGGGAACGGTTATAGGGACGTAGAAAACGTCATCTATCAATCAATCCGGCATGTTGGAGAGGACGGGGCGGTTTACCATTTATTATGGTACCATTCGCAATGGGGGATGTCAGTACATGGCCGTGGTACCCCACATACATTTGGGTTGAATCCATCATAGTCGGGTTCATGATTTTCTCCGCCTGGGTCATTGGGATCAAGCCTCGATACGCATATTTCCCGGAAAACACCGCGGCTTTTGCATCATCGTCCCCGAGAACGACTGCACGCGTCCGCGATTTGATACCGTCACATCCCAGGACTGCACTGTGGGTTGCACTCGAACCGTCAGCAAAGTGTAGGACCGCGTCCCCTTATACATAGTCAACGTCATATTAGTGGATAGGATCCGGCGCGAGAACCAACCTGAACCATCTGTGGCTCTCGTGATATCGACCAGTCTTTTTCGAAACTGCGCAACCCCCTCGGGGATCAATTTGACCAGTTCGTCCAAGAGGTGCGCTCGATGCACACCACCCCGTGGGCCTTCCCCACGCGATGGTATATGAAATATCTCCTCCTCTAGCCGCACCTTTTTCTTTCCTACTGTATCCAGGATGAGTCTTTCTTCTGGGTCGCCTATGACTTTCCTCTGGTCGCCCACGCGGATTCTCATCCATACCCTGGGGCCTGGCGGCGTGTTACCCTTTGAGCACTTTTCAAACGCAGCTACCACGCGAGGATTGATGAGGCGCATGGTTCGCACCATGACGGGCTCGAAGGCAACGCCTGCGCCAATCTCTCCAAATGCCGAGGCAGATTCATACAGCGTGATGGGAAGATGCGGCGCGTGCGTGAGGAGTGCAATCGCCAACGTTAGGCCAGCGATGCCACCGCCAACGATGGCGAGGCTGGGGGGCTCCACCGAATTGCGAGTGGCCGATGACATTACTGATGGTATGTTGAGTGAGAGGATGAATTCAAGGTGATTGATGGTACGTTGTTCCTAAAAAGGTTCTTATTGTGGGATAATTCAAGTATAACGATAGGGGCAGCCTCGGATACTACCGCGCGTCGTACATGAAAAGAGGATATTCCGGAGATTCATGTAGATGGACGTGGAGGTTCCGCATAGCTGGTTGTCCATATCGAGAAGATCGGTTGGATGACTAACTATTCCCATCCAATCTCTATCCAGATTATGTAACAACGTTTTGTGGTAACCAACCAACCCTGCCTCTTTGGGGGGGTGGGAAGGCCGGTCCTGTTTCTGGGTTAGAGCGAAACGTTAAACTGCCTGTACTATTGTAGGAGTAAGTGAAGATAACTACCACTCCTCCTACTTCGCTTCCCGATCGTTGTGAAGCTGCGGGTGCTGATTACTGTTACGGCAATTGTGTGCAGATGAATAGAAGTAATATGTTAATGAACGAATGGACGGATGGTTGGATTAAACCGTGGGTAGGTATACGCCATAGTTAGTACCAGGTTTAGACGAAGGCTGGACTGGATAGCTGCAGTTCTTGTTCTGTAGTACAGATGCAAAACGAGAAGTAGGCAAATTTTGCATAATTATGGCCAGGACCACATTGTGGCCATGGTTACCGTAGAGAGCCGACGCTACCCAAGATCCATCCTGTCCTCTCCCGCCTCTTTCTTTGCTGCGCGCGCCCTTTCTTTGCGTGCTCGGCGTGAATTTGTCGCCTTTTTCGCGTCTGGTTTCTTGGCGGGCACGTGCTGCGACGGAGCCAACGGCTGACACACGCTCTCGGCCTTGTGGGCGAGCTTTTGTTGGCGCCGCAGTTCCATTTTCCTGAGGTTTTCGCGGGTGCGTTTGTCTGGTGGGGGTCAGTAGGCAAGACTGGGGGAGGGGGTGGTGGTAGCAAGAGTTGGGAGAACATAATAAAACGGAGACAAGGAAAACGCAACCTACTCATCCTCTTCTTCCTCTCACTTGCATTCTCAATTTGCATCTCCTCATCGCCATCGCCCCCTGCTTTCATCCCTGCCCTCGCATTAGTACAATGTGCGACGCCAGTCATACACAGGTATCCTTGGCCATACCTCCGACAACAGCAGCGTTCTCGGAACCAGCATCCTGAAACGCAGATCCAAGCAATACATCCAATCCATTCGTCAGTGCGTCCACCTTCTTCCGCTCCCTCTTCTTCCTGCTTTTGGTTTTTTTCCCTGCAGTGTGGTCTGGCGACGCACTCCGCTCGCTGTGCGCTGATTGGTCGGCGTCGCTCTCGCTGCCGTTGTCGTGGTCTTCGCCGAGTCTGAAATTTTCAAAGGCTGCTGGCGCTGACGAGGCGTTCATGGGGCGTGTTTGGCGTGTTGAGGTCATTTATCGTAAAGTTTGTTGGGTTGTTTTGATGCTAAGGATGGGGGAGAGAGGCACGTGAGTGTGGTTTAGTGATGTGCTGAAAATAGAGAAAGGCGGCGGACGGGGTATATTCGGGTAAACTATTTATCCAGCGCAGAGTAGATAACTTATTTGTACAACGTCATCAATGGACTTGCACACTCTATTGGCTAGGCAGGATTTGTTTCAGGAGTTCGAAACATCCATTCCAAGATTTGGGGGCAACCATGCACGTCGCAGTCGTGTTACCGGCGTCATGTTTGGTTGTAGTATTTGGCGCTAAACGTGATGTCTAATGATAGGTGCTTGTTTGCAACTATAAACTGATGGTCTAGCCATTTTGGTGAAGAGGTATTGTGTATGCCCCATCTGATCTATCATCTACTTTGTCCCCTGCCATTTTTGAGCGCACGACTAAAAATAGAAACAAGGAATATGAATATGCAACTGAAGATGGTTCCGAGACCTCTTGGTGGTAAGGCTTGCACCCGGTGGATGCAAGGCATTCGATGCGGCATGAAGAGAAGTGTCATGAGAGAATCCAGGAAAGTCGTCAAGATCGTTAGTTAGAAAAAAAAAAGCCCCATGGCTAGTCATGGGCGCGCGCGGGGCAGTTGGCAAACCAATGGATAGCGCCTCAACTCCCACTATGCCCATGCGTTGAGCCATTGTAGCTCCCGTTTCCGATCAACTCCAGCGACACACCAAAGAGCAAATGTCACCTGTGGGGTGGGGCCGGACTAGGCAACATGGGGGGCGTCGTCATTGTCGTCGACGAAGAAGCCCCAGAACAGCACATCGTGGTTCTCGCGGCCGGTGAGGGCGCTGCCGTAGATGTCGGCGCACATTTCGATGGGGACCTCGAGCTTTATGCATCCGTTGCCGAGGAAGGTGAAGAGCAGCCACGAGTCAAAGGGTGGAAAGGCACCCTGGTCTTGGGGCTTTCTGCTCAAGATGCCGCGATTCTGTAGCGAGGGGGCGGATGGCAGGCGGAAGGTGTGGTAAGGCAGCGTCTCCATGGAGTCAGCCACGTAGAAAGAGGTGTTGAGGGCGAGCTCGACGTTGACCCATGGAGGTTGGGTGGGGGCAGCGTCGGGGGCAGGGCGTGGCCGGTGGAATCGAAGAGTGCCAAAACGTAAGTCAGCGGGCTGACCCAGGAGATGGAACAGCTCGGTTGAGTAGAGACGAAAGTGGCCGTGGTGCAGGGTGGCCAGGCCGTTGGCATCGTCGTCGTCGTCGTCGTCGTCGTCGAGGTCGGGACACGGGCTGGTCTCGAGCGACAAAGTGGATAATCGATCCTCAAGGCGCTTGCCCTCCGACTCGGCCACATCGAGCGAGCGGCGGATGTAGGTTGGGGTGTAGCGGCGGCTGATGTCGGCGATGGCCAGGCGACAGGCGTGGTTGTAGACGTCGGCGGTGCTGTGGGCATGGGCGTCGAGGGGCAGAGAGCGCAGGAGCCCCGCCTCGAAGTGTCGCACCAGGTCCTTGAACTCGCGCATCAGGCGGGCGAGGGGGGGTGTCGAGTCGGTTGTGGCCGGGCCAGCATGGGGCGCGACAGCCGTGGTGTCGAGGGCCGCCATTGGGCCCGCAGCAGGGGAGGCGTGATGGGGGGAATGGGAGACAGGTGGGAGGGGTGGGGAGGGGAGGGGAAGTGGAGGGGTGGCACGATAGGACAGGAGGAGCAAGCAGGAGGAGCAGAACGAGCAGGAGGCACGGCAGACAGAGAGAAACAGCCACTATGTAGAAGAGCAGAGAGGAGGGTTGGCCGGCAGGGGCAAGGCGGCCGTGCAGGTGGTCGTGAAGCAGAAGCAGGCGTTTGGTTGTCGCCCACACTATCGACCATTCTAACGACCTAGGTACCATCACCACCACCACTGCTACCACTACCACCGCCGCCGCCGCCGCCGCGTACACCTCCCTCTCTCTCTCCACCTCCACCCACACAGGATGGCGCAGACAGCCGCCGACCGAGATTTCGCTGCTGTTTGTGCTTCGAGTAGCGCCAGACGGTGCTGGTCGGCGGGCGCTGCCAATCAGCGGCCGGTCCACACGGCCCCCCTCCAGCCTTTTGTTCGCTCGGGAGTCTGGACGGTGGAGCGAGTGGCACGGGGCGTGTACAATAGTCCAACAGGACCATGGGACATAGAATCATCCATGCAGCGGACCCGCACCAGCGGCTCGTCGTTTCTTGTTGTTTTGCTCGTTCCGAGTGGTGGCGCACTTGTCTCGCCCGACCCAGCCTGGCGGTATCGACCGGCCTGACTAGCCGGTACACTAGGGGGGTTTAGACAAGGTGGCAGCGGACTATGGGGCTATAGGACCGCTTAGTCATCATACCACCGCTGGCCCATCGTGCTCCCCCACACTCCCCACTCGCTAGTTAGCCCCGCCGTTGCTGTGCGCCCCCAACCACTACCATAGTGCATAGTAGACACTGCAACGCCCGTCGAGAGCCGAGTTCCATGTAGAGTGCCATGGTACCCAGGGTCACATCACCTGCAACACCTTCCTCGCAACTTGTACCACCCGCTGCCTGTCTCGTACTACCCACCCGTCCCATCGGCTGACACTCCGGCCACACCCCCATGCGACGTGGACATAGTAGTGCATAGTACTGACTAAGTACTGACTAAGGGCCCGGTAGACATCATGCCAGGGCGCCATCCATCCTAGCACGGGCAGCATCTACTAATCAAGCCCAAGTGAATGCCATGCTAAGCACGTCTGCCTGGAGCCGCACAGTCCTGCTGCGACAAACGCTCCATACGCGATGGATTTCCGCACTCCCTCGCGCAGACAAACAACCTCCTCCTTCTCACCATAGCCGCGACCTGACCACGCGCATTCAGCTGGTTGTGTACCTGGCGCGACTCAGGACCCCCTCCGAATTCAACCGAGCCGCTCCAAGATGACGAAGACGCAGAACGCAGGCGCCAACGGCCGGAGTAACAGTATCAGCTGCCTTGGCAACCGCGAAGAGACCAATACCGACCATCGCCATGTATCCAATTCCCTCCAGGATAACAAGAGCGACGACAGCACCGGTTCCCACGCCTTCAGTGGCTACGCCAACCCCCACCATGGCCAATCCTATGATGAGCGGCACAGCAATCCTCTAAAGAGTTCTTCACCTCACCATCACCGCCAACACGATCCTAATCCGTCCATAGTCCGCGCGAGTGACGACCTGACCGTCCCGGGACCAGCAAGGGAAGATGCTCCATTCTATGGCTCTAGGGTCTCTCCTCACTCATATGAGGCAGTGCCATCTCCTTGGATGGGCCAAAAGATGAATGTGTTTCCGGGTAGCACCGCAACTGCCCCATCCAGACCTTATGGATGGGCTCCCCGGATTCCCGAGAACATGGTGTCTCGGCACATCGCTGATAGGTACGGACCGGGAAGTTCGCACGCTCCTCGTGCCGCTTCATCGACGTTACGAGCTACGGCATTTCAGACAGAAAACGCCAGTATTGTGCGCAACCCAACCGCCCCACCATTTGTTCCTGCCGTTCCTACGCCAAACCACTCTTCGAATGCGAGAACTGAAGGCGCTCACAGTCAGCTGCGAGGGCACGCCCCCTTCTTCACTCCCACTGTCATCCCAACGTCTAGGGACTGTGATCGCCGTCATCACGTTGAGAGCTGCCTGATGGCTTTGCCGTCAACATCCATGCCAACCCTGCGGTCGGGAGAGCCAACACCTGAAGCAGCAGAGCATCTTGTACGCGTGAAGCCGGTCAATGTATCTCCCACCGACATCGTAGCCTTGCTCCAAGATGGGGCCCTCACTCGCCTGCAATCTCTCAACCACGCCATCTCAACCACTCTCCGTAGCACTCTCGTGGCAGCACATGGCCGCCATGTCGCCTTGGAAGCCACCGCCACGGCCAAGCAAAAGCAGATCACGGCAGACTTGATGTCTCTTTCGTCCCAGGAGCAGCACTACGAGAAGCATATCGCTGAGCTGTACGCCCGGTTTGTCCGCAAGATGACCCAGGCCATCGACCCTGCCTATGCCAAGGAGAAGGAGGCGCTCCAGCGCGACGCCATCCAAGCCATCACCATGGCTCGACAACTGTCCTCTGCCTCCATGGCCTGCCGCGCCGAGTTCGAAACGTGTCGTTTGAAACTACAGAGTGCCACCGATAGCGTTGCCAGGTCCTCCACCCACCTCAATAATGTCGTATTGGCCGTCATAGCCGAGTGTCTCGCACGCCACGGTGCTTCTGCTGGACAGGCAAACCCAGAGGAAACTAGCATCAACGAGGTCGTCACGGAACCGGCTGACAAGATTACGTCGCCCAGTGAGGTGGCGAAGCGTGCTTCAGTCCCCCACAGGAAGAACAAAAAGAAGGCTTCCAAGGGTAAGAAGAAAGACGCTCCTACCCCCGGTACTACTATCCAGACAGAGGGCTTGCTGTTATAGATGCGATTGTTCGACCGGGAGTTAGGTATCTACCCACCCTAGCTCCGGAGCCTTGTTCCGTGGCTGGGGTTTCCCGTAGATAGTTGAGGACTACATGTCCATTCCAGGCGAACGATGAATATACCCATGATGATAGTTACCTATCCACCTATCTCCACACGCAGTCCCTTGATATCACGGTGCCCTCCTGAGCGTGGATTTTCCATACTCACAAATGCCCACAGCACACACCACGCTCTCGTAGCCACTATGCGTAATCCAATATGATCCAATCCCACCTCTATTCAGACTGCCATTTCCCCAAAATCGGAAATGCTCTTGTATGCGAACCATTGGATATGTGCTATGGGTGTCGCGCTTCTCGCGCCCGATGCAAACTTATTCTGGGATGGTGAAGGTCTCGACCGCACGGATGGCGTCGCGCATGCACAAGCCGTTAGTATCGGCGCACCTAGAAAGAGAATTGTCACGACTAGTGTGGTGGGAAACGATGATTTGCGGTTGGCAGCAGCGAGGAAGCGGGAGGCAACGGTCGAGGATATGCCGCAGATGAAGTGGGCGTAGGTTGAGACATTTCACGACGCCGATCTTCAGCTTTTGGCGTACGATCGCAATCCTTAGGGATAAGATAACGGCCTAAGCAGTTAGCAGCACATGCTCATTATCTTCTGGGATTGCTTCCCGAAGTCAATACTTGGGTGCATCAATCATGATGAGCCGTCTTCACCGAGACAGGAAGAGACATGTAATTTGAATTGTCGTAATGTTCATTTGACTGGTATTGTGAAGGTCGTCCCATTGCCAGCTGGTGCAATGTCTACTCCTGAATCCTTCACCCCGTAAATGCATTTTCGCCGTGTCCGTGGACCCATGAATACTGGAGAAAGTTGGAAAAGAGACACTTCACATGACGACACCGGAGTTGGACGCGATACGCTGAAGCTTGTTAGCACAATTTCCACGGACCAGCCGAGCGAACGTACCGGCCATAGCTCGGCAGCCTCTTTTGCGACGGGGCCTGTAATGGCAGAGCCCTTCATCTCGCCCTTGGGGTTTACAATAACACCGGCGTTGTCCTCAAAGTAGAGGTATACACCATCCGCTCGCCTCCATGGCTTACTCTGGCGGACAATGACGGCGGGCATGACCTTCTTCCTGAGCTCTGGCTTTCCCTTCTTGACGGTCGCCATGACCATGTCTCCGGCACCACCAGCAGGAAGACGGTTGAGGCGCGCACCAATTCCCTTGACCGAGATAATGTACAGGTTGCGGGCACCGGAGTTGTCGCAGCAGTTCATGACAGCGCCGCTGTGATCCCGTTAGCCGTTACTTTTTGCTAGCAGCGAGTCGGTAGCGTTTTGTAGGCGCAATCGAGGGCGGTATTCGATGGAAGATCGTGTCGAGCGGAGCGAACGTACACTGGCAGACCAAGCGTCATCTTCAGCTTGTTACCGGAGGTAGAACCACGACTGCAGCACTTGTCAATATTGTCCATTTACTTGCTTATCTCGCATTGCGCCACAACGTACCCGCGCTTTCCAGACATTCTGAATGATTATCGGAGGGTGTTTTGGAGGGTGGTTTCGGGTGCGTCGTCGCTGGATGTTGTCGGTACGGCGTCAAGATCGTCAGAATTGGTCGCGGCAGTGGAATTTCGAAACCGCCTAAGCGAGTGTGCACTAGTGTCTATAACGGGACTAGCGCATAGAAATGAGAGTCTAACATCATCCACCAACATGATTCTTTCCCATAACTTCACAGTATCCGGATTATTAACATCTTGAGAAGGAATCTCCTTATCTTGAATCTTCATTGTAGAATCTCTCTTCACTTAGTGTTGTTGTTTGCTAACCATTACCTTGCCGTGAACATTTACTGCAGCGAAGATGGCTTGACCCTCCCCTGGCATCACTACTTTAGCTTCTTTGAATCTATCGTCATCTCGTAAGCTTGGCCGAGCATTCTCATTATGATGTTAATTTGTCACGGAAACCATGTAGTCCAAAAAGCAGAAAATTCTGGATTGGAGAGGGTGCATACGACTACCAATTTGATTTAAAAGGATGTGGGTCGCCCATGTTATATCCAAGGCTCGTATCACGATCATGCCAACTTCTATCCACATTTCCTGTTCCCCCAAATAATCCCCGATCGCCAACTGCGAATCTATTTATCAGCGGCACCCGTCTGGTTGGCATGCTTGTCACCAGCGCTCTGGGCGCGGGAAGCGAAACCGCCGGACGTCATATCTTTTCCGCCGGTAGCCTATGGGTAAAGCTAAGCGCTGCCTTTCATTGAGAAAATTCTTTACACGACACTCACCTGGGTAGACTGAATCCTAGCGGCGTCAGAGCTTGTCATGGGCGTGGATTTTGCTCCGCCACTGTTGGAAGCGCCGCCAGTGGACTTGGAATTGGTGTTACTGGACATTTGAATAAGGATAGATGTGAAGGAACTTGTTGAGATTTTGAGATGTGATTGAGTTTCTTGTGGCTGCGCGTACCGTACCTGTCGAGGTAGCTTATAAGCTACTTCTGATACACCCGAACAGGTAAGGAAGTGGGTTATGAGAATGTGTTGTGCACTCCGTGGAGATTTAAGTTTCGTAGCAGTGACTTCATTTCCCCAATTTATTCATGGGCTGAATACTATATTGAAACTGCGCTGCACCAGTTGTGTTTGACTCAGGAGTCCGAAATATCATGCGGTGCCGCAAGGCGGGTGTCGGAAATTGTAACCGGAGCAAGTAATGGAATTGAAACTAGATGCAGGGTGAGGGGCTAGAAGTGGTGTTGAGATAATATGATTTCATATTCCGTTTTATCCTCGCAAATAGTGTATAGCCTAATAACATGACTAGAAGCAACTTACCTGAAACAATATTGCACAAGGCCCACCTGTGATGTACCAACGATGCAGTGATTAATAGCATGATGAAGGCATGATGAAGGCATGATGAAGCACGAGCGTGTACTATCCCCGACAGCACAAGTTATTCGAATTACTGCTATCATACAGAACTAGTTATGGGTGGATGCAAATGAACCGTTTTCAGTTAACTATAGTTCCCGTGCTGTAATTCGCGGTAGAACCTGTGCCGCGTGTAGTTGCCTGGTAGTAGGAGCATAGATGGTAAGAAGAATCATTCGGATTCACATTGTAGCTTGCAATTCGGCAATCAGATCGTTGTGAGCAAGCATCTAGACAGGATGTGAATGTTGGTTGCAATTCAGATCCGATGAGATGTTCGCTAGCAGATTTGGCGTAGCAACTTAGAACAAAGTGTTTTCCGTTGGAGTAGTAATCGCCGCTTTTCAAATCCGAGCAGGTAGGTGGAGTAGGACTTGCTGCCGGAGATGGAGACACAGCAACCGATGAAGACGTGGTAGCTGAGGAGGACGAAATGGCGGAGAACGGCACAGCGACCGTGGAAGACGGACCGATTGAGGGACCATCGGTCGCATTGTTGCAGACCTTCAGATACGACGTGCCCCAACCTTTCGAAACACCTATAATATTGCTGTACAATGTGCAAGACCACACAATTTCGCCTGCGGAGTTCGGGAAAGCATTGTTGTCGAATCCAACACACCTGCTTTCTCCCACACAAAGCTGGAGACAAGCTTGATTGAACCCAGAATTGCTTGGAGTCTTGCTGATGACGACAGATCCAGCTATTGGCATCTGTCCACACTTCGCTTGAAACCCGGCCTGGCACTGATCGTTTGAGGCGTTGCAATCGAATAGACTTGTAGCGACCGGTGTACAACTTGGTACGGAGAAACATGATGGCTCAGGTGAGGCGGATGCTGAAGTTCTGGGAGATGTAGATGGTTTTATCGTGCTGGATTGAGAGCTTGAGGATGAAGCTATGCCGCTCGAGTGAGAAGAACTAAGTCGTGATGCACTTGAAAGAGAAGTTGAACTTGATTTACGCGGGGAAGTCGTGGTAGGCGATGACGAAACGGACATAGAAACCTTCAGTGACGTGGAACGGCTCGTGGGTAACGACACGGGCTTTATCGATGAGCTGAAGGTGCCGCACTTCCCGTATCCCTTCTGGCAAGTCTCTACTTTACAGTAATCTATATGAGTTAGTGAATGAGAATACTTCGGCCTGATGCAGCCTTACCCTGTGAGGATCCGCAATACGAACTGGTGCAATCATTAGCATTTGGAATTTCCTAAATCAGAACAAAGATACATACTACCTACTACAGCAATCTCCGTGTTGAGAGCCGAGACACGTGCGGCCACCGAAGGAAGGCCCGCACCGAGAGTCGGTACTCACTTGCTGGGTAGCGGGCGACTTTGCAACACTACATGTACCAAATGCCGGGTTGCAGCCATTGCCTAGAAGGGTCATCACATGGCCACTATACAATGCACTCGGGTACACTCACCACAATACGCAGCCGACGACCCGCAGAATCCGTACTAATGCGAATCAGCCAATTCCCAGTAAGTGGCCCAAGTCTACGCGCTGCTTACCTGCGAACAGCAATTGCCAAAGGCTTTTGCAGCGTCAGTGGTGATAGGCAATGATAGTACTTGAAGCATGCTTACTGGATCCTCTACAGGTGATGCTGTTCGGCCCAGCGCATGACCCATCTTGCGAGACTCTTTGGCGTTGGGCGGCAGTACCGAATGGAGAGATGAAAATGAAAAGCAGCAATGAAGACAGCATCTTGAACCTGAGCTTTGGGTCGGATGATTCAACGAATGCCCAGGTGTAGGCATGGAAATCGCGTGTTTGACAACCGCCGGGGATCACCTCGGTCTTTAAGGACAGGACATGACTGCAATTGTTGCAGTGGCTTGCAATACCCCCAGCTGAAGTCTAGATGGATCTAGACGCGCTTGCAGCATGATTCGTCCATGTCCACATTCAACCTCCAGTGATTAGGAGCTACCTTGGTGGACAGCAGCTCCCGCTTTTAGCGCAGATAGATGTCTGTTCCTGCATGTACCGATCATGCAACTATATAGTAGGTATCTAATTGATGAGGTGCTTGTTAGGCACCAAACCCACAAGCC
>Ga0182211_1000158_pt1 | contig 20289 bp, 24 predicted proteins | sample G5R1MG_20_FD_129660 | JGI IMG/M metagenome (GOLD analysis project Ga0182211, IMG submission 129660) | Switchgrass phyllosphere microbial communities from Michigan, USA - G5R2_MAIN_03OCT2016_LD1 MG | ecosystem: Host-associated > Plants > Phyllosphere > Phylloplane/Leaf | place: USA: Michigan... | reverse complement strand
CCCTCGGTGTCTTCATCAAGGCCAAGGTCCTGCTCGCCCAACCAGAGGGCGCCAAGGCCGAGTCCGGCACGACGTACAAGGTCAACATGGGCTTCAAGACCAAGAAGGCCAAGATGAACCTGAATATTGGCATCAAGTCGGAGCAAAAGGCCGAGGCGGAAGATACCCACAAGACTATTGAGGAGGATCGCAAGCTTCTTATGCAGGTGAGTAATGCCATAACCTGGTTTTTTTATATTCTTGTCATGATCATTATGATGGTGGTAACCATTCCGATGATTTTTTTTCCCCGCATGGTATGCTAACAAAGATGGAACAGTCTGCCATTGTGCGCATTATGAAATCACGCAAGAAGATGAAACATCAACAGCTCGTGTCGGAGACCATCCAACAGATTAAGAACCGTTTCATGCCGCGCGTGCCCGACATCAAAAAGTGCATCGATATCTTACTCGAGAAGGAGTATCTCGAGCGTCTTGACGGTGACGAGCTGGGCTACCTAGCTTGAGCTGGTGGGCGGGTGGAGAAGTGGGAGAACCGGACCTATACGGCATGTTTTCAACGTACAGGCGATGGATGATGCAGCGGTTTTTGTTTCTTGGGTGTCAAGCTGGTGCTTGATATTTGGGGCGGTGGAGAAGGGGCGTTTCTTCTTCTCCCTTCATCCTACCGTTTCTTGAGCCTCCATGTTTCCTCCCTTGCCTCCAACCTATAGGATTGCAATAGGATTTGCGTATGTACGTTAACGACGGAATACAGCCCCTCCTACCCCGTTCTTGGGTGTGGTCTTTCGGGGCGCGATGTGCGAAGGGGGATATGGTTGTGTGTTGGATTCCTACGAGTGGCGTTTTGGTGTCGGTGTCGGTGAGTGCCAGCATGTTTTTTTTTGGCGGTTCTTGCAAGGTGAGGTGCCGCTGCGGAGCGGGGGTAGGGACATGGGAAATAGCCTGTCGTATGTGGTAGATGGTTAGCATATCCTTCGGACCAAGAGAGAGACACGGAGAGAAAGTCAACAAACTGCAAAATCTACGATCAAGATAATCCAATGAGATGATGTATTTGGCATTATGTATTGTCAAAGGGAAATTCGCATGTTGGTTTGACTGACTGATGGATTGATCAACTTGACTGACCGAATGCCGTGACGCTGCACAAAACTACGCAAACTTCCTCGCGAAACAACAGACGAACAAGGAAAGACAGACACACAAAAAAACCCTACAACATCAATGAATCCAGCGCCAAAGGCAACAACAACGCCATGCTAGTGCCTCCCTGGAATACCCTACGCCACTGTGTATACCCTGAGAGATGATGCGACGATGCCCAAGAACCAAGTTTGGTATAAAAAAAAGAGGGGACGAGCGGGAACAAGAGGAAAAGAAGAAAAGAAAAACGAGTCTAGCGTAAGAGGGCGAGCAACCGCGAGTTTAGAGAGAAGATTGCCGGGAGCGGAATCGGCTTGGAAAACGAAGCGTGTGGGCGCTGCCGAGGGGGATGCGTAGGTGGCGGGGGCGTGGTGGGACAAGAGAAAAAGAGGAGGATGGGTGGAGAGGCGGGTTGTCTTTCCTATTGATTGTGTGTGAATAGTAGTAGTGATAGAGAGAGAGAGAGAGAGAGAGAGAAATGGTACAATGTGGCGCTGTAATAAAATAGAGGTAATGGCCACGTGGGGAGATGTAGTGCGTGTAGGGAATGCTACCTCGCTACACGGTGAATCAATCTGTCGTGCGATTAGCGCATGGCGCAATAGAGGCTGTAGGGCCAAAGTAATGCGAGGTACTTACCTCAGAGTGCTAATGGTAAATGTGCCAATCCAGGCTAAGAGGGCAATGAAGAGGGTGGCAGTCAAGCCCTGCTGTCGCTGACAGATACTCTTTGTATAGGGACAGGCTCGGATTTGGGGACTGCTTTCGACACAAGCCCACTTAACGTCGGTGAGTGCCTGGAAGGCCAGGCTCAGGTTGGCCGACTCGAAGACGATAAAGGCAAGATCGAGGAAGATGAGGGCCATTTTGGCGTTGTGGGAACGCAGGCCGAGGGGCTTGGAGGTATATTCGTCGTAGGTGATGTAGACAGTGTAGAGGATGGCGACAATGTCGACGATGATGGCCATCCAGGTAGACGAGTTGTTGTCGCAGCTATGGCTGTAGGATCGACGGTAGATGGAGCTGGCGAGGGCAAGGGCCAGGATGGAGAAAGTGAGGACAACCATGCGGATAAGGGCGGGGACCATGGGGTGGTTCATGACCGTGTTGTGGAAGTCGACGAGGGTGCGGGTGCGCTGGGCGGTGCTGAAGAGCCAGAAGCCGGGGGGAGCGTGGTCATCGGCGTGGGCGTCCATCGGCTCCCACTTTTGCTCAAGGTCGGGCAGGTTGTGGGCCAGCCAGTCGTCATCCACAATATGGCCACGGGCTTGGGGGGCGCGGTCGGGGCTGGAGGCGTGGGTGAAGTGCTTCCACTTGGAGGCGCTCTGGCTGACGGGGGTAGAGAGAGTGACGGGCGCGCCCTCGCGGATGTGGTCGTACTTGCGGCCGGGCACCGTGGACTTGGGCGTGGGCATGTAGTGGTGCGAGGCCGCGCGAGCCGAGACGGGCGTACGCGGAAGCAGGTGTGAGGCGGCATCCGACGCGCTGCCGTCGTGGTCAGCGTCGTCGTCGTCGGCATCGGCATCGGCCGCGTGAATCCAGCGCGGAAGCGTGTGTACGGCACGCTGTCGGTCACGGGTGTCGGCACTGGCACTGCGGCTGCGCGCCGAGGAAGCGAGCGTCGGCTGCTGGCTGGAAACAGACTGGCTGAGGCGAGTGGCGTCACTCACGCGCGACTGCGGCCGCTGCGTTGAGCCTGCCGACGAGGCTGTGGGCGGGGGGGCCAGCGAGGCATCGGGGCGAAGCCAGGGTGCGGCGGTGCTGCGGCGCTCGCCCAGTGACGGGGGGCTCATGCTGCGGCGGACGCAGCGGCAGCGAGGCGGCGGGCAGGCGGCGGACGGCGGGTCGGGGCTCGGCGGCGTGGCATGAGGCCTGCTCGTGTCGTAGAGGAGGGAGGGTAGGGAGCGACTGGGGGGGGAGGTTGGCGGCAGCGGGCAAATTGCGCCTGGTTCGAGCGCGGCGATCAGGTATGGACTAGGCAGGGAGTGGCCTGGCCGGTGACCTCATCCAACGCCTCGTCCCCCCGTCTTCACGCCCTCGGCCCCCACTCCCCCTCCCCCCACACCATGCGCCTCTTCCTGCTGCCCGTCTCCACCCGGCGCTCCCTTCTCTACTGCGAAAAGACGCCCGCGGCGCCCCCTGAACGCCGCTCCTACTACGACACCCTCACCCGCAAGGCCACCGAAACATGGGCTGCATGGGAAAAAGACACGGCCGCCGTGGGCAACTGGAAGCACAAGGTCACCTTCTACGGCAACCAAGCCCTTTCACGCATCCCTTTTGAAGAGTGGGGTCTCAAGACCATTCCCGCCCTCACCCCACAGCGCAAGCAGGCCATTCGCGACGGCAATGCCCGTTACGATGTCCTGTTCCCGGGCCGCTACCTGCCCGTAGCACGCGTCGCCGGCATCCTCGAGAAGCTGGCACAGGACCGCCAAGCCCTCCACCGGCGGCGGTTGATCTGGAGCGTCGTCATCATGCCATTTACTGCGCCCTTTATGCTCGTGCCCATAGTTCCCAACCTGCCCTTCTTCTACGTCCTCTACCGCGCCTGGTCGCATTGGAAGGCCCTCGCTGGCGCCCGCCACCTCGCCTTTCTGCTCCAACATGGCCTCCCCAAGCCTCACCCCTCCTGGCCCCTGGACGAGGTCTACACAGCCGGCCTCATGTACCCCACCCGCGCCCTCTCCCGCGCTGCCCCCCGGCCCACCCAAAAACACGCCGACGACGTCGCCGCTGTCGTCCACAAGCAAACCAACAACGAAACCCAGGACGTCATGCTCCTCCAGCGTTGGAATGGCAAGCTCATTGCCGAACAGTTCGACCTCCCCGATATGGAAGTCGAGGTTGAACGAGCCGTCGAGCAAGTCGAGAAGAGCATCAAGGACCAGGAGAGACTGGCCGAGGAGAAGCTGGAGCAGGAACGCGCCGTGGGAAAAGATAATAAGAGGGCCGTTGAGAAGCTGCCAGAGCATATTCTCGAGAGGATACATGACGGCGTCGAAGACATTGCACAAGGAATCAAGGAAAAAGCTAGGCGGTAGAAAAGGGGTACGGAGACGAGCACATTATATGAAGGCCATGTATATATGTATGGATGAAATACCGTGTTTCGTTGGTTGGTTCGCGTAGACACAAGATCTTGGATATGCTAGGCTCGGCACCAAGATAATCCATGTAGACTCTTCCTCAGTGCTCAGTGTTCATTCTCTGCCTTTCCCTCTGCTGTCGCATGTGTCCTCCATTCCTGCACCTTCTTACCTTGACTACAACTTGCCCTCGCTGCAACTTGGACGCTATGTCCACCGGCTACCCGGCTTAGCCTTGTCTCGTTTGGTTTGGGTAATAATCATGGAGACGGCAAAGCCATATTGTCTGCATGACTGGTATCATCCATTTTAGTCTTCTTCCAACTTCGACTTCTCTCAACGCACTGGAGCCTTCAGTGTCTCCCCCAGAAAGCTGTGCATCAACCCGAACGACAAGCATGCCTCCTGACCTCATGCGCTGTCCAGCCATGATTCCTTTCTGGACAAAGGGTCCGGGCTTCGAGTACGCGCTATATAGCAAGCTTGGGGTGAAAGACTCTTACTTTATTCTCCAAGACTTGCGCCGCTGGATAGGGAGTTCGAGGTTTCGAAGATGCTACCAGGATCACGGTAACGGTAGCCACAATATCTAATACTACCCACCTAACCATGGATACAAATGCGCATGTTGAGACCTTCCTTGATACATACCTAGCCACGAAGGTAAATTCCATTGCCTAAGTCATCCGGTCTCGCACAGCCCGACGTGTTCCTTTTCTAAGAAGCTCATCATGGTCGTTAGAGAAATAGAGTTCAGTCCGTGTGCCTGTGCGAGTATTCGGGGGCCAGCACAAAAGTTGAGGTATTTCGAATGCATTCGTCAATTATCGTGCTTTCTGTGGCTGTGAATTCAAGTATACTGCTGTGCATGTAATCGCTGTGAGTGACGAACATGTACCTGGCTAAGCCTAAAAGTAGAGTTTACTGTGGTGGCGAAGAAAGGGTCCAGCGGAAACTAACACGGGAGCTTAGTGTGACGTCGAAGCTCGTTCCCGCCCGCAACCGCCACTGACTAAACCACTCACCACATGCTTCGCCATCTCACTCTCAAACCCCTTCTACAACCAATGACGAGTTCCTACTATCTCGCAAAGCCTTTATCTACTGGGCTTCGCAGTCCTTCGCCCCCATCCTGCAAAATGGCCACTACTCTTGGTCTCGACGAAATCCCCACACTCACGCTGCTCTACAAACTCAAGAAGATTGTACCCGCAGCCAGAAACTCAACACCTGCACATACCCCTTCCCCCTCACTCAACGAAAAAGTCAGTGTCATACGCCAAGATATTACCACCCTCGCCGTCGACGCAATTGTCAATGCGGCAAACACCTCGCTGCTCGGCGGTGGTGGTGTCGACGGTGCCATACACCGCGCCGCCGGGCCCAAGCTCCTCGAAGAATGCGAAACTCTTGATGGCTGCGAGACAGGAAGTGCAAAGATAACCAACGCGTATGATCTGCCGAGTAAGAAGGTAGTTCATGCCGTCGGTCCAATATATTGGAAGGAGGGCATGCGGTCAGCCGAGTTGTTGGCTGGGTGCTACAAAATGAGCTTGCAGCTGGCGATAGAAAATGGGTGTAAGAGTATCGCTTTCTCGGCGCTGAGTACTGGCGTCTATGGGTATCCTAGTGGGGAGGCGAGTGAGGTGGCGTTGAGAACGGTAAGGACATTTCTGGAAGAAGATGGACAGTCAGAGGCGGTGGAACGCGTTATCTTTTGCAATTTCTTGCCAAAGGATGAGGATGCTTATTTCGGGAATATCCCGTGAGTTGTCACCGCCAGGTCTGAGACGAGGCAGCTAACATGGATGTACAGTAATTACTTCCCGCCTGCAGATGCGAGCGATATCAAACCAGAAGAAAAGGAAAAATCCACAGAACCGTCTGAGCTTCTGTCTCAACTACCGGATGCACCCACCATTGATCCTCAAGAAGCCGAAGACATCGAACAGCCATCTCTGAAGAAGCAAAAGACCGCCGAAGCTGGTTCCGAAGACGAATTTGTTGTAGTTGACAAGGAGGATGTAAACGACTAACAACATAACCCTGGACTTTACGCTCGGTAGCATTGATTACTAACACGTCGCTTCAGAAATGTGTGGTGATGTTTCTACACCCGCTATTTATCGGAGGCTTTAGGGTGAGCGGGAGTCTTATTAACAGCATTTGCATATACCCCTGTAGTAATGCGATATGTTCGATAAAAAAAAAAATACATCCTCTTCCAGTTATATTCTAGCTAAACCTATAACTCTATGGTGTAACGAATACCTCGTTGATGACAGGCAGTGCGCTGACATGGCCTACAGTGGGCCCGGCCTGTAAGTGGCCTGTAAGTGGCATAGATATTATTCAATCCACAATCTTCTTACTTGGTAGAAGACTGTTAACCGTTTGGTCTTGCGCGCGCAGTGGGGATTGACACTACGCCTGACAGTTAAAGCTATCAGCCCGGGCCAAAATGGGCCATCGTGAACCCTGCTACCGACTGTCGACCACTTCTGGTGATAGGTATTGAAGCCGAGTATCCCTCAAACATATTCTGATATACTCTCAATACATTTTGGTATATTGTAGATGTATTCAAAATATCGAGCTTCGTATATGGCGAGGTCAGATTAGTGTCAGAAAGTAGCGTCAATCCCTACTACGCCAACGTCGCCAAAAGGTTCCCAATTTTCTACCATCTTGGTAGATAGCAGAATTGAATGGTATCTATGCCCCTCTATAGCCCTCTCTGGGCTTGCCGACGCGTTGCCTGACAATTAGCATGTAAAGTTAGATATGCCCTTCCAGTTGGTAAGTATAGTACTTTTCGCGCCAACAACTCGGTATCGGGTGAAAAACGATTCATGCGCTCTCCAGTCCCATTAAGGGTCCTAGTTCTTAACCAAAGAAGAAAGCAGTGCATGAGAAATTGGAAAAAATCTGAAAAAAAAACATACAACAACGGGGATTCGCCAGTGGTCACCCACCTGACTACTAATCCGTCGGTACACTGCTTGAGTACAGCTGAGCGAACGGGAAGCTCTATTTTCAGTGTCCTGTGGTCGTATGTGGTAAAATAGAGTTGTTGGTCATAACATGTTCGCAAGGCTACTTTGTTCAAGATCCGTTACTAGCTTTATCATAGCATGTTAGTACACGAAGATAATCAAGTCACAGTAGATTCTATGGGGTTTGGGGTAGATCGATCACCATAATAGGGCAAAATAAATGCATGTCTGGGCCCCATATTCCTTTGAAATTTGTCTCTCAGAGATTCTATAGCGTGCCTGCCATCTTCCTCGATAGGTTTCACCAAGAGCATGAAATTTCCCTTCGCAAAGTACCCGCATAATTATCCAGGCGCTAGTGTCTGAGTAAGTCCCTACGATTTCTAGAGTATGAGATGAATCGTCATCGCATTGTTCTGCGCATCAATACACACAGCTGTGATATGGTCGCGTTTTTCGTTGCTACTGCTGTGTACGGTCTCTCTGGCATTATTGTAAGCCTCCAAACTCTTCCAACATTAACTATAGAGTGATTCACCTAGAACAGATCTCCTTAGTACCCTCAGGAAGGGACCGAGATGGATCTTGGACAACGTTTTTCAGGAAATTCCCGACGCTTGTAGCAGCATCACCGGTGCGTTTCCACTTGGTAGTCTCTGACGCAGCAGAGATGACGACAGGGGATCCATTTTTGATGATGGTGTCAATGAATTTCCTTGATATGATTTTATTTGTCCCGGACATGGCTGATGAGAGAGATGATCATGAGACTGTGAAGTGGAGTGGTTGGAGGTCGAAGATGAGAATAAATTCTGGGAAGTTTTATGATTTTGGATACTTTGAACCGTCTCAGTGGTCCTTTATAGTATGGGAAGTAAATTCTTGGGAACGAGGTAAGTGCATAGACCAGGTGAGAGAAGTAATATATCTATTGTTTGCGTCCATAGTGAAGGTGTCTGAACCAGTTCCCGTTGGCGTCAATGGTATTGTCACAGGGAAGTGCCGTCCACCAATCAAGGAATGACTCAACTGCGCTCACAAGATCTGATGCTGTCTTATTGGGGAGCCTCATTCAATAGCAGCAGTGATTATATGAGTGGCATGGTGTTGAGGAAAGTGACATAGCTCGGGAGTAGTTGCGCAATCGGGGCTAGCGTGCTTTATCATGTTGTTTATAATCTGCTGGATCTTTGATCCTCACTCATTAATTAAGCAAGCTTTTACTCGTACGTTCTACAATCAACACATGGTCGATCACAGACAAACGATCGGTGGCGCACGTGCCGCCATAAATAGCGCAGTCTTCTTCCTATCGTTGCACCTTCCATCATCGCATATATTCTTCACCACGCCACATCTTTTCTGTTAGAGCGTTCCAAACACACGCAGATTGCTTTCCGGGGCTCTGGGCGTTTTCTTCACCCAGAATGTCGTCTCTCTTTAGGACAGGGCAGATACTCAAGGGTCGGGCTGCGACGTACGCCATTACCAAGCAAGTACAAGAGACTGTTTGGTTTGCAAAGTTCGTAGGCTGTGAAATGTACTGAACTTTCTATTAACAATCCATAGGAACCAAAATATACCGGAGACTGTAGTGATAAAAGGCGTTCAAGGCCATCCAAGGGTAGAAACTGAACGAGATGCACTCAAACGACTGCAGCACCAAACTCCCTTCCTTCGACCGCTCGTCGATGAAATCAAAGAACCGTCCGAACCTACCACCATTGCCCTCAGATATCTGGAAAGCGATCTCCTCACTGAGACAATAAAGAAACCCCTGAATCGGAAGGAGCTCAAGTATGTCTGCCGACGCGTCTTAGAGGCACTCAAGGTTATCCACGAAGAGGACCTTGTGCATACAGGTATGAAATTGACGAAATGCTCGCGGTTACGCTGATTATGATGAAAGATGTCAAACTTGACAACGTATTTGTAAACCTATCAGAAGGAGATAACCGGTTCTCCGAAGTCCAGCTTGGAGATCTAGGCGGTTGTTCCTCAATTCACTCAAAGTGGGCCACATCTGGTACTTTCGTTGGAACGCCAATGTGGACAAGTCCTGAGGTAATTATGGAGATGCCGTGGAACACTGCATCCGATATTTGGTCCTTTGGGACTCTGGTACGTATGCTTCTTGATTCTATTTTTTGTGATAATCTACTAAGACTACTTTCTTGAAGCTCATAAGTTTGATCTACGGCGGTGACTTCAATCTTTTCAGGCCTAAGATGAAACGAGACGACGAGGAGTACTCACTAGGCGTTCTTATGAGACAATACAGCTACTTTGCTCCTTTCTCTCCGACGATTGCAGACATTGCAACGCCAGAATCTGGCCCAACGATGCTTTGGCTGACGCAAGAAATTCCGCCAGAGAAGTGGACCCCATTTGCATGGACCACGGAGAGAGAAGTGGTGAAACGAGACAAGGAATTCATTGGGAGGTTCATGAAGCTTGATTGGAGAGATCGGCCTACGGCAAACGAAATATTAGAGGACAAGTGGTGGGATGATGATGATGAGGGCTTAGCAGCATAAAGACAATATTGGACGGGCCCTTGTCATTGGCAGAGCATGTATTTCAAGTCGCACACTACCCTCAGCAATCAAATGTCGAACACAGCATTTCGAATGAGTTCGGTCCCATTCTGTTGTACCTACAATGAGTTGATACCATCTTGCCGAGCACGTGACCTGCCGTACACCGGGACTCCGAGATCCTCGGCTCATCATGTCCGTTGACGGTCGCGGCGTCGCCCCACAACTCAACTCCAGCTTAAAGCCACTCTCCGCACGGCGCTTTTCTCCAACCGACAGTTCATTGCCTGTACTACATTCATCTATTCAATATCCATTATATTAACAACTCGAGATGACGGAACGCCTGAGGTCCATTGTGAATCAGATTACGCCCTCGACGAGCGGTTTGTCAGCCATGTACGCCCTCACTCAAGAGACCACTGCACGTGTAGGTAGTTAACAGCGGTAGAACCACCAAAAATGCTGATGACGTTGTCATCACCCTCGCAATCCGTACGCCCCTCACCAAGGCGTTCAAGGGCGGCTTCAAGGACACGACGCTCGATGGCCTGCTGGTCAAGACGCTCAAGCAAGTCATTGCAAAGTCCAATCTCGACCCAGCCCTCGTAGAAGACATTTGTTGCGGCAACGTCAGCGATTCGAAGGCCGCATATTATGTCCGCGCCGCCATGTTGGCTGCCGGCTTCCCCAACACCACATCGGGCTATTCGCTTAATCGCTTTTGCTCATCAGGGTTGAAGGCTGTGCAGGACATTGCCAACCAGATTGCCGTTGGTGCCATCGATGTCGGTATTGCCTTGGGTGCCGAGAGCATGACGCAGGGCGGCGACCGCCTCGAGCGCCCCTTCGTCGACGAGATCCTCGAGAACACGGAGGCCGCCGACTGCATGCAGCCTATGGGCCAGACATCCGAAAACGTGGGCAAGGACTTCAACATCTCCCGCGAAAGACAAGACAGGTTCGCTGCCGAGTCCTACCGGAGAGCCGAGGTCGCCCAGAAGGCTGGCTGGTTTGACGACGAGATTGTGCCCATCAGCACCGTCATCAAGGACCCCAAGACCGGTGAGGTTAAGAACGTTACACTTACCCGAGACGAGGGAATTCGTGCTGGCACCACATACGAGAGCCTGCAGAAGCTTAAGCCTGCTTTCCTTCCCCACGGCGACCGATCCCATGCTGGCAATTCCTCCCAGCTCACCGACGGCTGTGCCGCAGTTCTCCTGATGAAACGCTCCACCGCCCAGAAGCTTGGCCAGCCCATCCTCGCGAAGTTCGTCGGTGCCACAGTTGCTGGTCTGCCACCACGCATCATGGGCATCGGCCCGTCTGTTGCTATTCCCAAGCTCCTCTCCAAGTTCAACGTCACCCTCAATGACATCGATCTTGTTGAGATCAACGAGGCTTTCGCATCGATGGCGGTCTACTGCCTCGAGACACTGAAAATAGACCATCAAAAGTTGAACGTTAGGGGAGGAGCTATCGCTCTGGGTCACCCACTTGGTTGCACGGGTGCACGTCAAATTGTCACAGGTCTTAGCGAGTGCAGGAGGCAGAAGAAGAAAGTGCTGTTGACTAGCATGTGTATTGGTACGGGCATGGGTATGGCCGGTTTGTTCGTGAACGAGGCGAACGTGTAGGATATGTTTATGCATTCTACAGTATCTTCTCTGTTAATTTCAAATGCCATCTTCTCATCAAAGACTATCACTTCCAATTTGCTCCATATTGAGCAGACGTTGCAGAACTTTTCGGCTTTCAGAGAGAATGAAGTATGGTGTATAGGGAGGGGCTGATTGAGCGGAGTTGAGGATGGTAAAAGGAAATATGCATTCAATAAAATAGAAAATAATGGCAAATACAATGTATATCATGGCCGGTGCCAAGAAGCTGTGTTATTCCCTACCCGCCTCCGCTTCCACCCTTTGTCGTGATATACACTGCCGTAATCACATAGGCAACAAACGGTATCAAGAGAAAAGTCCCCCATAACACGAGTAAAAGGTTAATAGGATCCATGGCTTTGTGGAAGAGGTGGGTTTCGGGTTCTTTCAAAGGAAGCACGGTGTTTGAAATGCACGGTGTGCTTTTTGTTTCTTCATGGGGGCGATTGCGGTCTTAGCTGGTAATGTTGCTGTAATGTGTGTGCATGAAGCGCTGGGCTTAGGTGCGAGGTGAAGGGTGTAGATGCTGTGCCATCGCCATCGCCATGATGTGATGTTTCTGATAATTATATTCTCTCAGGGTGTTGGTCAACGTTGAAGATGCATGCTTTTGAGGACCAACTTCGTGTTTTCCTATTAAAGAAGAAAATTCATCTAACTGTTAGGACGGAAAACAGTGGATGGTTCAGCTTAGGTTGTACTCTGTACCTCCTCGTCGTGCGTACACTGGTCCATTTCGTATGCTCGACCGCGGGTCCTTCGACGGTCCAGGCGGTGCTCATACTCGCTGGCAGATCCCTCCCGTATAAGGTGCATGAATAGGCTCTCTCCACACCGTGCGTAACAAACATCAAATCGGATCTGGGCTCGGATATCTACCGGCTGGGGCCAACAGTGGAGGGTGATGGGCGGGTGGATCGTGGCCACACCGAATGCGTTTGTGTTTGCGGCGGCGAGGGAACAGGGTTAAGGTGGTGGTCGGATGTATGATGGGTAGGGTGTGTCGAGTGTGGCGACGGTGGGCTTGATGGTGCGAAGCGAAAGTGATGGGGGTATGATTCGGTTCGGGCATTGTAAGGTCAGGTGAGTAAAAGCGTAAAATACGTGATGATCGTTGATATGAAATTAATAGGACCTGATTCCATACGAACGGGATTCAGTATTCCCATGTGTTGCCTGTATAGCAACTAAATGTACATGATGCAGCGTAGCAGGCAGTACCCCATGGCTCTAAATGCGCCCATGTCTATCCAAAGTACCCTGTCATACTGCCCGATATCCTCGTATTTCTTACACACTCCTCTCCTTCTCTCTCCGCTTAACATCCTCCATCTCCTCCAATATGACCTTATTGAACTGCTCCCACCCATCCAGGTATACATGATGACCCGCCTTCTGAATAATCACCACCTTTGCATCACCCTGATCTCGCTGCTTCTCCTCCGCCGACGCATCCGCTAGTATGCGTTGTTGCTCTTGCTTAATCTTCTCTTCTGCCGCAAACCCACCTGCAACATCCATCCAGTCATTCTCGCCATACATGAAAATGATCGGATATCCATTTTCCTTACGCCCTTCAGGCAAAGTAGCTCCAGAACCTGATGCCGTATTGGCATTCATACCCAGCCCGCCACCACTGGTGTTGACCCACTGCCTACCCACGCCCTGGATCCGACGAATCAACGGACTCCGCGCAAATGCACCAGGCGCGAGAAGATAGCCGAGAGCGTACTCTGAACTCCCCCGTTGCCGGAAAAGGGCGTAGCTATAGTCGTGCAGCGCTTGAGCTTCTTCCTCGGGCAGTTGCGAGAAGCGGCGTGATGTCCAACCAGAAACGAGCCGGGGGCCCAGCGGACCCGACCAGCGGACAAAGGTGAATGGTGAAATCATATTAGCTTCCCATAGGTAATAAAGCCAACCAGGGAGGCGGCGCTTGGGAGGCTTCGTGGCGTCTGCAGGAGAACCGTCTGTGCAATGGGAGTCAGTATAGAGCGGAGTCAAAAGTATGGAAGAACGAACCTTTCTTTTTGGCTTGGTTCATGAAGTTGTTCTCGTCGGTTGCCGATGCCTGTATGCCGTCTCGCGTTTCTGCGGCGTCTTGGGTGAACTCATTTGCTATGGTGGATTCCGGAGGATCGGGTAAATCGTCGTTGACTGCATACGGATCTTCTGGTATGCCGACTGGCGACGCTAGAATGAGCTTGTTGAGATGACCAGGGTACTTGAGTGCGTACGCTACGGCCAGGTAGCCACCGAGGCTGTGGCCCAGAAGCGTGAAGCGTTCCAGGCCACGCTGTATGCGCCATTCTTCCAGGGCATCGACGAACCATGACTCGGCCTCAGCGATCTTACTCTCGTTGTCCTTTGCGTGGATCTTAAAGTTGGGGCGGCTGCTGCGACCCATGCCCAGCAGGTCGAGCGCATACACCTTCCAGCCCTCTGCACGCGAGATTGACTCGAAGTTGCGGTAAAAGAAGCCTAGGCCCGCGCCGTAGCCGTGCAGCATGACGAGGTTATGCTCCACATGTTCACCGAGGCGCTCGACGGAGAACTCGTTCAAGGCGCGGTCCTTGCCACTGAGCGCGACCATCTGTGAGTTCCATCTGCGCAGGCCGTAGGGGTCTGTGCGGCTGTCGCTCGTGGTGTGGTCGTGGGCATGCTTTGGCGGGAAGGGGGCGTCTGTGCCGGTGCCGGTGTCAGACGCTGCGCCGGTCTGTGTATGCGTAGGGGGGCGCTGGAGGTAAGGTATGAAGGACAGGACACGGTGCTCAGTAGCCATGGGCGAGAGATTGGCCCACCACTGATCCAGTCCCGCCTTTGCACTCAGGGGGAACCACTTGGCAAACCGCCCCTGAGCCGCAACCTCTTCGTGATCCTTCTCTTTGGCATCCTGGGCCGCCATGGTCGAGTTGCTCTTAGATTCGATGCGCATAGGCGTGCTCAGACTCAGGCTGATGTAGCTTGCGCTGCCAAAGCCCACGCTCTGCTGGATCACAAGGCGGGCACTCGGTCGCGACAAGTAGCGGCGCAGCATGTGCAGCCGCGAGTGGATGGTCGGGAATGGAATGTTGGCGGTGGTGTAGGGGCCGTAGAAGCAAGGCCTCGGGACCACGGCGTCCCGGGGCGGTGCTGCGACCGTTTAGTATATAAATGCTGATGTCCGAGGTCCTCCTGGACGAGTTGCGGTGGCGGAACGCGATACCACGGAGTTAAGCCACTGCGCCGGGCGAGAATGTCACACCTCCTGGTCAACTTCCCTGCACTCTTTGGGTTCCGCTGTACATGCGAAGCTGTCTAGCTATTTTCCGGAATGCGGATGCCCGGAGTTTACAGTGTCAAGACTCCCCAGTCTATCCAATGTGCCTGGAAGCATGACCTTATGGCTCCGCAGCTCTGAAGTCACGTGCCTTGGCAGCGCATGCCTCCTTGAGTCTAAGACCCTCTGACTACCTCGTAATTAGTAAAGCTTTGCACTATGTAGTACCTACTCGCCCACAATGCTACTAGGGAAACGCTAGCAGCCCACTCTAAAGACTTGGAATATTAACTGATTGTGGTTTATAAATCATCACTTCATAGATGCTACATTAGTTAGATTTGGGACTCTCCCCGAGTTGAAGATTGGAAATTGTATTGTCATTCGTAAAAGTCTCTTGGACACACAGTATATCCTCAGCCTAACGTGTCCTCCCTCCTCTTGGTTCCCATGCCGATCATCCTGTGTGGTGCCTTTGACTGCCAGTATATGTGCTGTATATCCGGATTCGGAATTCAGAACTTGGTCGACTGAATGAATGAAACCAGATGCATTTGCCTCTAGTAGTGAGAACACAGTAGGCTGAATCCTCTTCATAGACCACAGTACTTCGAGTCTGGCGGCGGTCCCTGCTCCTGGAGTACAATCCTCTTGTTGACACATCCTTACAAGAGGAACACGGTAATACCAGTGCCATCTAATCCCCGGCCTTCAAACAAACCGCTCAGGCTCCTGCACCACCGCAATTGTACGCAAGCTTGTCTGACCCTGTACACTTGCCGGTGTCTCGCTCTTCTGCCACTGAGATATCTCCTCCTCCAACTTGCCACCTGTGCGGGAAACTGCGCCACTCGAGGCACTCGAGATCCCTGACTCGGTCCGGGAATACGCAGCATAGGGTTGCTGTGGCATGGTGTATGCAGCCTTTTCGTACAATGTCTCTTGACTTGTGTCTGTGCTGCCTTGTTGGAGAATCTCAGGTGCGGGATCTGTTTTGCGCTTGCGCTTGCGCATGCAGCAGCAGATATTGCGGCCGCTGGGGTAGGCGAAGAGAAGCCAGCCCACGACCCAGGCCAGGATGCAGACTGGAACAAAGCCGACGCCTATTAGAAGGCCGATAGCTGTGGGGCTGAGACTTTCTGAGCCGTTGTCTTCTAACAGAAGTGATTGGAGGTAGATAGTTGGCATGTTTGTAGTTTTTAGGTAATATAGAGGTGAGGTTGATGATCGAAGGTAGAGTGGAAGGATCCAGTGGATGACGGTGCAATGTTGATACAAACAGGCGCGTTTGGTGATAATAGCTGGTGACAACAACAAGAAAATAGAATGTAAGAGCAGTAGGTGGCTTATGAAAGTGATGCTTAGGCAACGCTGAACACGGCAATAACTATAGCAATATTCACCATTCAAACAGAAGCTGTCTGTAAACTATAGAGTATTACAAGTTCCTTGAAAGTCGCGCCCTAGAATTTGTACTTTGCAACCAGAGTGCGACGGCCTTACCCACACTGTGTCAACGTCATACCTTGATGTCTGTAAAACGGGATGACGCGGACAAACCCATATCGTGGTTCTTGACCTTCATTATGCTAAGATGTGTCCAGCAACTTAGACAAGACGCTATGTAGGAGAAGTAGGAGCCATGATGCCAAATGCCTGAAGGATCGTGAATGCAATTGGAGCCCAGGTCATTGACGCGTCGTGGCCTAAGGCATGATGCGTTAGCCTACACAAGTCACTGAGGCTAGCAGAGCCGGAACACGCGGCTAGCGTTGTGGGTTTTGAAGAGCGATGTCATGGTGACTGGGCTCTCAAGTAGAAAACAGGGCTTGCATGTGGAAGGCTGTCGTTCTACAATCGGGGAAGGGCACATACCGCCGTGCTTTGTTATCACTCTAGTGATGCAGTGTGAACCTCGACGCCAGATTTCTTGTCTGCCCGCCTCGCCCATATCGACAACGCGTAGATCCAACTCTACGCTACTATCTGGCCGTGTAGTTTCCGTGGCGGCTTTGATAGTGGAAGAAAAGAGTGTCTCAGTCTCCAGCCACGGCATCGTGGAGTCGTCCTCGGCGTGCACAAGCACTAAGCGCAGTTGCGAATAAGTACCTAGGGTTGTCAGCAATATTCGCATTGCGATTGCTGTGAAGATACAAGAAGCCTTTGAAGCCTCGCACAAGTGCGAAGGTTCGGAAGTGACTCCCCGCCGGTGTGCATCTTTGAACACTTCTTTAACTTACGAGCAAGATAGGCAAGACGATCATCCGTCTGCCATGTGTCGCGCATACGGCCACTAAACCACCTCTGACACGCTTTCGAGAGCTTCAGCGGTGCAAGCACAGGAACAACACCGCCTATCGAATAAGACAAGAACGCGTTACCGGCATTCGTAAATGCAGCGCAAAGCACCAAGCCCGCGAATTCTATCCCCCGCTTTGCACATCGATGTGCCGCGCCTGCAACAACAGCCGTACCGAGAGAGTGGCCCAGGAGCACTATACGATCCGAAGGTACCTGGGCCGTGTCGAGTGCCCAGTCAATGACCGCTTCGGCATCGTCGAGTAGCCCGGGTTCGGATGGATCACCCGTCGACCTGCCAAAGCCGCGATAGTCAAAGGCAAGTACAAATATCTTTTCCGGGGCCCCCGAAGCGTAGGAGCGATACTCTATGGTTCGCCGTTCCTGCGCTATAGTCGCGGAGTTTCCGTGGAAATAGAGGAGAAGCCTTGCGCTTGGGTCATCACGAAGTAGCTTGATAACGTGGCGATTCTCAATATCGCCTGGTTTTTCTTCAACAAAGGTATCGACATGTCTGGCATACACCCCGAGAGGTGCAATAAGCCATGCAAACAGTCTCTCGTCGTCACTCGTCGTGATGTAGAAAGGCGAGACCTGGTTTTCTGGTTTCGAATGAGCCTGGATTCCCGTTGGCAAGCGCAATCTCTGTACCCACTCATAAAACCAGCTCTTTCAGGCTCGTCAAGCCATCGTCCTGGAAAGAAGGTGATGCGGTGCAAATACAGCATTTCTGGTTGAGGTTAGTGCCCACAGGGCTGCCCGGGAGTGTACACAGACGTTTTTGAACCCATGGTAGACAGCACAGGAGAGTAGCTGGGATCCATATTCCACTGAGAAAGGCTGAGAATGTACCGAGCGCACTAAACAAACTCATGGTGTGAATGGAGAAGTGAGACAGTACGGGCTCCTGACGTGACATCGATACCGGTGCGGTGCTAACTAGCGTCCCATCATCTAAACGGGGTAGCAGATAGTTGACAAGAGAGTCACCCTCTACCGATCAGTCGAGACACGTTCGGTTGCGATGTCTTCTGACCGTCCGTTCACACCGGTGGAGTAACTGCATCGCAATTGCCAAGACCCCTGTCTTGGCAGGCCACTTTGTGCCTCGGAAACCCTTGCCATCAGACTGATCACTGATCTCTGCACCGAAGATGTGAAATATGCTGTCGACACCATGCCCTATCCAATACATACATCCCGCGTCGTATCGACGCGAAATTCACCAGCATGTCACATCGCAACCCCAATAGGGTTTTCCCAGATCTCTCTTTCTCACCCCGCCTGGTAAATCGGCGCTTCCGTCTGTCCCATCCCGTCAGCAGAAAAAAGAAAGAGAAGACAAATCCCACGTACCTTGTAATACTTTGTCTTGAGTGGCTCCTGCTCCGCCGCAGACCGCCTTGCAGCATTGACAACCGCTTCCCGCCGCTTCATCTTCATTTCTGTTCTTTGCAGCGCGCGTTTCGCGCTCTCTGAGAGACCTGTCAGCCCCATTTCATCACGGACAGCGACCCGTTGGTCACTGCTGCGCGATTGCCGTAGCAACACCTGTCGTGAAGCCGATGCGCCGGACATTTCCTCTGCGGAAATCGCTCGCGTCTCTGCAGCCCCTTGGCCGCGTTGCCGCAAGGTCCTTTGCCCAGAGTGCGCCAAACCCGGCTTCACGCGACGTGGAACCGTATCCGAGCGCGGGCTGATCACCGCCCCGGATGGGAGTAGCATCTCCGTAGGAGATAGCTTGACCACTACAGTACTATGCTGCTGCTCTGCGGGTCCTGAAACGCCGTCTTCCTCTTCTTCCTCGCGATCCCAGAAGTCGAGAAGTTCAGAGTCCGCATTGAGGTTCAGCATGCAGTGTCCTTTGGCTCGCATGTGCGTTTGCGCGGCGTTGACCGTGCCTTTGGAGCGACCGCAGTAGAGGCATTCGTTGTATTCAAAGATGGTGATGGCAAGGTAGCCGAGGAGAGATGCTAGGTCGGCTAGGCGATGTGGCGAGGGGATGAAGAGGCCGTGGAGAGAGGCCATGTGGTGGGTGTTTTCCGTAAGGGAAGAGGAGGATAGGGGACAAAAGAGACACTGCGTCGGGGGGACCTTTGCACGGTTATCGTGCCCCGACAAAGGTGCATGGCTTGAAATGGTACACCGCTCGATGTCGACTTCGTCCGGGCCATTTGGCATTTGTCTGTGTTCGTCTCTGTCCCCATGTCGGTGTACAGGCTGTCGGTCTTTGACTTGGACTTTGTACTCTTCCTCTGACAGCGCTGGTAGGCCATCTACCCGCAGTCTCAGGTTGGATATACTATTATCATTAGCTCCACGCCATAACACAAACTGATTCTCCATACTGCCATGCCTGCCGCATATGCGAGCGCTGGAGCGCGCTCGTTGGGAACTTCATCGAACAAGTATTGCAAGGGAATACGACACGATTCGAGTCCATATTCAAATTCTTTCTCTTTGAGATATACTACTTGAAAGGTTAACGACGGTGTTGGTAGGTAGTTTTGTTTTTTCGAGAAACCGCCCCCGGTCGTCGAAGGCAGGCAAAAGTTGTGATAGCGAGGTGAGGTGCGAAGGGTTGGATTTCGGAAATGGTCTTTTATATAGGTAGTAGGAGCACTTGCCGATGAATTCTGGGTAGGGAGTGGGAAGGCTATTCATTCTGTGCTTATCCAGATGAGGCGCAGACCTGATAGCCACATGAGTCATCTCTGCTCATACACTCTGACAACATCTATGGCCGATACGTCTTAGACTCTCCATTATGACTCGTGACAGAAAGGATAGAGAGAGTGAGTCCTTGGGGAAAAATTACTGTCTCAGCCTTCATACATATCACACGTTATATAGAATCCAGAAGGTACTCCTCGCTATATCGTTATGCACCATGCGTCAATCATCAAGCCATCGATAGTGTACAAGTAACGAGATGTTTGCAGCCACAGAAATGAAGAATGCGAATGCGAATCGTGTACAAAAGCTCTATGCACTCTCTGCCCTCCCACTTCCACTGCCTTCGCGACTACTCCTTCTCTTCCCCTGTGGTCTTGATAGATCGGTCTCGCTTCTTGTCGCCTCGGTCGCAGCATCGTACCCTTCCTCCTCCAATTCGCTCATACTCGCTGCATTACTGAGAGAGCTTGCGCGTTTGCTCTGCCATGGTTGGTTGCCTTCACCGGGGGTGTTTGGTCGGGCGCTTGGCAGAATCGGTCGAATGGGTTGTTGACGGGCAAACTGTGCGTTGCCCTGTGTAATGGTCTGCGTTGACCGCAGAGAGCTCGGGCGCGTGGTACTCGTG